>Ga0209311_1003189_pt1 | contig 11297 bp, 9 predicted proteins | sample AD_UKC045_MetaG_FD_184417 | JGI IMG/M metagenome (GOLD analysis project Ga0209311, IMG submission 184417) | Active sludge microbial communities of municipal wastewater-treating anaerobic digesters from USA - AD_UKC045_MetaG (SPAdes) (version 2) | ecosystem: Engineered > Bioreactor > Anaerobic >... | reverse complement strand
TTTTGGTCGATGCCTATCAATCCGCCGGAACATGACAGTACGACCGCCTCGACCAAAAATTGAAGCAACACCTCGCGTTCCAGTGCACCAATGGCCAGGCGCGTGCCGATTTCGCGCGTCCGCTCCGTTACCGACACGAGCATGATATTCATGATGCCGATGCCGCCCACCAACAGACTCACCGCCGCCACCGCGCCCAGAAGTCCCGTGAGCACCTTTGTCGTGCCGGATAACATGGTCGATATTTCCTTCAAATCCATTACACTGAAATTATCGTCTTCGCTGGCCGAGAGATGACGCCGAACCCGCATCAGGCGCCCAATATCCACCTTAGCTTTATCGGTGGAAATGCCGTCTTTGACGGAAACCTGGATGAGACTAATATCTTCGTTGCCGGCAATGCGCCGCTGAAACGTTCGCAATGGCATGATGACAATGTCATCCTGATCCTGTCCCATCGTGTTTTGGCCTTTTTCTGCGAGGAGCCCAATCACTTCGCAAGAGATATTTCCGAGACGGATCTTGTTGCCTATCGGATCCTGGCCTCCGAATAATTTGTTCCGTATGGTCTCGCCAATAATACAGACGGATACGCCGGAGCGCGCCTCGGATTGTGAAAATATCCTGCCCTCCTGTATGCGGCGGTTAAGGACATCGAAATAGGAGGCGGTGGTGCCTGTCACGGTGCTGGACCAGTTTTCATTTCCCAATACGGCCGTGACCATAGCGGAAGAGGCAGGCGCTACTGCGCGCAATCCAGAGATTTCGCGTTCTATGGCTTCCGCGTCCGCTAATTTAAACGGTGCGCTGCTCGATCCCTGGCCGGGGCCCATGCGTTTTCCCGGAACCACCATCATCAGATTGCTGCCCAGGCTGGAGATTTGTTCCGTAACCTGCTTGGTGGCTCCGCCCCCGAGCGTCACCAAAATAATCACTGCGGCCACGCCGATGATGATGCCCAGCATGGTCAGGAAGGAGCGCATCACATTGCGGCGCAGTTCACGCAACGCCAACAACAAAGCATTTCCCAGCATTATGCGTTCTCCTTATGGGAATGATCCGTCGAGATTAAGCCGTCTTTGAAATGCACGGTTCGCGTGGCATATTCAGCCATGTCTGGTTCATGCGTAACCATTACGATGGTTATCCCCTGATTTTCATTAAGGGATGTCAACAATTCCATGATCTCGATGCTGCGCGCGGAATCCAGATTGCCGGTGGGCTCATCGGCAAGCAACACGAGGGGTTGGGTGACGATGGCGCGGGCAATCGCAACGCGTTGCTGCTGGCCGCCTGATAATTCGCCCGGCGTATGGTGTTGCCAGCCCGTCAACCCGACCACTTCCATCGCCTGCCGCGCCTGTTGGTGTCTTGAGCGCACGGTCACACCCCGGTATATCAGCGGGAGTTCGATATTTTCCAGGGCGGAAGTGCGATTCAGCAAATTATATCCCTGGAATACAAAACCGAGATAATGGCGGCGCAGCAATGCCCGTTGGTTGCGGGTGAGATCGCCCACCTCTACGCCGCAAAAACGATATGCCCCGGAAGTGGGGGTGTCCAGGCACCCGACGATGTTCATGCAGGTGCTTTTCCCCGATCCGCTCGGTCCCATGACCGCTACAAATTCACCCGGATAGATACGCAGATCCACCCCGCGCAACGCTTCCATAGCCGCTGTGCCGCTGCCATATACCTTCCTCACGCCACTCAATTCTATGATTGGCTGCCGTTCCGTGCCGTTTGAATTCGTGCCGTTTATCATTGGGCGGTTGCCATATCGGTGACCAATTCCGTGCCGGGTTCAAGCCCGGTGCTGGTCACCTCGGTCATTTTGCCGTCACTCAAGCCTTTTGTGATGGAGATGGCAGTTAACTGCCCGTTCTGAAGGGTCCAAACCTTCTGATCTTTGCTTTTGCCATTCGTGTCTTCGCGCGGTGTGGATTTCATGGCAGGGGGGTGCGGCAGAATGGAGTTGAGAATACTCCCACCGCCTCTCTTTTCTTCTGGTTTCGTTTCCGGCGGGGTGAAACGCAAGGCTGCATTGGGCACGAGGATAACATCCTCCCGTTTATTTACAGTGATGAGGGCGGTCGCGGTCATCCCCGGACGCAACTTGAGATCGGAATTGTCGACCTTCAGCACGGCTTTATACGTAACGACGCCATCCACGGTTTCCGAGCCGTACCGGACCTGTGTTGTGCGCGCGGGAAATACCTCATCCGGATAGGCATCCACGGTAAAGGTGGCTTCTTGATCCTCCCGCACCACACCAACATCCGCCTCATCAACATCCACCTGGAGTTCCATTTGCGTCAGGTCTTCGGCCAAGGTAAATAACACCGGCGACTGGAACTGGGCGGCAACGGTTTGGCCGGGTTCGATGGAACGCTCCAACACCACGCCATTGATGGGGGAGTGCACTACCGCCTTGTCTAAATCGGACGTATTAGCGTCCAATGTGGCTTGTGCCTGCGCTACCGCCGCTTTCGCACTGGCCTCATCGGCACGCGCGCGCGCCTGAGCGGCCTTTTGTGTGTCAAATTCACTTTGGGAAGGCATTTTGCCATCGCTTAGCTTCCGCACCTCATTCAGGCGCGCCATTTGTGCCTCCGCCTCTTGTACCGTCGCTTGTGCCTGTAGCAGTTTGGCCCGCGCGGCTTCAAGAGCGGAACTCGACTGCAAGGCTTGTGCCTCGAGCTTCGACGTATCGAGCTGCGCCAGCACCTGACCAACTTCCACGTGATCGTTGTAATCCACTTCCACCGTCTTGATGGTTCCGGATACTTCAATGCCGACGTCCACTTGCTTGATCGGTTCCAGTGTGCCGGTTGCGCTTATGGTTACCACCAGGTTTCCGCGCTGCACAGGCTTTGTTTCGTACTTCACTGTGTTATCAGTACCGTTCGTGCGCCAGTACAAAACCGAAGCTGTTCCCGCCGCAATGAGGATCAGGAAGAACAGAAAATTTCTGAGGCGGTGTATTTTTGATCGGGATTTATCCAACCCAAGCGTCTTGGCAACATCCATGCTTTGTTCCGTGTGTGAATCAGTCATTGTGTATTCCCAATCGTGTTGTGTTCGCGTTTTTTCACATCATTGCTTTTCTGGCGAATGGCCGTCACGCCGGCCAGCGAGAATTTCAGGATATGGCCGGCAAGGCGGTCCACCTCAGCCGCATGGAGTCCGAAGATATCCCTCGGACCCTTATGAGGCGGACCGGGAGCGCCTATGAAACATTGGGCCACGATGCTCATTTCGCACCAATCGACGTCTCGCTGTGAAGCCTCAGGACCCAGAAGCGCGCGAAGTATCTTTTGGACTATTTCCCGGTCATGGGATAATTGACTGGCCAGCAAATCCTCCAGCAACCCCGTGGGGTCGAACATCTCCGCCATCCGGATCCGGTGGAGATCCCCAAGAAGCACCGGATCGAACATCCGGCTGAGATGGGCGTGGATAAACGCGTGAAGCCGCGTCTCCGGAGGAGCATCTACAGGGAATCCCCCGTCCAAGGGATAGAGACGTTCCACCTTCTGGGTCAAGTGTGCAAAAACAGCCCGGTACAGGCTCTCCTTGGATGCGAAGTAGTAATTGATGGCTGCCACGTTCGTGCCTGCACGCCGGCAAATCTCGGCATGAGTGGCATCCCGGTAGCCTTTCTCGGCAAACACCTTACAGGCTTCCTCTAGGACCCGTTCTTTCGTGTCCTCGCCCCGCCGCCGGTCTTTCATGGCGTATTCCTCCATGTGTTCTAACGTATAATTAAAATATTCATTTGAATTATACAATAGAAAATCAGGGTTGTCAAACCATCACAATAGGCGAAAAAAGTGGTCAGACGTAAATTTTGTGTTGAAACAGCGCATTTTAGTGTGAGTTAATCATGGACAAAATTGACAAGTTATCGTTGGCGCATTATAGTCTGATTTTATGTATGAAGGTTTAGTGTTATGGGTGAATCAGTACAGCATTGGGTAGATCAATCTCGATATGATTTGGACACCGCCACTGCGATGTTAGAATCAGGCCGGTATCGATATGTTCTTTTTTGCTGTCAACAAGCTGTGGAAAAAGCGTTAAAGGCTGTAATTTCACAGCAAACAGGTCAAATGCCGCCACGGATTCATAACTTGTTACGCCTGTCGGAACTAGCGGGTATTAATTTGCCCCCAAAAGAATCCGAATTTTTAGCTGAATTGTCTGCTTATTATATTCAATCGCGTTATCCCGAGGAGATTGAACATGGTAGTGGCGCTGTAACGCACTCTATTGCTGGTGAAACCATGCATGCGACTGAGGAAATTATTCAATGGCTGTTCTCGATGCAGAGGTGAGAGGCAAAGCACTGGCGGCAGTGAAAACGCTTGGCCGTTTGGGGCGTGTGCGTGCTGCGTATGTTTTTGGTTCACATGTAGAAGGAAGAGCCGATCAATGGAGCGACATAGACGTGGCCGCCTTTATGGAAGGAATTGATGAGTGGGATATCCGGCAACGCGCCAAGGCAATGGCTTCCGTAATGATGGAAGTGGGGTCTGATGTGGAAACCCATTTATTTTCTGTTAGCGCCTTGAAACAGCCAGAACGTGGTGGTTTTGCCGAATATATTCTGCAACGGGGTATTAGAGTTGAGTGAAATCTTAGGCGAAGACATCTCCAATCGTGTTACCCCGGAGGCAGTGCGTCAGTTGCAAAAGGCGATCCGCGATGCGGGTGGGTGCGAGGTGTTTTTTGCCGGGACGTTAGACAGCGTGGGGCGGGTGGCCAAGGTGCGGGTCTGTGCGCGGGGCAATGAAAATACGGTGCCCGCGCTATTCGAGGTGCTGGATGTCCGGGAAGTGGTGATTCACAATCATCCCTCCGGGGGGTTGATTCCCAGTGAAGCCGATTTGGACCTCGCCTCGATGTTCAGCGCCCATGGGCATGGCATGTATATCATCGACAATGCCGCGGAGCGGGTGTATGTCGTCATAGAGCCGTTTCTCCCCAAACAGGTGGAATGGCTCAATGAGGAGGAGTTGGACCGTTTTCTGGCCCCCAACAGCGCCATGGCCCGGGCCCTGCCGCATTTTGAGGTGCGCCCTCAACAGCGGAAAATGATGGAGGCGGTTTCCGATGCCTTCAACCGGGACGGCGTTGCGGTGGTGGAGGCGCCCACCGGCGTGGGAAAGACGCTGGCCTATCTTATTCCCGCGGCCATCTGGACCATCCGGAATAAAGAACGCATTGTCATTTCCACCCGCACGATCAACCTCCAGGAACAGATTATTTTTAAGGATATCCCGCTGCTCCAAAAATGCATGAAACAGCCGTTCACCGCATGCCTGGTAAAAGGCCGGGGAAATTATCTGTGCCTGCGCAAGCTGGAGCGGGCGTTTTCCGAAGCCTCGTTGTTTGATGATGAACACGCCAAGGAACAGATCAATACGCTGGCGGAGTGGGCCGAAAAAACAGAGGATGGCAGCCTAAGCGACTTGCCCTTTGTGCCGGAACGTGAGTTATGGGAACGGGTCTGTTCGGAAGCGGACACCTGCGCCATGGGCGCATGCCCGAATCAGAAAAAGTGCTTTGTATGGAAGGCCCGCCGGGCTGTGGCGAAGGCCGATCTGGTTGTTGCCAATCATCACATGCTCTTCTCGGACGTGGCAATCAAGAAGGAAACAGGGGATTTTTCCGCCTTGGCCGTGCTCCCTGCATACAAACGCGTAATTTTCGATGAAGGCCACAGCATTGAGGAATCCGCCACGGAGTATTTTGGAGTCTCCGCCACCAAGTTGGGGGCATTGGCCTCTCTGGGGCGTTTTTTCCGCCTGGAGCGAGGTAAAGAACGGGGATTGATTCCCTATCTCAAAATCCGGCTGACAAAAGACTGCAAACGGCTGCCCATCCAGGACTATGAGGCCATATTAAAGCTCATCGAGGAGCAATTGCTGCCTGCCTTGGCGGTGTGCCGAGAAGCCATCTTGTCCGCTTTTGGCGTGTTGCGCTCCTTAGCGGCGGAAAAATGCGGTCAAATCGGGCGCGACATCAAATGGCGTTTAACGGAGGCCGTTCTAAGAGACCCCGTGGTGCGTGAGGCGCATCAGGTATATATTCTCCCTGCCGTAGAAGATATTCGCATGGTAGTCCGTCATTGCGCCTCCCTGCTCAAGGCGCTTAAAACCGTTCCTTCGGAACCCAATGGACCGGAGTCCCCGCTGCAGGTGGAAATGCTGCAATTGAACGCCTATGCGATGCGGATGGAAAACGTCGCCAATGTATTGTCGGAAATCACCAGTGAAACCTTGCAGGGTAATACCGTCCGTTGGATCGAAATTGATGCCAAGAATGATAAATTCATCAAATTGGCGCGCTGCCCCCTGCATGTGGGAAAACCGTTGGCGGAATGGGTGTTTAATCAATTAAAAACCGTGGCTATCACCTCGGCCACGTTGGCGGTACAACAACAGTTTGAATATCTTTTTGGCCGGCTTGGGCTTGATTCAATCGAACCGGGACGCGTTCAGTCGCTTATTTTGGATTCTCCCTTTAATTTTCAGGAACAGGCCATGTTATGCCTGCCCAGTGACCTGCCGAATCCCGATGACAAGGCATTTCTTGACGCCAGCGTGGAAAATATCCGGCAAACCCTCCGGATCACAGGTGGGCATGCCCTGGTGTTGTTCACCTCCTTTTACACGCTGGATTACGCGTACACCCGTCTGGAAAGCGAATTGCGCGAGGCCGGCAGCATGCCTTTGCGTCAGGGCGATGCCACCCGCACCCAACTCCTGGATCGGTTCCGGAGCGATCCCGCCAGCGTGCTATTTGCCACAGACAGTTTCTGGGAGGGGGTCGACGTTGCCGGAGAGGCGCTCCAATGTGTTATACTCACCCGGTTACCGTTTAGGGTTCCTACGGAACCTGTTCTGGAGGCGCGCGCGGAAGCGATTGAAGCGGCCGGCGGCAATGCGTTCATGCAGTATTATGTGCCGCAGGCGGTTATGAAGTTTCGCCAGGGATTTGGCCGCCTGATTCGCCGGAAAACCGACCGCGGCGTGATTCTAGTGCTGGATCGGCGCATTGTAACCCGGCATTATGGGAAAGCGTTTTTGGAATCGCTGCCCGACGTGCGCATCGTGAAGGGACCTCAACGGGACGTTTCCACGGTCCTGGCGGAATTCTTTGGCAAGCCCGCACCCGGCCTTCAGGAAACAATGTAAACGCGGGAGTTCCAACATCAGGAAGACTTCACATGGAGAAAAAAGCAGCAATGCACCAAGATGATATTCAAATTGATATTGAAGGGGCTCAATCTGCGGCAGTGGGAGAACTGCATGGCGTGACGGTGGAAGAATTGAAGAACCTGGAACAGCGGGTTCTTAAGGCCCACAAGGAGATGAAAAAAGAGCGCAAGACCGGAAAGTATGGGTTTTACGATCTGTATAAAAACAAAAAGGCGTTCAACCATGTGAAGGAAACAGCGCGCCACTTTTCTTCTTTTGAGTATGAGAATGTAGTAGTGTTGGGTATTGGCGGTTCTGCTTTGGGGACTATCGCCCTGCAGACCGCTTTAAAGCCTCCTTACTATAATCTGCTCAGCCGGGAGTCCCGGAATGGACAGCCTCGCTTGTTTGTCATGGACAATATCGATGCGGCAACCTTTGCTGCTATGTTGGAAATGTGTCCGCTGGAGTCAACGCTGTTTAATGCTATCTCCAAATCGGGGGAGACGGCCGAAACCATCACTCAATTAATGATCATTATCCACGCTATCGAAAAAAAAATGGACAAACGCGCCGTCAAAGATCACGTGGTGCTCACCACCAATCCCAAGACGGGGAAGAGAAAGCTCGACAAGAACAACCTGTTCCATCCAATTGCGAAAAAATATGGCCTCCATACGTTGGAGATTCCACTGAATGTGGGTGGGCGCTTCTCCGTTTTTTCCCCTGTGGGAATGTTTCCCGCCGCCATGCTTGGGATGGATCTGAAAGAGTTATGCGATGGTTGTGCCGCCATGGACAAACGTTGTTCCAAGGCAAGTCTCTTTGATAATCCAGCCTATCTGCGCGCCGCGGTGCAATACCTGCTCGATACGAAGAAGGGCAAGACGATGACGGTGATGATGCCCTATTCTGACGCTTTCCGGGATGTCGCCGATTGGTTCCGGCAACTATGGGCGGAAAGTCTGGGTAAGATTCGGGTCCACCCCCTTACGCAAGAAGAAGAGTTCGCCGGTCAAACGCCCATAAAAGCCTTGGGCGCTACAGACCAACATTCCCAGGTTCAGTTGTTCCGCGAAGGTCCCAACAATAAGGTGTTCACTGTTATTAAGGAATCTCAGTCCAAGCAGACAATGAAGATCCCGCATGCGCTTGGATTTTTGCCTCAGGTGGCTTATTTGCGTGGCAAAAGTATGAACCGGTTGATGGCTGCGGAATTGAAGGGGACCGTGGATGCCCTCCAGATAAGCAAGCGGCCGGTAATGCAGATTCTTGTGCCCCAGGTGAATGCCTGTACCGTGGCCCAACTGATGTATATGCTGGAGGTGGAAACTGCCATGGCCGGGAAATTGTACGGGATCGATGCGTTTAATCAACCTGGTGTGGAAGAGGGTAAAAAGATCGCCCGCCAACTGATGGGAGCAAAACGGTGAGCCTTAATCCTTCGGGAGAAATTCCGGTGCAAGAGTTTGCCGGAGATCCCGCAGGCGCCCGGCGTTCCCGGCGCGCCTTCCGGTTTGCCGTGGCCGCCTGCGTCTTTTTCGCATTTTCCATGTGGTTTGCAGAGGGATACCTTCGCTTCAGCATGCTGGAGAGCCAATACCGCATGGCATTGACTTTGCCGATAGACTCCGCGCGCGCCATTCTGCGAAATGTGGTCAAACGTGACAACGGTCAGACACCGAAATATCTGGAGGCCTTGGCGTCCATTGAAGAAAGCGATGTCATCCTGTCCCGGTATGAGGAAGCCTATAAATCAAACCCCAATAATCCTTTTCTCATAATAAAATATGGATGCCGGCTGTTTCTGGCGGGTCAATACAAGGAAGCGCGGGAGCGATTCCGCGAAGCCGGAATCCAACTTCCCAAAAATGCATTGCCGCGATATCTGGAAGCCGCCGCCCTGGCATTATCCATGCCCGAAGATGGAGATTTGAGCGAGGTTCTGGCATTGGTGGCGCGCACCAATAGCAGCGGCGCGCCCGTCTTGTTTCCTCAGCCCCTATGGCACTCCAGCTTGCCGCGTTCCGGCGTTTGTTACACAAAACTCCGAAGGGATATTGCCGACTTGTGTTGCGCGCCCCTGTACAAGTTTAAAAACTTGCTCATCGGGCGTGCACGGCCCCAAATAGAAGCGGGACGCCTGGGGGATTGGGATTCCTGGATGGATCGCCTTCAAGGAATGGGGGAAAAACTCGTGGGAGACCGGTTGTCGGATCCCGCGAACCTTGGCACTCCCCAAGCCATGGCGGGATTTCAAATTCAACTCGATGTTTTGCAGGTGCGCAAACAAATCAACGAAATGGCCCATGGCGCCGTGGAAACAGCGCTGCTCGAGAAGGAAGTGCGTATCAAAGCCGCTTTGAATGACATTAAGTCCTTTGAAAACACGCGTGCTCAACGCATCGAAAACGACCGCCGTTTATATGTTCAACCCTTGCGCCTCAGCGCGAATACCGTCTCCATTTTATTGATCATTTACCTCCTCGCACTCGGTACGGGACGGCTCATGCGCACTGACCGGAAAACCTGGGTGGTTCCCCATACCCACCTTGGAAAAGGCATGCTATTGGCCGGATTGTGCATGTTTCTCGTATATTTGGCCCTCTTTTCCCTTTTCCAAACCAGCAAGCCTGTTTCCGCTTACCCCCTGCATATCGTCACAGGCTTATGGTATGGCCTCTTCACTTTTCTCGTCCTCTTTGGGTTGGCGTATCCTGCTCTGGCGTTATACGGCATGTCAAAACCCGCCCCGGAAAACCTCCAGGGATTCGCCGCTATGCGCCGTGCCATCTTTTTTTCGCTTATCCGAAGATATTTTGGAATTTTACTGGGTGGATTTCTATGTGTCGTATGTATCTGGTGTGTTGCGTATAGACTGGGGGCTGGAGTCTACCCCATGCAACTCGAATTACTCGTAACCGGATTAGAGACAATGGAACTGGATACTGTCCGGCGTGTCCAAGAACTCTTGCTATGATTCAGAAACCCTTCCAGGTGTTTTCCCAACGCTTCCTTCCAAGGAGTAAAAGTGGTTCTGTAAGGGGAAATCCCCTGAAAATGTCTCTTGAACCGGACACACGAAAAGCGAAAAAGGCGATATATGTCAGGAAGTAGTTGACTCCTTGACAATTAACGCGTTATAATCAGTTCGACAGGCCGAGAAAGGTGCGAATTATGACACCCGGCGGCTAAGGGTGGCGCGAACTGCGAAATATTCGGACGAAATACAAGTAGCAACGAAGTATCAAACCGATAAGGAGAATGAAGCTGTGGCTGATCGGGAACAAAAAGCGTATACAACGTTTGAGGCGGCGAAGATTTGTCATGTCACGCACCATAGCATTAAAAACTGGATTAAGCAGGGTCTGATAAAAGCCTCCCGCACCCCCGGAGGGCACTATCGCATTTTAGAAGAAGACCTGGACCGTTTCCGTGAAAAATATGACATGTTTCCGCGGGATAAAGGTCCTTCGAAGAAACGTGTCATGGTGGTGGATGACGACCCAGACGCCCTGTCGCTCATGGAAAAAATTCTCACCGATGAAGGATTTGAACTGATCAAGGTGAGTAATGCGACAGAGGTCGGGTTGAAAGCGGCGCAGCTTTGTCCGGATCTCATTCTCCTGGATTTCCTGATGCCGGAGATCAATGGGTTTGAAGTGAGCAAGGCGTTGCGTGAAAACGAATTGACCCGCAGCATCCCCATTATGGCGGTGACGTGCCTGACCAAAGAGCGGGATATTGAACGTATCTTCGCGTGTGGCGCGGATGAATACCTCGCTAAACCATTTAAAGTGGACCAATTGCTGGAAAAGGTCCGTGAACTGATTGGCCGGGGCCGGGTGATCGAATAGCCTTGGCCTTTGGGCTGATACCTTATGCGTAAACGGCCGGCCTATGGCGGAATAGAGCGCAAATTCTTTCGCTCCATCCTGTGGGTGGGCATAGTGCCCATGACCCTTACATTGACCATTGGGTATGTCTTTGCACGGGAAGGGCAGTGGATTGCCACCCAGCAGAATCAATCCACGGCGGCGCGTAAAACAGCGGAAGGCATAGGATTGGCCGTGCAGGGGCGGTTGATAATGA
>Ga0209311_1003183_pt1 | contig 11309 bp, 10 predicted proteins | sample AD_UKC045_MetaG_FD_184417 | JGI IMG/M metagenome (GOLD analysis project Ga0209311, IMG submission 184417) | Active sludge microbial communities of municipal wastewater-treating anaerobic digesters from USA - AD_UKC045_MetaG (SPAdes) (version 2) | ecosystem: Engineered > Bioreactor > Anaerobic >... | reverse complement strand
GCCCTTGGCCATCAAAGCGGCCAGCAAATAAGAAAAACCGGCCCGCAAATCAGGGATGCAAACATCTGCGGCCGTGAGCGGCGTAGGGCCGGAGACGATGCATGAATGCATGAAATTTTTATGTTTGAAGCGACAGTTTTTACTGCCCAGACAATCGGAATGCAATTGAATATGCGCTCCCATTTTGACCAATGTTTCCGTATAACCAAATCTGTCTTCGAAAATGGTTTCGTGCACAATGGACACGCCCTTGGCTTGAGTCAGCAGCATCACAAAAGGCTGCTGCCAATCAGTCATGAACCCGGGATGAGTATCGGTTTCCAACACTACGGGACGATAATTATCAGCCGAACCGAACAAAATGCCGTCTTGCTCAACCTTAAAAGGCACGCCCACTCTGCGAATAGCGTTCAAAAATGACAGCATATCATCCTGTCTCGCGTGCTTAACAAAAATCGAACCCTTGGTCAGAGCCGCGGCAATCCCAAAGGAGGCGGCTTCTATCCTGTCGGACAAAACCGTATGCTCGGCACCGTGTAATTTTTCCACGCCTTCTATAACCCAAGTACGATTGGTCTCCAAGTTAATAATAGCACCCATGGATTGCAATAATTTAGCCGTATCCAAAATCTCCGGCTCAACGGCCGCATTGGCGATCACGGTTGTGCCCTTGGCCTTAACCGCAGCCAATATGAGATTCTCCGTAGCGCCCACGGACGGAAAACTCAATTCAATCATGGCCGCCTTAAGACGCTTGGCTCGTGCCACAAAATAACCATCCTCGTTACTGATATCCGCGCCCATTTGCGCCAAACCATCCAAATGAATATTAACCGGCCTTGGGCCGATCTGGCAGCCGCCCAAGGCAGGTATGCGCGCTTCACCAAAGCGGTGCAATAACGGACCCAAAAGCAAAATCGGAATTCTGTTTTTTCTGGTCAAAGCTTCGGCCACTTCACTGGTCTTCAACTTCCGCCCGTCTATAACAGCTCGATTATTCGCAAATTCAACTCCCACACCCAACTCCCGCAACATATCCAAGGTCGCTCTGACATCCCCTATGTCGGGCACATTGTTCAAAATAACCGGCTCATCGGCCAAAAGGGCGGCCACCAGCTGTTTGGTGGCCGCGTTCTTGGCTCCGCTAACCGCCACTTCTCCGCTCAAAGAACGGCCGCCCTTAAGCAAATAAGCTCGTCCGTCTTCAAACGCGGCTCCATCTTTTTTTACAAGAGGTTTTTTACTGTTTTTCATAATAAAGTTGAAACTCACTCAACACCCTCGGATGACAAATCAACCTTAGGCATAAAATCTGCCCTGGTAACAACCTGAATCCAAGTCGTGCCACGGGCCAGAGGCATAAGCAAACCATCAACCGTTTCAAAAGATATATGCTCACCGGCCGTACGTTTCCATTGCGCGTCGGCCTGCTGACCATGGCTGAAGAGCATGGCCCGGCCCGAACCTGTGGTTCTTATGTATAAACGTCCAACCTCGTCCAGCACTCTTTGCTCGGTTAAAATCACAGCCACATTTTTGGCGGTCACGGCTGTTCCGTCAGCATCTTTAAAAATTTTTCCGCCTTGATACCGCGTATACAAATCCGTCTCCTCGTCATATCTCCATTCCATGGTATAAGAACCGCCGTAAGGAATCTGAACGGTTCGGTAATCGCCTTTAATTACCTCTGATCCGGGTTCTTCATAAGACCACACCCTGAACTTGGCGGGTTTCCAATCATTAGCTCCCGCGGCTTTGGACAACAATTCTTGACTGGTATAAGTATTATGCGGCGCCGATCTTTGTTTAGATCTCCAAAAATACTGACCTTGAGAAAATTCATCCAAATTTTTTAAATCAAGCAAGCCCTTGATACGGTTTAAAGATTCCGGGCTGCCTCCCACATGAGCGTAGACCGCATTTAAGGCATCCGCCCATTCCACGAAATACGGCCTGGCGCTGCGCACCGGACCGATGCTTTCAACTGTGGTAGTCGCGTCAAAAACCGCCATTAAACGAGTTATCCCGCCCTCGACCGGAGCCTCATAAACCAAGCCGGCCTTGGCTATGCCTGACAATGGCCTGGCCTCGGTGTGCATTTCCACCATAACCGCGTAAGGCATGAGTTCGGCCTGCTCCGGAGGCACTAAAACACCGTCCAAAGCCCGGCCCGTCAAACCATCATAATCAACAGCCGAATCGGTCGAAGTGACGTTAAAAGACCCATCAGCCGGCTGATCATCTTTTTTTTCAGTCAAAGCGTACTTCAAAAACAAACCGCTGGCTAAAACAATCAAAAAAGCCCCACCTAAAAGATAGGGCCAATATTTTTTGATGATTTTTGCCGGATCCGTCTGATTTTTTTTAATCAACTCCTCCTCCATGTTGATTTTAAATTCATTTTTCCGATTCATCCGCCGCCTTATCTTGCTGTTCTTTCTTTTCTTCAGCCTCTGTCTTAACCGCGGTCACATCACCCACGTCAGCCGCTTCCAATTCCTTGATCTGCTCTTCGGTCAACGGAGCTTCCACCGTGGCGATGGCATCTTCCGGATCATGGGTGGCGGACACGCCCTTGGGCATATTCAAAGAACCAACCGTAATCATATCTTCAAAGGTCTGAAGAACTGATAAATCAACCTCGATCTGCTTGGGCAGATCGCCGGGCAAACATTCCACTTCCAAAGTATCCAAAGATTTAACCAAAGTACCGCCCAAGGCTTTAACCGCGGCCGATTCACCCACATAAACTAAAGGCACGGGCACGGTGACCGTTTCATCCATCCTGACCTGTCTAAAATCAACGTGGACGGGCTGCATATTCACGGGATTAACTTGAACTTCGCCAATCAAGGCCTTAACCGGCTGTTCTTGATCTATTTCCAAATCAAGCAGCATCGAATGCCTGACATCTCTAAAAAGTTTAAAAAAGTCGTTGGCTGAAATAAATAAATTCCGATTGGGGATTTCTCTGCCATAAACCACAGCCTTAATCATGTTGTGCTCTTTGGTGGTGGCGGCTGACTCTTTTTTGTCGCGCAACTGCGCTTTAATCATGCTGGTCATAGTGTTTTTTGAGTGCCTGAATATTAGGCTAACTTGCCTGAAATGTCAAGCAATCTACGGCAAAGCTCCCGGCTGTCAGCCAAAATCAATCTATGCGCCTCCAGGCATTCTTCGGCGCTGACCGGCTCATATTCGGCTAAACGTACGGCATCCACGCCCGAGGCGTCGGTTACCATGCCCAAAGAGCTGACCCCGGCCGAAGACTCAATGACATAGGCCAACAGCCCGTGGCCGCAAGACCGGCAAAAAGAATGGTACAGCCTGGCCCGCGCAGCCTCTTCCACCAGTTTTACGTCTTCTTTGGCGTATAGAGAGTGACAGATTGGGCAATGCGTCAACAAAGGGTAAAAACTCGAATTAGGCATTTATATAATTTATCCTTAAAACACATTTGGGTCAACGTTCTGAAATTTTACCGTGCCCATGCAGGGCCGCACTCTCAACTATGCCGATCGCCATGTAACCGGCCACCAAGGAAGAAGCCGCGGCCGATGAAAAATGCAAAGGAATGCCGGTCACCGGCATAATCCCCATGTTCATGCCCGCATTAATCAAGACGTGCATGCCAAACATGCCGGCCGTGGCCCCGCAATAAATCCCCACAAAAGAATCTTCTGAGCTTAGCCCGATTAACAGTATGCGGATCAAGACAACCCCAAACAGCCCCAAAATCAAAGCAATGCCCACAAAGCCCAATTCTTCGCCAATGACAGCAAACATAAAATCAGTTGAAGCTTCAGGCAAAAAACGCAAACGAGACTGACTGCCTTCGCCCACTCCCTTGCCCAAAAGGCCGCCCGAACCAATAGCCGTTTGAGCTTGAATTACATTATAACCGGCCCCCAAAGGATCTGACTGCGGATCCACGAAAGCCAAAAGCCTGTCACGCTGATATGGCTTTAAACCGTATTGCCATAAACCGACCGAAGCAATTATCCCGACCAAAAACAACAGCACCCAAGCCTTCCAGCGCAAACCCGCAAAAGCCACGGCCGCCAGCCACATAGCCACCAGCACCATGGCCGATCCAAAATCAGGCTGCAGTAAAACCGGAATAACGTAACCGAACAAAGCCAGCAAGCTTCCAAAAAAAGTTACCCAATTGAGTTTTTGATACAAATGTCTGGCGAAATAAGAGGCTAAAAAAACCGCAAATGCCACCTTGGCGACTTCCACGGGCTGGATGGAAATGGACCCTACCCTGTACCAACCCTGAGTGCCGCGGACCGTCACTCCGAAAACCAACACCCCGATCAACAAAGTCAAGCCAAAAATATAGACAACCGACCACAAGCTCTTTAACTGCCGATAGTCGATGATGGTCAAAAAAGACAGAAATAAAAAACCCATGACAAAAGCCATAATCTGCTTTCTGAATTGCGCCAGAGAAACGACTTCGTAAGATGCTCCGATGCTGTAAACCATTAATAAACCGATCACGGTCAAAGCCAAAAGAGCGCCCAATAAAATCCAATCTATTTTCCAAAGCGCATCAAACCAAAGACGACGCATACCTCAACCTTAAAGCCTGGAGGGTAAAAAGTAAAACCAGGCGGTCATCAAGGAGTCAGCCTCTCGGACGAGAGATAAGCACCCGGATCCAAAAGATTGATGATGGGAATTATTTCGGTTTGAGTTACACCCGTAATTTCATCAAACCAATAAACTTCAATGGGACGGATTTCTCCTGGCTTCAAATCCCTGATATTTATTTTGTTGATAGCCGCCACCGTATTACCCCTCTTCAGTTTTATCACATAATCGATCGACCAATAACCAAAAGCTCCGCTGTTAACCACATCAAAGGTGGTGCGGCTCAAACGCTGACCTTCGGACACGGCAACCGATTCATACCTGACATGTTCAGTGGTCACACCGGCAAAGCGCTTGCGAATGAATTCACTGTAATTGTTCTCCACCTCGCTGGGAATAACCCTGTGCCAACGCATATTTTCCACCATTAATTGAGCATTGCGTCCGCCCGGCTGTTTCGGCTTCCAGCCCAACTCGGTCAATGTGGTCTGGGAAGCGGGTAAAACAAAACCCTGTTTGGGAGAAGTTTGCTCTCCGGAGACGTTAAATTTATAAGTGAATTCCGCCCACCACTGCTCGTTGGAGTTTTCCAAATCAACAAACACGTCCAGCCTGTCATCCGTGGTCGCGAACACCATCACCTGCGACGTATTAATATTCCTGGGTCTGTCCTGCTCAATCCTATCCAGCAATTGTTGATTTTGGGCGATATCCAATGTGATGCGCGACTCCTTGGGGTAAGACAAGGCATAAGCATCGACCACGAACCAAAAAATATAACCCCAAACCAAAACATTGCTCGCGATCAAGCCGGCCCGAAACCAAAAATTAATTTTTATTTTATTCCTTATCCACCAATTGGCCGCCTTCAAGTCTCCCTCCGTAAAACCCGAATATGTTTCCATATGCGGATTATTATATCATCTATTCAAACCGACCGCATTAACAGGCTTCAAAACTCCCATTTAAACTTGGCCTCAAAAGGCAAACCGTCCCGCAAAACAACTTCCCAGACACTGCCCATGGGCAAACAAACATCATGAATCCGATCAAACGGCTGTCGATTGATGCTCAAAATCGCGCTGGCCAGCGCCTCCCGGTGCGACACCAGCAAAACAGACTCGTTATCTGAAGAAAATTTTAATTCATGTATGACGGACAAGACCCGTTGCGCGGCCCGTTCATGCGGTTCCATTCCGTTCATGACCATGGGCTCGGCATAATAACCGGACTTCAAATCAAACTCTTTTATCTTTTTACCCGCCCACAAAGCATTGCCCCATTCGGTCAAGCGTTCATCAAAACGCAAAGGCGCTCCGGTAACGGAGGCGACCGCTTGAGCCGTTTCGGCCGCTCTCTCCAGAGGAGAACTGATAATCAACCCGAGCCGGATGCCGGCTTGCACAAAACCATCTCCGGCTTTTTGTGCCTGAACAACTCCCTCTTCACTTAAATGAAAACCGGGCAAATCCCCATACATGATTTCATCCGGATTATGCACCCGGCCGTGTCGCATTAAATAAATAACCGGCATATTGAATATTTTGACGCACGGAAGACCGGGTGTCCAACGGATGCCGGCCGCTTGATTAATTACCGGCCATCTGTATACTGCCAAATACGGTCGCAAGCACTGGACCGCCCGGCGTCGCCGTGACTGCGGCATCCTCCTCCTCACGCAATGAGCAGTACAGCGACGCGCTCCCCGCCCCCACCGGAGCGGGCTTTTTATTTTAATCGGGCTTCCGCGGGTTGACATTTTTACTTGATGCAAACCGTATTTTTTGTTAATATTGCCCGGCATTTATATGGCTAAAAACACCGCAAAAAATAATTACGGAGCCGAACAAATATCGGTCTTGGAAGGCTTGGATCCGGTGCGCAAGCGCCCGGGCATGTATATCGGATCGACCGGTCCAGAAGGTCTGCACCACCTTATCTGGGAAGTGGTGGACAACTCTTTTGACGAAGCCATGGCCGGGCACGCCAACGAAATAACCATAACCCTGAACGACAACGGCACAGTTTCGGTCAAAGATAACGGACGCGGCATCCCGGTAGACATCCATAAACAATACAAAGTTTCAGCGTTGGAATTGGTGCTCACCAAACTGCATGCCGGCGGTAAATTCGGCGGCGAAGGCAGCGGTTATAAAATATCCGGCGGTTTGCACGGCGTGGGCGTGTCCGTGGTCAATGCCCTGTCTGAATGGGTGGAAGCTAAAGTGGAAAAAGACGGCGCGGTCTGGGTTCAGGAATATGCCTATGGCAAACCCCAATTTAAAGTCAAACAGATCGGCAAAAGCAAAATGCACGGCACCACCATCACTTTTAAACCCGATGCCGGCATTTTTTCCACCACGCAATTTGATCTCAAATACATAATCGACCATTTAAGACAGCAATGCTACTTGACCAAGGGCATAAAAGTAACGATCGTGGATGCCAGACAAAAAAATCTGCCCCAGGTCTATGCCTTCTTTTTTGAAGGCGGAGTGGAATCCTATGTCCGCCATTTAAACCATTCCAAACAGATCAAGCACGAAAGCATATTTTATATTGAAAAGCAGACTGAAAATGTTATGGTTGAAGTCGGTATCCAGTATACCGACGACTTTAAAGAAACCTTATTCGCTTTTGCCAACAACATATACAATCCGGAGGGCGGAACTCATGTGATGGGCTTTCGCTCGGCTTTAACGCGTGTGCTTAATAATTACGCGCGCAGCAAAAACATCATCAAAGAAAAAGATGATAATTTGAGCGGTGAAGATGTACGCGAAGGCTTAACGGCTGTTATTTCGGTTAAAATTCCGGAACCGCAATTCGAAGGTCAGACCAAAGCAAAGCTCGGCAATCCGGATGTGCGCACGGCCGTTGAATCCATCATGAACGAAACTTTTGCCGTTTATCTGGAAGAACATCCCAAGGACGCGGAGGCCATATTAAGCAAATGCATCTTGGCCCAAAGAGCCAGGGCCGCGGCCCGGGCCGCGCGCGACACCGTGATCCGCAAAGGAGCCCTGGAAGGCTTGACCCTGCCCGGCAAACTGGCCGACTGTTCCAGCAAAGACCCTAAGGAATCGGAATTGTTCATCGTGGAGGGAGATTCGGCCGGCGGTTCAGCCAAGCAGGGACGCGACCGCGAGCATCAAGCCATCTTGCCGTTGCGCGGCAAAATTTTGAACGTGGAAAGAGCGCGCCTGGATAAAATGATCGCCAACGAACAGATCAAAAACCTGGTAATCGCCATGGGTACGGGCATCGGCGAGAATATGGATCTGAACAAATTACGTTACGACCGAATCATCATCATGACTGATGCGGATGTTGACGGCGCGCACATCAGAACCCTGCTGTTAACACTTTTTTATCGCTATTTCCATTCACTGATAACCGAAGGCCATGTTTACATAGCTCAACCGCCCCTGTTTAGAGTCGCCATGAACAAAGACATGCGTTATGCTTTCAGTGAAGAAGAACGGGATAAACACATCGCTGAATTATTAAAGATAAAAGAAGACCGAAAGAAAAGCAAAGGTAAAAATACCAAAGCGGCCGATGAAGAGGAAGAAATTGAAGAAAATGAAGAACCGAACGAAGAGACCGCGGAAGGAACCGGTAAAATACCGGGCATCGCCATCCAGCGTTATAAAGGTTTGGGTGAAATGAATCCAGAACAATTGTGGGACACGACCATGAATCCAAAAACACGCCTGATGAAACTGGTAACCATCACGGACGCGGCCGAAGCTGACGAAACTTTTGACATTTTGATGGGCACGGAAGTCGCGCCGCGCAAGAGATTTATTCAAACCCACGCCAAAACGGCCAACGTTGATATATAAAAAAGCGGTCCCTTGCAGGGATCCGCGAGAAGACGGCTTAGGCGATGAACCGGAGGGTTATGAGCGCCTGAACAAACCGCATCGGCGGCAAACAAACCGGAAACCGGCCGGTTGACCAATCGGAGCGGCCAGTCTCTCCTTGTACTCATGGTCGCATTTTTTGGCGCACGACGGGCAAATATCCCAAGCGCACCGGTCAGGATCGCTCATGGCCGACCCGCAGCGCGGGCAATAACCACCGGTCAAAACCACGGCGCCTTCGTCCGGCAATTGAATCAGGGCATTGACCGTCAAACTGCCGGCCATGGCCGCCGCGTAACGCGCCCGCGTCAGAACCCTGACGTTCTCGTCGGTTTCGGCCCGCAGAGTGATAACCCCGATGTCAGGCTCATAGCAGCTGCGCGTAAAATCCTGTTCAACCTTGGACCAAGTGCCCAGCTCATCTTTTGAGTACAAACGCAGGCCCGTGGTCAAGCCATCCGCGCGCGTTTCATGACCGCAATGATACAGACGCTGCCCTTTCTTCAGCCTCCAAGCCAAAGAGATGAAAAAAGGCGCTTCCGCGTCCGTGGCGCCATAGCAGCTAAAACAGCCCTGCTTTTCCAGAATGTGCATGTTCATCGCCTCCTGGCGAGTTTTTTAACAGTCACGCCAAAAACAGTCAACCGTAATTGATTTTTTAAGCTTGACTGAATCACCTATCTTGCTATCTTTTTTAAATTATTTATAGTTGCGCCCAAAGCAGCCAAGAAAATCGCGAACACAACGACCCAGCCAAAAAACGGTATGGCCGCAATAATGGTAATTAATGGCACACCCGATAAAATCGCCTTCCAATCCACTAACCAATTTCGTTTTTTATCGATTAAACGCATGATCCAGACACCCAAAACAATGCCTGAAACTATTTTGGCAATCATGATGGTTATTGCGTAAACCAACATCCCCATAAAGGCCAAAGGCGCCCCAAAAACAGTCACCAGCAAAAAAATGCAAGCCACCGGCGCCACTATCAGCCAAACAAAACCCCAGCCCAATTGCCCGGCAAAATTTTTAAGCGACAGTTCCACGATTTGCGCAAGGCCTTGCTTGAAAAAATAAAATAAAACGAAGGCCGAGGCCAATCCGCATAAAAGTTTAAAAATGAACCAACCGAAATAAAATACTCCAAAACCCCCCTTTCCATTTTTATGAACGGCGGTTTTTTCCGCCCGTTCAATCTTATGGTATTCAACTCCCGCACCGATAACCGCGCTCTCCGCAATACTTGCCTCTTTGACTGAATTATAAACCAATCTGCCGGCAATTTTGGCATCCGGACCCACTCTCACACTGTCAGCCCAGAGCATAGAGCTATTCCCAATTTCTCCTCTGATAAACACTTCTCCTCCGGAGGCTACGACATTGCCGGCCACCTTGCCGTCAATAACCAAATTACCGGCTCCCGAGTAAACATCTCCTTTAATTTCCGCTCCGGGCAAAACGGTAACCATGGCCCCGGCCGCAAAAAGGTCTCCTTCTATTGTCCCGCTGATCAATACCTGACTGCCGGCAACACGCACATCATCCCCAACATAACCGGAAACGGTAACCATGGCCCCGGCCGCAAACAGATCTTGAGCCACATCTCCGTTAACACGCACGTTGGCCGCGGCCAAAAAAGCGTCTCCGGGCAGATTGACATCCACTGAAATATCATTGGCCGCCGCATATATATCGCCGTTGACCGCGTCGCCGGATGATAAATTAATTATTTCACCGGATCTAAAATCAGCCGCCTGCGCGGGCGAGACGGCAAATATACACCCTGCCATCAATAACCCCATTATGATCTGTTTTTTTAACATAATCTTGATTGTTAAGTAAAAATTGGATTAACTTGCTTAATAAAATATTTTACGCTCACCCGCCCGTCTTAAATCATTTCTTGCGGCTGACAATCAAATATATACCCAAGGCGATACAGACCGGAATTAAAAAAATGGACAAGATCCCCAGTAAACCGAAAATTATGTTAAACCATCGAGCCGCGCCGATCACGCTTTCCGATGTATTAAAGTAAGAACTTAAAAAAAACGTCACCAAAGCCCAAAGATTAAGCACCAAAAAAATCAAAACCAAGGGGACCAATAAAACCCCCACTCCCAAAAACAATCTTTTATTGCCTGACATACATACAGTCTATCACTTTTTTGGGCTATGTAAAAAAAATCCACTCTTATTGAGTGGAAGAAGCGGTCGTGACAACCAAAGGCTCGGGCTTGGCCGAAGGACGCAGAAACCAAAGAAACAGCACAGCTATCAACAACATCCCGCCGGTGGCAGACCAGATGGACAGAATTTTTTCCTCCCCATCAGGCAGGGAGCGAGAAAAATACCAGACCCCGGCCAGAATCACCGCATTGCCCATACGGCCCAAGAAAGAGTGCAAGGATCCGTAAGTGGCCCGGAAATTGCTTTCAATACGGCGCTGCACAAAGACGTCGGCCAAGGGCATGTAAGCCCCTCGGCCCACTTCATGCAAAACCACCATCAGCAAGGGCAGATAAACGCCGTCAAACCTGCCAATAGCCGCATAGCCGGCAGCCGTTAAAAACAACAGACCGAGTATGGCGCCGGCTTCTCTGCCCCGTACGAAAGACACACACTTAATGATGACGCCCGCCAAGGCGCAAGATCCGTAAACCACGATCCAGATCCAGCCCAAGGAACCGCCCTGCAGGCGCCCATGAAAAAACTGGCTCCAGAAATGATTGAACGGATTGATGAAACCCAGGCTCATGGCCGCGGCCACGGCCCAGATAAGCGCCGGACTGGCTTTAAGGGCTGCTACGCTGGCCTTAAGAGCCTGCCATTCGGTCA
>Ga0209311_1003166_pt1 | contig 11335 bp, 9 predicted proteins | sample AD_UKC045_MetaG_FD_184417 | JGI IMG/M metagenome (GOLD analysis project Ga0209311, IMG submission 184417) | Active sludge microbial communities of municipal wastewater-treating anaerobic digesters from USA - AD_UKC045_MetaG (SPAdes) (version 2) | ecosystem: Engineered > Bioreactor > Anaerobic >... | reverse complement strand
CATCAGAGTTTATTTCAATATTTCCGCCAAGGATCATGTTCATTCCCGGAACTGAATTCTGATAATCTTCATTGTTCGGTGAAAATGTCGCTGAATATGTTCCCTTGTAAAGTTTGAAGCTGTATGCCGCCTCTCCGCTTGAACCGATGCTGACAGACAACGATGAAGCACTTTCGTTATTTGTAAACCTGATGGAGCCCCTGCTTTCGTTTTCATAATACTGCATTGAGTTGTTTGACATCGTCTTGCCGTTAATGGTGATCTTTCCGCTGACTGTAACCGTTTCAAGATCAAAATTCTTTGTCATGTCCTTATCAACAGCAAGTTCACTCTGGAGATTCATGTTAAGGCCGGGAAAAACATTCTGATAATCTGAATTGTTGGGATTAAAGACAACATCGTATGTCCCTTTGAACAGTTTGACTGAAAAAGCCGCTTTACCTGAACTCCCCACCGGAACATAATATCCGTTACCGTTCTGTTTATTTATGAACCCGATGCTTCCCCTGTTCTCTGTATCGTAATATTCTTTTGTGTTATTCGCAGGGGTGGCTCCGTTAAGGGTTATCTCTCCTGAAACCGTGGCGGTTTCAAGGTTTATGTCAACTTTTCTGTCAGCTGTAAATGGATCAAGATCGCAATTCTTTTCACATTTTCCTTCGTCACTGCAAAGCTCAAAATCGCCTGTGCATTCTCCGCATGGCTCACCGCATACAGGATCAGGTCCGCAAACTCTGTCACCGCATTCCGGGGTACACGGTGTGAAACATTCAGATTTATCAAAAGATTTGCAATCATCTGAACATTTCAGGTCTCCCTGCTCAAAACCTTCATCTTCGCATGTCTTTCCATTAAGTTCGCTGCCGTCACAAAGCTCGCCGACATCTATCTTGCTGTTTCCGCAATTCATTGATTTTCCGCAGCCCGATGTGTCAAAACCGGAGCAGTTTGACATACATTTCAAGGTTCCGTCCTCAAAACCGAAATCTATACATTCCTTTCCTCCAAGATCTGTCCCGTCACAGACATCAGTGCCGTCTATCTTGTTGTCTCCGCAGAAAACCGAAGCTCCGCAACCCGATGTGTCAAATTCAAGGCAGTTTTCAGCACACTCAAGTGTTCCGGCACCGAAACCGAGCTTTTCACATGTTTTGTTATCAAGGTTGTAGTTGTCACATTTTTCATCATTCGTAACAAGAAAATCTCCGCATACGGCGGAACCTGTCTTGTTGTCCTTTGAACCGTCACACGAAGCAAAACTTAAAACCGCAAATAATACCGCAAATCCCCAAAGAAAATTTTTCATTATCTTTCTCCCAAAAAAAATGACTGCAATATTTTACTCAGATATCAGGATGAAACAAATTTTCCTCAAAACTTTCCTCAAAACTATAAAGTTTGAGTTTTTTTGGAATCGGGTTAAATTTTACTGCAATTGTTTTTAATAAGGAGAACGATTTGAAAGTTGCAGCGGCAATTCTTGCGGGAGGAACCGGTTCAAGATTCGGCGGTAATCTGCCTAAACAGTTTGAAAAGATCGGGGAAAGAACGATACTTGAACGCTCAGTTGCGGCATTTGACGATCATCCGCAGGTAGATGAAATTGTTGTTGTCATTCATCAGGACTATATTGAATACACACAAAAACTGTTGCGTGGTTTTTCAAAAGTTAAAGCGGTCATTCAGGGAGGAGAAACCAGAAGCCGTTCAAGTTTTGCAGGCATTGAATTTTTTAAGGACTATCAGCCGGATACAAAAATACTCATCCACGATGCGGCGCGCCCTTTTGTTTCTGAAAAGATCATAACAAATGTAATAACGGCCCTTGACACACACTCTGCCGTTAATGTTGCTCTCAGCGTTCCAGACACTGTCATAGAAACAGACAATTCAGGAAAAATGAAAGCTATTCCTGAAAGATCGTCACTTAAACTTGTTCAGACTCCTCAGGGATTTATTCTTTCAGTTATAAAACTGGCTTATGAAACCGCTTTCAAAGATCCGGGATTTGCTGCCACAGACGATTGTGGAGTTGTGTTTAACTATCTGAAAGAAATAGATATTTTCATTGTTGAAGGTGAACCGAAAAACATAAAGATCACAACCAGATCAGACCTTGACTTTGGCAGGAACTTCTTTGTCGATCAGTGACGGGAAAACCTTGATGAGTGCTTTGATGAATTCCATTGAAAGAAGCAGTATCAGAGCGCTGTAATAAACCCACAGAACGCTTGTTATTATCCATGTCGCTGAACCGTAAAACAAAGAAAAGTTAGAAATTTCAGTAATATAGAAATTATACACGAGTTTTGCACCATTCCAGAGAAAACTGAAAAGAAGCGCCCCGTAAAGAATCGCCATTTTTGATCTTTTCACTCCATATGTGAAGTAATATATGAGGATTCCGAAAAGAAAGATGATTATGACTGTTGAAAGGGCAAATCCATATATCCTGGTGTCTGAAACAATTTCAAATATCCATGCGGTAGAGGGAAATTTTGTTGTAATGAATCCGGTTACCGAAATGAAAATGGTGGTCACATAGTGCAGAAAAAACAACAGGATGGTTATTGTAAGAAGAAAAACTATCCCCATAAGACGGGTTAAAATGAAATTGACCGATTTCCCGCCGAAGATCTTGAAAAAACAATAGTGAAGTGTCGAAAAAAGAAGAGTCGCTGAAACAGCCAGAGAGATAAGACCGATCGTTGTAAGACTGGTTTTGTATTCTGCGATATTGATGAACCCCGAAACATATTTTTCACTTAAAAAAGGGATTGCGGCATTCAGATAGTTCATGATATATACAGCCATTTCCTCATTTGTGAGGTTCTGAATATTCTGAACATAATCAATTACATATCCAGTAGTTGCTCCCAGAAGTATTAGAAACGGGATGAAGCTCAGCATAAAATAGAAACTGATCGCTGCCGCAAAAGTGAACCCGTCATCAACATAAAACCCGTATCCGGTCTCCCAGAGCACCCGCAATGTTCTGCTTTTTTTAAGAAGCTGAATTAAGAAAAGTTTTAACTTCCTGATCTTATTTAGCAATTTTCTTGAAACCTCTTCTGTAGACAAGCTTTATAGGAACACCTTCATAATATGGAAACGACTCGTAAAATCTGTTGAGAAGATATCTGTCATACGAAAAATGGACCGATTCAGGGGAACTCACTTTTATAACAACCGTCGGAGGGGCCACTTCAACCATTTCAATCGAATTGAAATGTATAATTTTATTTTTTCTGGTCAATGGAGGCGGGTTTCTTCTCAGGCAGACCTGAAGCCACTCTTCAAGAGCTGGTTTTTCTACTGATTTGAAGTAGTTGTCATAAATTTCAAGAACTTTGTCAAGCAGTTTATTAACCCTCATTCCGTTTATTGCTGCAATTGAAATGACAGGTGCGTAAGGGGTAAATTTTATCCTGTCGCGGAGATCTTTAACTATTTTTTCGTATGTTCCGGTCTCTTTTTCCATTGTATCCCATTTATTTATTACAACTATCGATGCCTTTCCTTTTTCGTGGGCTAACCCTAGAATTCTCAAATCCTGATCAGTTGCAAGTTCGTTTGCGTCCATCATGAAAATTACAACATCACTTCTGTCGATCGCCCTGAAAGCCCTCACTATCGCCGCTTTTTCCATAAGCATTTCGATCTTTTTCTTTCTTCTGACACCGGCTGTATCAATTATTTTCAGCTTTTTATCCTTGTATGTGCAGAAGGAATCGATCGGGTCCATCGTCGTTCCGGGAATGGGGCTCACAAGCATTTTCTCTTCACCGAGAATTGAGTTCACAAGTGTCGATTTTCCTACATTCGGTCTGCCTATTATCGCGATCTTTATCTCTTTTTCCCTTGGCGGGGCCTTTTCTTCGATCTCTTTTTCAGTCCAGAAATCTTTTGTCATTTCGTCAAGAAAGTCGTTCACGCCGTAACCGGTCTTTCCGGAAACGGGATAGACCATATCAGCACCGGTCTCATAAAATTCACCGATAAGCATTTCCCTGTTTTCCGAATCTATCTTGGAAACTGCAAGCCACGAACGGATCCCTTTTTTTCTGATGAGATTGTATATTTCCCTGTCTGATTCAATAAGTCCCGCCTCGGCGTCACAAAGCAGGATCACTCCGTCAACAGTTTCAAGCACTTCATTTATCTGGTCTTTTATCCCTTTCGTTATTGCGTCCATTCCTTCTTCATCAATGTGAAAACCGCCTGTATCGATGATGGTGAAGGGCTTGTCGATATATGTAAGGTCCTGATAATTCAGGTCTCTTGTCACACCCGGCATGTCGTCGATTATTGCAAAGTTCTTCCTGAGTATTCTGTTGAACAGAGTGCTTTTCCCTACATTCGGACGACCGATTATCGCAATAACCGGATTTATGTTGTTTGCCATGTTGCTTGTCATTTTTTTTCCACCTTTCAGTCCTGCAAAAGTTACTACCTGGCTAAGGTACTCAAATAACTGAAAAACGCAACATCTGAAACTGTGCCGGGCGAAAGCTTCTGTCAAAAAACCTTGCGAAATTACAAAAAAGTGTAAAAATAACCTTGTGAAATTACAAAAAATATGTAAAAATAACCTTGTAAAATTACAAACCTCTTCACAGTGAGGTGATTTATGAAAAGGAATATATCAAAGAAATTAATAGCTTGGAAAGATTCATCATCAAGAAAGCCGCTGATAATCAGAGGGGCACGGCAGGTTGGGAAAACATATACAGTAAAAGAATTCGGTTCTGAACACTTTTCAAATGTTGTGGTGCTTGATTTTGAAAGGGACAGATCTCTTAATGCTGTTTTTGAAAAGGATCTTGATCCCAAAAAACTTCTCATTGAACTTGAAATTCATACCGGTTCCAGAATAATTCCAGGCGAAACACTTCTTTTTTTTGATGAAATTCAGGCATGTGAAAGAGCTTTGCTGAGCTTAAGATACTTTTATGAAGAGATGCCGGAGCTCCACATAATTGCGGCTGGTTCGCTTCTTGAATTTGCAATGAGCAATATTTCATTTCCTGTCGGCAGAGTGACATTTGAATGGATGCGCCCGATGACATTCAGAGAGTTTTTAATCGCCTGTTCAAAAGATATTGCTGCACAGAGAATCCCGTCAATATTCAGCAGTGAACCGGTTTTGGAAACTCTTCACAACTTATTGATCGAGCAGCTTCGACTCTATTTTATTGTCGGCGGAATGCCTGAAGCAGTAAAAAGATTTATTGAAACAGGGTCTGCCGCCTCGGTGAAAGAAGTTCACGATGACATAATTCATTCATATATTCAATCACTTGCAAAATATAATTCAAAAGTGAACATCGAAAGCATTGAACAGATACTGCGTGTTATTCCTTCAAAAGTCGGATCTCAGATTAAATATACCCGTCTTGACCCTGACAGAAGAATTGAAGTAACAAAAACATCCCTCAACATCCTTGAAAAAGCACTTCTTGTAAATCTTATTCACTCATCTTCCGTCTCAGGTCTTCCGCTTGGAGCCGAAAGTAGTTCAAAGATATTCAAGCCCCTGTTTCTTGATATCGGGCTCATGCAGTCTGTCTGCGGAATTGACCCCAAAGAAAGCATAACTGCCACAGATCTTAACAATGTCTATAAAGGTGCCATCGCAGAACAGTTTGTCGGGCAGGAGCTTCTTGCGGCAGGCGGATCGGAAAATCACAAGCTTTACTACTGGAACAGATCAAAGAAAAGCAGCACGGCCGAAGTAGATTTCGTTTTTGTCAGAAACAGTACAATTTATCCAGTTGAAGTTAAAAGCGGAGCAAAAGGAAGGATGAAAAGCATGCATCTCTTTCTTGAAGAACACCCTGAAATCAAAAAGGGTTTTGTCCTTTCTTCAACTTTCTCCCAGCACCAGCTTGTTGAAAATATTGTTTTTGCCCCGATATATTCAGAGCTGGGTTGAAGTGATCAGATTTTGTCAAGTTGTTATAAAACCAGGATCGAGCATCCTGATCTTTTCTCATTATCTTCATCATTCTGAGTTTCTGTTTCAGGTTCTTCATCAATTATATCGTCATCGGGTTCATCGTCATCAGTTTCTTCAACTTCAATATCTTCAACACTTGAATTGATGGTTAATGTCGGATCGCCGTACCAGTTGAACATCATTTTGTTGGCATATGTCAGAGCACTTTTGTCTGTTCCGTAATTCAGTTTGGCATCAAACAACGCTTTTGCCGGACAATCACTTTCAAAAAGGGCTTTAAGTGTGAATATACCGGCCGTGTCTGATCCGAAACCTTTTTTATCAAATTCGCACTCGTAACAATCCCAATCCATGAATGATGGTGTCGAAGGAGATGTCGCCGCCATAACACCGACTATCGATGTTTTGAGAAGCGAATGTGTGAGATTCCCTTTTTCTTTAACTACTCCCGCATCACAATTAGGAGATATAAGAAATCCGGGAAGATCACCGGAAATCAAATCAGCATCGCTTTGATTGAACAACTCCGGCATCGAAATTTCACTCATTGAAGCCAGATCATCACTGTTTTTATCTTCATTCCACACTAGTCGCAGAATTTTATTATAAAATGTGTGTCCTCCCCAGAAAATGATTCCTGTTCCTTTGTTCCATTCATTTATCAAATTTTTCTTGTTTAGTGCGATGTCACTTTCGTAAAGCGATTTCTGCACCCCTTCAGCTTCATACATTCTCACAATTTCAATGTCATTAATACTTTTCATTAATGTGTTCGCAGCCCATTCACCGAGTCCGGCGCTGTCCCAGTCACCCGTCATGCCGAGTCCTCTGAAAAAATAGAATCCGGCAGGAAAAATTATTCTTTTCCTGTACTGAGTTCCCCCTTTTTCCATATTCATATATTTTATCGTAAGTGCCAGTGTTTTATCAAGATCTGACACATCGTTGTCATAAACGGGAATTCTTCCGGTGATAAGTTCAACTTCAAAATTTATTCCTCCATCTCCGTCATCAAGTCCAGTCTCACCATACACAGAGTTTCCATTCTTATCCCAGTTACCCGAGAGATCCGCATAGAGCATGTCAGTTTCGATCGGAACATTTTCCGGAGTTCCGTTATTTGTTTCTTCGGGGTACTCATGGAGCGGCCTTGTCTCAAACATCGGAATTCCGGACCGGCCTGAAGCCGGATCACCAATAATTAGAAGATATGTATAATCCTTGTAAACAGTTCTGAGCCATTCACGAACCTTTTCCGCCTTTTCAACACCGCTTAAACCCCTGCCTCCGAAATCATCTTCAGTCGCAAGAATAACTTTGAACCCCCTGATCTCTTTTTGATGAACAAACTCAACAAGTTGAGTCGATTTTTCCTTTATTTCACTGGTAGTTACTATGATCATCGCTTTTTTCAGATCTTCACCCATGACCGCAAATCCAACCATGAATATTAAAAAAACTGTAAAAAACCTTACCATCACTCACCTCCGCCGCAAAATTGCATTAAATTACAGGCAAAAGGTGTTCCCAAAAAAATTTTGCAACAATATCAAGAGCTTTCACATCTCAACAATTTTGTCTGCAAAGTTCTGTGCGAATGTTCTATCGTGGGTGACAACGATGGCAGCTCCTTCAAAATTACGCAGTGCTTCTTCAAGGGCGTTTCTTGTGTTGGTTTCAAGGTGAGACATCGGTTCATCAAGGATTATGAGGTCATATTCTCCAAGCATGAACGAAGCAATTTCGACTTTGCTGATCTGTCCTGCACTGAGTGTGCCGATCTTTCTAAACACTGTGTCGCCTTTTATATTGAGACAGCCAAGAAAAAGCCGTGCCCTGTTTTCAATTTCTCTATTGCCGTCGGCAAGGAAATCAATGATCGTTCTGTCATGAGGAAGCTCAGCATTTCCTTGAGCAAAATAGCCGGTCTTTGTTGATGGAGAGATTGAAATTTCACCGGAATCCTGAGAAATTTCACCGGCAATGATCTTTAATAGTGTTGATTTTCCGCAACCGTTAGGGCCGGTCAGAGCGATCTTTTCACCTCGCTCAACAGAAAGAGAAAACCTGCTCAGAACCTGCTTTTCACCGAATGATTTTGAAATATCAAAAAGCTTAACTATAAATCTGTTCTTAGAACCGCCTGAATTTATTTGTACTTTTGCTTTTTTAGCAATGCTCTCCTTTAATTCGTACATCAGTTCCCGCTCTTTTTCTATCCTTGAATCAAGAGCTTTTGCACTTTTCATCAAGTTTCCAGATCGCACAGATTTTATGCTTCCCATATCGTACTGACAGAGTCCTCCATTCTTTTTCACTGACCTTGACGGTTTGAATTTTTCATTTTTCTCAGCTCTGTTCTTTCTATCTCTCACAGCCGTTTCAAGCCGTTTTACCTGGTCTTTCTTTTCAGAGTAAGCTTTCTGTCTGCGAGCAGATTCCTCAAATTTTAACTTCTCATAAGTATCGTAATTTCCTTTGAAAATGGTTAACTTCCCCATATCAATTTCCCATGTTTCATTGACACAGTTATTCAAAATTGATCTGTCGTGACTTATAATGATAACTGCGGATGAAGTTTTGTTTATGAACTTTTCGAGCCATTCGATCCCTTTTATGTCAAGGTGGTTTGTCGGTTCATCAAGAAGGATCAGATCCGGATTATCAAGAATCATTTTCCTAAGGAGAAATTTTACTTTTTCTCCCCCGCTCATCAAAACGGCATCTTTAGTTCCTATCTCATTTTCAAGACCTGAATAATCCTGAGGAAGATAGGCGACAGAACACTCATCGTTTATTAAAAGTCCGTTATCAGACGGCTCAATCATTCCTTTTATCAGCTTTAACAGAGTTGATTTGCCTCCGCCGTTATGACCCACTATTCCGATCCGGTCACCGCGACCCACCTCGCAATTCACATTTTCAAGAACAAAATCCACACTTTCCGGATATTTAAAATAAAGCCCTGAAATTTTTACAAGTTGCATAAGTTACCTCAAAAAAGATGTCATTAACAACAAAAGAATATTTTTGAAACTTAGATTCTCATCGGACCATACACCTCAAATTCAAGGTACCTCGTTCATATTAAAGAGAATGTTCGTGATGTCAAGAGTCAAGAAAAATCTGTCATATTACTTCAATCTATGAATGAGAATATTTATTTTTGTTTTTTTATTAGTCCGCTTTTTCGGCTTTTTGCTTGCCTGTGTTTGTGATTTTCTTGGGAAGCGGTGTGTCTGAAAAACCATCATGTTCAATAGCAAGCAGAATTATCGGATAAGATTGTGCCTCTCGCAACTCTTCCTCAACATAGCGTACAGCATAGCTGAAATTTGCTATTCGGTCGGTTAAATAATATTCGAACTCATCTGAAGCAACAACAATAACTCCAACATCAATATTGCTGTCTTGAAGGTTGTTTCTTATGTGCACAATATCTCTTGCCAGAAGATCGCTCCTGCCTGACACTTGAATTTCCACTCCAATTCTGGATATGATAGAATGATTGTAGCGAATCTTTTTTATCCAATCAATGTCTCCGGACTTTGATAAAATCCAATCATCATAGCTCTTGAATTTCTCGTCTATAAGTTCTCTTAAACGACCAGCTCCGTTTGCCTGCTTCTTTTTTAAAATTAGAATTTCCGTAGAGATAAGCATCTCCTGTAATTCAAGAAATATGTGTGAAAGCCCTAAGCGGCAAACCTTTTCCCTTGACCCGCCGTAAAATTTCATTTTGCTTATCTTCATTGAACAGCTCCTTAAAATTAAACCTCGGCTCCACTAAAGCGGAGGTTGAGTAATTTTCTTCGATACGCTTTTTTATATGTTCCGAATCATACAGTTCCGTACCGATCCAGTTTCGATGATGTTTTTCTGCCGCTTGAAATGTAGACCCTCCTCCTCCAAAGGGATCAAAAACAAGATCTCCTTCTTCAGTTGACATTAAAATAGCTCTTTCCGGTATAATCATTTTTAATTCATTTACGCCAGGACGAACTTTAAATTTTTTATGTCGATTGGGCGATGTATCTGTCCAAATATCTGAAAGATTTACTCCTTCCGGATTCATTTTTGATCGATGTCCACCATAATCTTTTATCTCACCGCCACAGTGTCGGCAAATCTCAATTGGCAAACGCAATTTATTAAATACCTTAGGATCTCCTTTAGTATAATAAAGAAGAGCATAGTGTGCTGGATAAAGCTTATTTCCTCTATGGAAAGAGCCCTTCATTGAAACGGCTATCCAATGTCTAAAACTCAACAATTCTCCCATCATCGGGGCAAATTGGACAGCCAATTCAGGTGTTGCATAAAGAAAAAAAGCACCGCCAGGTTTCAATACTCTGGAACACTCAAGTATCCACTGCTTACACCAAGCCATATAATCACAGTGATTTATGTCATCATTATATCCATTTTTGTAATCTTTTCCTATATTAAAGGGCGGGTCTGCAAACACGGTGTCAACAACATTTGCCTTCATTTTTGCGAGAATGTTTAAGCAATCATCATTGTAAAGAACGCCATGTGATGTTTTAAAATAAGGAACTGTCACTGAAACATCCGTATTATATTTGGACACTTTTTACTCCTAGACAAGCACTCATACTATTGTTTATTTCAATCCTGAATGATCTTTTTTTACTATACAGCAACTTCCTGTTTTTTCCAAATAATTTCAAATTACAAATGAGAAAGCGGTTATGTTTCAAACATCATAAAAATTGACAGTCTGCTGATGCACAGCTACTATCCGGCGAATGAACTGAAATTTCAGGAGGAAAAAAATGAGTTATTTCAAGAAGCTGGTTGGTGAAAAGTGCTATTTGTCTCCAATCAGAATGGAAGATGCGGAAATTTACACAAAATGGTTTAACGACATGGAAATGGTTCTTTATGTTGCTCCGCATCCGAGTGTTATTTCACTTTTTAAAGAGAAAGAATTCATAGAAAATCAACTGAAATCGGGTGCTCCGATATTTGGAATAATTGATATAAAGACGGATAAAATTATAGGCAACACTTCTCTCATGGATATTAACCAGATTAACGGCACAGCAACTCTTGGGATAGTAATAGGTGAAAAAGATTACTGGGACAAAGGATATGGCACAGAAGCTGTAAAACTGATTCTTGATTATGGCTTTAATATCTTGAATTTACACAACATTATGCTGTGTGTCTTTGATTTCAATAAACGAGCAGTAGCATCATACAAAAAGATCGGATTCAAAGAAATTGGAATCCGCAGAGAAGACAGACTTATTGCAAGACACCGTCATAATTCAGTTTTCATGGATATTCTCGCAACCGAATTTGAATCACCTTTCATCAAAGGAATCGCTGACAAGCTTTAGATTTTATTAT
>Ga0209311_1003163_pt1 | contig 11347 bp, 22 predicted proteins | sample AD_UKC045_MetaG_FD_184417 | JGI IMG/M metagenome (GOLD analysis project Ga0209311, IMG submission 184417) | Active sludge microbial communities of municipal wastewater-treating anaerobic digesters from USA - AD_UKC045_MetaG (SPAdes) (version 2) | ecosystem: Engineered > Bioreactor > Anaerobic >... | reverse complement strand
ACACGGAGAATCGGATCATGTTGCCGGTACGGCTAACCTCAAGGCTGTGCGGACCATTTGCGCTGTCGAACGTGTACGGACCAGTTGCGCTGTCGAACGTGAACATACAAGCCATCACGACACCTCCTCCGCCGCCTGTCCTCGCGTGTCTCGTTCTCGATCATGCCGACTGCCTCCTGACTTGATCGTCACCGTAGCAGCCTCTGTGACCTCAAACTCATCATCGTTGATGGTGATGGAAACAACGTTCTGTAGCTCATGTGGTAGCATCCGTGTCCTCCTCCCCATCCGTTGTTCCGTCCAACCCTAACGCCCGTAGCCGACCGAGTGCAACCTGACACGCGTCCTTGACCGTCCTGAACATCTCAACCATGTAGTCTTTGGGTGTGTCGGGCGTAAGATCCTCGACCGCAGCCGTAAGCGCAAGGATGTCCGAGTCGGGGAAGATCGTCTCGCCTGTGACACACTCACAGTTCAACTGACCTAACGTAAGTGCTAGCAGCCCGTAGTGGAGTCTGCTGATCTGGGCCTCAAACGGTTGCTTCCTGAACTCCGCGACCAGCAGTTCATTGTCAAACTCCGAGTCGAACCACATGTGACCCTCCACTAAATCAGACCCAAGTAGACAAGCCAAGACACATGCCCATGCTCACATCCGCCGTCGGGTTCGACCCAACAGCCGTCGGTCGCTTCACACCCACCGCGCTCATCCCACTCCATCAGGTCAGCGAGTGAGGGTTGATCTACCGTTGGCTCCACGAAGTCATTCATCTTCTGCTCCTCCAGTCCCGCCTCTAGGATATCTAACCGCTTGTCCAGTTCACGCAAGTCGTTCCCGTTTGACATGATAAGCACCACGAACAATGCGCTCATCAACACGAGTGCTAGGATGCGTTCAGGCCGGACGATGTAGTTATCGCTACTCATATTTGCCATCGCATCACTTCCAGTCGCCCATGCGGCCAATCACGATACCGGTCGTATTCTTCGCGCCACGCTTCGATGCACTCCTGCTCGGTGCTACACATCAAGGTTTGGGTGCGGCAAGCTAGGTTCGCCTTCGGCATATCGACCTGCACAATGACGTAGTAGTCGTCACGCCCCCGTGTTGGCCCGTAAGCTACAACACAGCACTCAGCGGCTATCTCACCTCCGTCACCCTCGCGGGCATTGCCGTAACGGACCTTCGTGATCATGGCCCTAATCGCACCATCTGCCTTCAGGTCAGTCATGTTCATGGGCCATACTCCTAGCTACCTGCTCCGCATCGACCACCGCGTATTGCAGCCAGCCCGCATCGTCCCATACATCAACGAACCACCGTCGTTGGGTTGGGTTGTAGACAACACGCAGACAGCCGTCATCACGATACCCCAGTGCGCCGTGCCGCTTCTCGTCTTCGAGCGCGGCAATGATGTCCTCCTCAGTTACCATCTCTACCCCCCTAATACGTCAGGCGGGGAGCAACAAGCCGCCCCCCGCCCACACAGTCGCTTACCAGCCCTCATCGTCCTGAAGGTAGGCGTCCCAGTCGCCCATGCCCATCGGCATGATGAGGTGCATGTAACCTGGCAACCCATCCATCTTGAAGACGAACGGGTTGTCCTGCTCCTTGTACTCGACCAGCACCACACCGGTAGGCATACCCTCAAGCATCTGCTTGAAGTACCGCTGGTTGATACAGATGGGGAGCCCATCGTCCGTCCCACTGAGTTCGGTAACGACCTGCTTAGCGAGTCCGGCAACCTGGGACTTAGCCATCATGCGGATCGAGCCGCCGGTCGCATACAGCCCGATCTTGTTCCCATCGTCCGACGCAATCGGGGCAAGCACCTTGAGCGCAGTGAGCATTGCATCCCGATCAAACGTCATCGTCCTGGTGTGGGTGCTCGGGATGACCCGATCCCAGTTTGGATACACACCCTCGATGTGGCGGGTCTGCACGAACCCAACACACCCCGTATTGGCTAGCACATAGAACCGGACCTGGGTCTCGCCGAACTCAATCCTAACCGAAGTGCCTGGCATCGACTTCTTGCCGACTGACTTGACGAGCTTGATCGTCCGCTCGATTGCCACGTTCGGGACCAACCGCTCGTAGTCGGAGTCGCTAGCCTCGTATGGCAGGCCAAACGACTCAACCGCGAGCCGATACCCGTCGATCGCGACCGCAGTCAGGTCAGGGCTCGTGTCGCTCCCAATGAACAGAACACCCTGCAGCACCTTCCTCGGATCGTCCTTGCTGGCCGCAGCCCCCACACGAGTCATCCAGTCAATGAACCTCGAAGCCGGGACGCGAACCACAATGGTGCCCTCACCCAACTCAGGAAACCGTGGGAACTCCTCGCCCGGCAAGCCGTTCAGCTTAGCCATCCCCACATACACCTCATGCCGGTCAGTGCTGTAGACCTCAATCTCAGTGTCCTTGCCAACACCCTTCAACACGTCCCGCAGCAACTTGAACGGGACCGTGCAATCTCCACCCTCAACAACCACACAGTCCATGCTAGACTCCGCACCGACCTCCAGATCGTAAGCCGATACCAACAACTTCTCAGTCTCTGGCTCAGCCTCCAAAAGCACATTGCCCAGTATCTGAAGCGTGGACCGCCCGCAAACACACGACCCTACACGATTGACCGCATCCGCCAATGAACCCGCTCTTACCACTACACGCAAGCTAATCACTTCCCCTCTCAAGATGCTTAGGAGTATATACTCTATGCTACGGTAACGTCAAGTGTTTAGCAAAAAGGAGTCGTTTCCACCAGGGCAGGCTGGTTAGGATGGTGGCTAGGTAGTTATCGACTTCGAGTGCTACTTGGTCGGCTAGTTGGTCGCAGAGGAGTTCATGGGTACGGGAGATCATGGTGATTGTTTCGGCTCGGGTTGCTGGTTCATCGAGTCGGGTGCCGTCGCTGATACCGTATTGGGTTGCCCAGTTGATGTGTGAGTTGGGTTCTGGGGCTGGTTCTGGTTCGATAGATGCATGTTCTTCGGCTGCGTAGTCTTCTGGGAACCACTTACGGCCAATGTAGCTGAGTCGGGTATTGGCTTGCAGGTGTGGTGTGTATCGGAAGCACATTGCGGACGCTAGGTTAGCTGGTTTCGTGCCGTCGAGTTCGATGTCCATGCTTGTAGGTCCGAGTCCGAGCCAGTTACGCCATTCGGGCGGTGCGGTCGTTGTAGCTGTGTTACTGATATGGTTTCGGCGCAGGCCGTCCATGCCGCGATACCAGTATTTGAACCGTAAGGCGCAACCGGATAGTTGCCGACCAGGCCCGAACCAGCCGTTGGGTCGATCCCCTCCGTCGGTTCGATCAACGCCGCATAGGTAACGGAGCTTGAGTTCATCGCCCCTGGGGCCGCCGCCGTAATGGGTTGTGCTCCCGTCCCACGCGTAGCTTATTGCGGACTGCTCAAGTTCGATACGTGTGATGAGTAGGCGTGGGTCGATGTCTACTTCCTGCGCAACCTGATCAATCATCTCAACACACTCCGGCCAGTAGAGTTGGATGCCCTGACCGTGTGTTTGCCACCATGCGTAAGGATAGTCACCTGGCAGCGGGTTGTAGTGCTCAATCCATACTTGTGGGATCACTACCATGTTCATCGCTCCCTTGGTCTCTTAGCGTTACCGTGCGAATGCTTGGCTCTAGGACGAGATCGCATACGTCACGCCCAAATATCCTAGCGTTGCTGCCTAAGCAGGCGTATGCAAGCGGACCAATCAGTGCTTGCAGCTTGGGGTTGAGCCAAACAGACTCTACACGCGCCTGTTTGGCTGTCGCGGACCCTGCGCCCTGGACACCACTCTGACGTGTTTTAGGGGCTGCGTAACAAATCGTGTTCCAGTCGATACGCGCCCAGCCAGCGTCTATCAGCGGTGTATAGACCGGGTGCGCGTAACCTGACACCAGGACCGCACCTGGCGTATCGAGCAGCGCATCAATGAGTGCTGTGTGGCTCTCGATGTCACGCATATCGCAGCCTTCTGGGTTCCGCTTGTCATAACCAGCCGAGGTGCGTGTCTCGCCAACATACGGTGGGTCGCAGTAGCAGAAGCCGTCTTTGGTGCAGTAGCGATCAATGACCGTCAGCGCGTCCATGTTCTCGATCTGGACGCGGCGCAGTCGCTCGATACAGACCGGGAGCACGTCCTCTATACGCGACTGCAACTTAGAGCACTGACCTGACATGCCCCGTCTTGAAAGCGTAACCACTGTGCCCAATGATGCACCCCAAGTGCCACCGAACGAGGTGGATGCTACGTACCACCACTTCCACGCTCGCCTTACTGGGTCTGTCTCGTCCTGCCATGTTGCTCGGCACTCGTTGTATAGCTCACGCCCGTACTCACTCAGACGCGCCAACCGCATGAACTCTTCTGGCTGGTCACGCAGGACGCGGAAGAAACCGGCCACACCCGAGTCCAGGTCGTTGATCGTCTCGACCGCCGCAGGCTGTTTCGAGAACAGCATGGACGCGGCCCCGCAGAACGGCTCGACGTACGTACGGTGCGGCGGTATGAGTGGCTTCAACTTAGCGATCATCATGCCCTTGCCGCCATACCACCAGAACGGTGCGCGAGACTTAGCCAATGTTACGCCTCCGCCTCCGCCTCGGACAGCGTGCCTCTCAGCACGCCAGTGCGTTCGTCCGCGTACGTCTCCGGCCAGCCGCCGAGAACGATGTTGTGCGTCCACGCGAGGCCCTGGTCGGACAGTCCGAACATCCACTGGCTCGGTAGCGTCGGCCTCAGCGCGCCCTCGCGTGCGTACTCATTGTAGCCGGTCATACAGCCGTTGCCCAGGATGTGCGGCCGCCCGTGCAGATACGCCGGCGTGTGACGGTGGCCCCAGCACACGGCCTCGAAGATCCGGACTTCGTCCATGCACCGCTGATAGGCGTGCGTCCACGTCGATGGAGTTGGCTGACTCGTCTTGCCGCCCCACGGCACACGCTGCCCATGACCGGGGTGTCAACAACCGCCGTCTCTAGCTTCGTGAGCTCGATCCGTCCGTGTACCGGGTCGGCGATGTGTCGATGCGGCGCTAGGTCGGCGCGGTTAGCCACTGTTTCCCCACCCTGACCACGAGTCCAGCCTCCTCTAGCCGCTTTCGCGCATCGTCGGCCGCCTCTGCGAGTTCGGGCGTGGTATCCTGCAGAACCTTCTTCGCATTCTGGAACTCGTAGCCGTCCACTTTCAGGAGGTAGTCCAGAGACGCCACTAACTCGGCCCAGTCAGGCGGCTCCATCTCGTCCTTGGGGACCAGCAGACGCTGTGCAGCCTCGAGGCGCTCTGCGACCTTAGGGTGCAGCTTGCGATCATCCGCAGACTGCTCGCCAGCGGAACAGAGACGGAAGTAGTCGTCGGCTAGAGCAGACGAATACGGCCCTCGTCGGTACCAACTGAACCGGTACCCGAGGTCAACGCCCAGCCGCTGGCCCAGGTACACTGCCTTCTGCATCATGAGACGCTTGTCGAAGTCGTCGACTGAGGCTTCGACGCCAAGACCCTCGATGACCAGCTTCAACGCCAGTAGCCCGTTGTCCACGGTGCTCGCCCCTCCCTCAGGCAGCGGTGTATACCACTCTGACACATTCGAGCGCCAACAGGTTACCCCTCTCTGCGGAGGGGGGTAGCATTTCGATGCCCTGCCGCCCGGGTGGCCTGCGTCGCCCCCGCGCGGCCTACTGCCGCGTCAGCAGCACGATGCGGTTCGTGTTCGTGCCCTTCCGGTTGTTCCGCACGCCCCAGCAGTTCGCGGTCTTCGTGAACTCCTGCTCGTTGACGAGGATGGCCTCGCAGACCAGGCCCGCCTCCTCGCCCAAGGGCGCGATGACCTCATCGAGAAGCAGCCGGCCACCGTCCACATCGCCCTGCAACTGGTTACGCACGAACGATACCAGGGTAGCTTCCCGACCACCTTGCCTACCGAAGCTCTGCCAATACTCATCAAACGCCGAATCAAGGTCCCCCATCCCGGAATCATCGTCACAATGGCTGTTATGGACCCGGTAGTAGTTGGCCGCAGCATCGTGTACTGCTTGCAGTGCATCGCGTATCTCGTTGCCGGGGTTCTTACACATCATCGCCCGTGCCCTCCCCCATCGTCTGAGCTTCTGCACTCGTCGCCATGTCAATCAGTTCCGCCAGGTAAGCACCCGCTACATTGAAGCTCGCCAACTTCGTATCAGCCTGCCATACCTCAACGCGCAGGCATCCATGCTCAGGGTAGATCATGACGCCATGAGCACCATCGCTTAGGTGCAATGCACGGCAGAAGTCGGACTCAATCATCACTGTCGTCGCGTCCATCGGCTGCCCCCTTGTGCTTGTAGAAGTAGTACTTCTCCTCGGGCGCGACCGTCCACTTACTACGCTCAACTGGATCAATGTGCGCGGCACAGTCCGCATCCCACAAGCTCCCATGACCCGCCTTGAAGAAATCCCAGTGCGCGACCACTATCTCCGCCACGCTCAGGTTGTTGACCGGGTACCGAGTGGTGCCACGCAAGTCCAACACTCCATGATCTGCTACCTGGCCGCCGTCACACTCGTAGAACTTGAACACACCATCGTCATACGTGTAACGGTAAGGGCCGCCAGGGAAGAACGACGCTGGCTGATCACCACATGTAGTGGTGACAACCGCCTCACTAGCCCAACCCGGTAACGCAGCAAACCGAGCACTCAAGTCCAACCACCCAACATCATTCTCGTCCTCGTCCACTGCACAATCCTCATCGCACTCAGCGTAGTCCTGGGACAAGATGGACGGCACCTGCACAAGATGCTCCATCGCCCGGTCAATCTCGTCCGACGCGGCATTCAGCCGCTTAGTCCACTCGCTGCCGCTATGACCGTTCCGTATCGTCATCAACCCGCCGCTAACATCCAGGCATAGCCGCGACGCCAACGCCGCTACCCGCCGTAACGTCTCGATGTGCTCCAACGCATCACTGCCCATGCTAACCCTGTCCTCCATGCTAATCATCTCCTATCACTAGGAGTATATAGCCTACGCTACGGTTACGTCAACACTTTAGTATTATGGTGTTGGTAGTTTCCCGGTGATTGCGGCGTTGATTCGGTTGCACAGGTCGATTCCGAGTAGTGCATTGATGTTGTCGGGGTCGAGGTGGTCGGTGATGGACTCCCACAGTTCGGTTAGCAGGCCGTAGATAGCTCGGCCTGCGTTGAGTCGGAGTTGTAGGTCACGGACACGGGCGGACTCGATGTGCTGCTTTGAGTCGTTGAACCAGTTTCGTAGCCGGTTCACTTCCTTAGCCTTACGGACCTTAGCTTCGGGTGTATCGTCTGGCATTGCATCGACAGCCCGGAGTTCAGACTCGAACCCTTCGAGCCCGCACCATACAAGTGTTATGCCGTAGTTCGCGTTGAACTGCTCGGTCGATGCCTGTAACGCGGCAACGTCCGCGACCAGTGACTCAAGCATTGTGTTGTCCTCCGTCTCCTCGGTGCTGGATGATGCTACACACTCGTTCAGGTCGTTTAGGACATGCTGCGCCAATGCGGCCATCTGGATTGCTTGCATCGACGTGAACCCGCCATCGCCTAGGCAGGCATAGCAGTCGTTGTCGAGGCTTGTTGGCTCCTTACCGGTCCCGCCGCACCGTTCGCACTGGCTAACCGGTGCGATCATGGCGAGCGCGTTCAGCGCATCCTCTATGTGCCTAATGGGCGACTCATTGCAAATCTCTATCACGATTGGATCAGACACTGTGCGCCCCCTTACGTGAACTCAGTTAGCGTCCCCATCGCTAGCTGCTGAGCCTCAGCGATGAGGCGCTCGATGTCCATCTGTCCGAGCGCCCCACGCCCAGGCACGTACCTGTAGTTAGGCACCCGCCTCCTCCTCCTGTGGGTCCGCCAGCAGAATGCCAACGCAGTAGATGAGTCCGGCCTCGGGCAGCGGCTCAGGGTCTCCCAGCTTCCGCCCGCTCGTAAGGCGCGTCACGGCTTGGCTGCGCAGGAGCTCGGCAACCTCCTCGACGGTCAGTGTGTCTGGCAGCGCACGGAGCTCTCGGCCTCCCACAGATCTCGCCTCCCTGGGAAAGAGGGTCCGGGCACGACACCGGTCCCTACCCTTCACAATACACCAAGTGGTGCTCCACGCAGGGCCTAACTGTTACACCTCTCGTATTCCACCTCGTTGGGCGGCGACCTGCTCACCCTCTGAACGCCGCCCTTACGGCGTCGTCGCTGTCCTGAGCCTCGCGCCACGTCTGGCCGATCTGGTAGGAGTGCTCACGCAGGCAGGCTATGGTGTCTCCTCATTTCCGAACTCTAGCGGTAGCCGCTGGCCCATCTCGGCCTCGGCCTCAGCGACGCGCTTCTCGATCATCGGCCAGTACGTCGGCTCCATCTCCGCGCCACCCCAACGCATACCGAGCCGGATGGCCGCGACTGCCGTTGTGCCAGAACCGAGGAATGGGTCGATGACGAGACCGCCTGGCTGGCAGTGTAGCCGAATGAAGTGCTCTGCAAGTACGACTGGCTTCTGCGTGGGGTGTTGCTCTGCGGACGGTATGATCTTGCGTATGTTGCGTATCACGTTCTCGATGCGGTGCGATGTGTCAAACCACGCGCACTTCGCCCCCGGCTTCTGCCCAACGAGCACGACCTCGTACGACCGCCGGTAGTGCCACCCCATACCCATCGGCCCCTTGTCCCATACCACCATGTGCTTGAACCCAAGGCACTCGTCCATGATGAGCGACCAGTGCGCGAACTGTGGTGCCGGACCGCCGCCGCCGCCGCAGCAGCAGCAGCAGCAGCCTGGTTTCAGTAGACGCGCCGCTTCAACCATAAACTCGCGGAACAGGTCCATAGCCTCCGGTCCGTCGTTAGCTATGGGCCGTTCCTCTGCTGGTGATCCTGTGCGATGACCTAGAGCACACTCCCGCCGGTGCGCGAGGTCGCCGTTACTGTTGTTGTTGTGCCCATATGGCGGGTCTGTGAATATGAAGTCCACACTCCCGTCCGGCAGGCTCCTCAGCCAGTCCAGGCAGTCGCCGCGATAGAGGCCTTCAGCACTACTCGCCATGCCGCGCCCCCATCTCGGTCAGCAGTAGCAGGCAGTACCCCGCCAGGTCGCGCAGCGTGTCCTCCACGCTCTCGCCGTCCTCATCGAACGCGATTCTGCTCATGGGATAGTGACCCCCTCTTCACCAAGTGCCTTCAAGGCGAGTGCAGCCGCACCAGTTGCCTCACCGTGCGATAAGACCGGCATGATGCGCCGTCCATCACACCCAAAGCACGGCACATCAACATTGCATTGTTCATGGCCGCTACCACCACAACGTTTGCACGGCTGTACGCTCGCAATCCGAAACAACGCGTTCTCCGCAATCGATAACTTCACCTTGAGCCCCTCCACCACATCCACATCAGTCACCTTCATCCTCCTTGTGCATCCTGATCAATGCGAGTGTCTCTTGGGCTAGTATCTGAGCCTGCCGATCAGTGAGCGCTGGAACTACTCTCATGCCTTCGCAGACGCTACACTCAGGCGGTGACGAGTTCGGCTCCCAACCAGTACCACCGCAATGCGGACATAGCTTCAGTGCCGCAATCCGCTGTAACGCGTTCTCCGCCCTATACTCCATCTCATCCTCCTCATTAGCCATGAGCCGCACAGCAGCTATTACCTTCTCACGTTCGCAGCGTTCCCGTTCCACAACCCCAAACGCGCAAACAGCCTGAAGTGTCTCCCGAATCTCCTCCAACATCACATCGTCATCGTCATCCACCACATCACTGCCCATGCTAACCCTGTCCTCCATGCTACTCCTCCCTCACCAACTCAGCCAACCTGTTGGTTGCGTGAAGACCGGGGTGGTCATCAGACGAGGAATGACTTATCCCCTCCTTGTGCAACCAATCCCAATACCACTTCAAGTAACTAACCAAGCAGGGAGCGCAAGTCACCCGGTCAAACTCCTCTTTGAGGGGGAACACGCTCTCTACAAATCCAGACTCTGAAAGAACCTCCGCTCCGCACCACATATCAGTGCCGAACCTCATGATGTGAACCTTCGACTCACTCATCGTCATCCTCCTCATTAGCCATGAGCCGCCTAACCCATTCAGGTAACCCTTCAACCCGCTTCCGACGACCTAACTCATCACTCATCAACCCATCGCCCCCACCCCCAACTCACGTAACCGCTTATACACGAGCGCCAACGTATCGCCTACCTGCGGCACCCGCTCATACTCATACTCATAGTGCTCAACCCACCACCTATGCCACTCAACTAACCGCTCCAAACAAACCGGACACGTCGCCACCCCAATCACATCACCACTACACCAGTTACCGTCCGCTAACCAATCACCAAACGTCCCATACTCGCACCCGCAAACCCACCTCAACCCTAAACTACCAGCACCATCACCAACATACACCAACATGTGACCCTTATCCGTCATGACACCATCTCCTTATCCCTCGTAGCATATATCTTGAACGCATCTTACGTCAATACCATTCTTCCTGTTTGATTGCTTAGCCGTGCTCGATCTCCTAGCCGGCTAACCACCACTAGCCTACTCGATCCCACTAACCCACTAATCGCTCCCCGCTAACTAAGCTACTCGATCTCCCTAACCCACTAACACCTAAACCCACCCCGACTCGATCTCCCTAACCCACTAACTCAGCCACTGCGTATACGAGTTAGCCATATTAGGACCCAATACGCCAATTTATCAAGGGTACTCCACCACCCCTCCCCCCACCTTCTCAATCCCATCTAGAGGTAGCCCACCCCCCAGGGGGGGATTACCCTTAACCCTAATCCTAACCTAGCATATATCCTCTGCATATATCCTATCCCTAGCGTATATCCTGGCTAAATCGAGGGATAACCGGGCGATAGTGGTAATCTGGCGTGTAGGTGGTTAGTGCAGGGCCTTCGCTTTGGTAGCTGGCTGGCCTCAGATAAGCCTGAGAGTGTTCCTTGGTGGTCTGATACCCCTCTACCGTGGTACGTGGCTTAGAGAGGCTCCTGTAGCGTATACGATGTCAGGTACTTTAGTAGGGTTGATGGCGTATATTGTCGGTGGGTTAGTGCTGACGCTGGGGTGTGGGGGTGTGTGGCGGGTTGAAAGCTTACCTTACGCGCGGTACTAAGGAGAGACGAGGGTTTGCACTTATGCACTTGCACTTATGCACTTGCACTTATGCAGTTGCTCTTATGCAGTAAGGTTATTCGCACAGTATTGCATAGGGGGCCGCTATGCCATGCTATGCTATGCGTATATGGGGACCATCCCCTTTATTCTGCGTATATGCCTTCCATTCTGCGTATATCC
>Ga0209311_1003158_pt1 | contig 11357 bp, 16 predicted proteins | sample AD_UKC045_MetaG_FD_184417 | JGI IMG/M metagenome (GOLD analysis project Ga0209311, IMG submission 184417) | Active sludge microbial communities of municipal wastewater-treating anaerobic digesters from USA - AD_UKC045_MetaG (SPAdes) (version 2) | ecosystem: Engineered > Bioreactor > Anaerobic >... | reverse complement strand
ACTACTACCGTTCTCGGGAATTTTTTTATCAGAAAATAGAGATTCCTGCCATATGGCAAAACCGTTCTATAAATCTGAATATACCGTAAACCGTTCTATAATTACCGTAAACCGCTCTATAATTACCGTAAACCGCTCTATAATTACCGTAAACCGTTCTATAATTACCGTAAACCGCTCATGACCCGAGCACGGATTATAACTATTACCATTCTCGGGAATTTTTTTATCGATTTTTCTAGATTTTCTATATAAGCGCTCACCACGAGATAGTGCATCTAGGCAAAAACCGTAATTTCAATAGTAAACTATGGTATATTTCTATAACCCGTTCATGCTGCCTATAAGTTAGAAAAGTGGGTTCTCTAACATACTATATAATAAATAAGTTAGCAATTAAAAAACCGTAAAACGACGTTTTTCTTGTATATAACGACCGCTATCATATGGTACTATGAACTACTTAGATAATAATTACAGTATAGAAATTATCTAGCATACGGTAATATGAACAAGTTACACAATAACGTTAAACTATCATCTAGCTACTACGGTATATAAACACTCATTACACGAGATAGTTCATCTAGGCAAAAACCGTTATTTTACGTTTCCGTACTATTTTGATTGACTTTTGAAAATATAGCTACTATGATAATACGGATCACAGTGATCCTTGCAATTCAATTTACTTAAATTTCCACATATTTTCATCACGGTTTTACACCACAAAAAACGCGTAGTTCATCTAGGCAAAAACCGTTATTTTGCCAGTGAAGCACGAAAACACTGTTTTTCACCCTATTGAGTATTTTTATTGCAATTTTCGTATGCGACGTTAATTTACCTACACTCACTACATTTTATGAAAAATCCCACCCGAAAAGAGTTAATCCAGTTGTTAGATCAACACATTACCTTTACTAAGGATCATAAGGAAAGGTTAAGCTCACATATGGATAATATGCAGCTTCTCTTCAATAGTATTAATGAAGAGCTTGCGGGCTTAATGTCATATCGTGATAGGCTCTCTAAAACGGTACACAAGAAACGTAAAACTTCGAACATTTCGCAAACTCTTGATTGGATGTATCGTAACGGTTGGAAGCTACAAAGTGTAGTAAGGAGTAATTCGAAGCACATTGAAGCATATCTATCTTATAAGGATCAAGATGTAGTACACTTCTTTACAATTAACGATACTATTAAGTCTCGAGATGATACTATGAAGTGTGCACAAAGTATCATGAATAGCAAATAATACAGGGTCTCACAAAGCTATTAAAAGTCTCCATATATGACAACTAAAGAACTCATCACTGCTAATATCATTCAAGATATCACCAAGAGTGGCAATCTAACATATTTCGATGATATTGTTACAAGGATATATAATTGGTTATATTCGCTCGGTTTTGAGGTAGCGTGTAATCAATACACGCTTACTGATGATACATACCAACGAGTATACAACCATCCAAAGTACGGTACATTGAGCGTTAAGCTCGACAGAAGCTCGGTTAGGGGTGATGTTACGAAATTGGTAAATTTTGTAGTTAATATGGAAGAGCCGACCACTCAACCACAGCAAACTACGGATCAACCTATTAATCCACCCTTTAATTTTACCCCAATATCTAAAGAGGATCTTAATCAATTGTGTAGTGATTATGCTAATACCTACAAAACTATAGGTAGCATATATGATTTGCTAATATCTCGCGGATATAATCCTACTATACCGAACATAGATGACAATAGTATTGAGTTTACTCTTCATAATAACATGATGGTAGATAGTAATGGTGAACATACTATTGTCATTGATGACAATACTGAGTTTAAGAAGCTTTTTGAGTTCATTATTATCGATAGACTCTGCTCCAATTATATCGATGCATACAGTAAATTATTTGATGATAATCCTGATAATCTACGAAAGCAAGTTGTAGTATTTGCAATGTATCACGGATATCATTTTGAAGGTAATACTAAACATCACGCAGCGTGGCGACGAAATAATTCGTTGAAACTGGTTCCTATCGCTAATATCAATGATGCTCAAATGTGGGCAAAGGTAACATTGTATCACCTTATGTTTGATATTCAGGACAATAGCCTATAATATACCAATATTATGACACCTACAGAGTTTCAAATTACATCAATCACTCGTAGTATCATGTTTAGTGATATTGGAAATGGTCGCGAATTTTATCATCAGGTTATGATGATAAATGCATGGGTGCAATCGATGGGATATACGATCAAGACTGATAATTACGTATATGAAAATCAATATTACCGCGCTGAGTTTATTAACAATCAAGGTAAGGTGATAAAGATTGATTATCTAAACAACGGTGATTTTGATGAGAATGTTAACACTATTCGTAAATTTATCAGCGGTATTATCAATGAGGTGGTAGATGATAAAATCGACACTCAAACCACTCAACTGCAAGATATTAAGAGTACCTGTTTAACGGAGCAACAAGTATCTTCGTATGTCGATAGTATTAGTAAGGATTTACCGACCATTGGTAAATTGATCGATTACCTAACTCGGTTAGGTTATAATCCTCAATTGATTATGGACGCTACACAACACAATAATGAGCGTGTTGTATATATCTGTTCGCCGTTCACTCTCTGCAGTACGAAGTATTCTTATGATAGTAATGTCCACGCTATTCATAGGTTTGTAGTAATCGATCAGCACAATCATAATGTTGCGGTATCTATCGCTAACACTATTACAAACAACAATCATATAACCATTACGAATTTTGCTGATAAATACGGATGGAAGCGTGAGACGTGTAAGGCTAAAGATAAGTGGAAATGGGTTAATGGTGGGTTTCACTACGAGCTACCGTTCGATAAAAATGATATACCTAACACGTACTGTACTCTGATTCATCATATTGTTGAAGCTGAGCAAAATAAGGTTTGCAGTATGCAATAACTCACTCATCGTGGAGTAATCAGCCAAAATGAAAAATACTTACGCACGATTTTCGTGATTTTTAGTTGCAACTACAGGAACTAAACTTTTCTAAAAAATAGTTGTTTTTGTAGTTGCACTTGAAGTTGGTGGGGGTAAGTATTGTTTTTCGGTTTTTAATAGTTTTTTGTTTCTCCCCCAGAAACCATTATATAAGCACGAAATGACCGAAGGGAATGGAGGGCTTATATAATCCGTTTATCCAATCTTAGCACAGTAATCCGATATTATATCTAGAGCCGTTCTCAGCTAAGACAAAAATAATTGAACACATTTGTCTTGACAAAACACCGAGTTAAGCTATTATGGTGTTAGTTCATTAAACAACGCACAATTTACTAATCAGTGGTAGTTTCACTGATTAGGTTTCATAACAACACAGTCTTGGTGAGTCAAATGGTACACGCCGCTGGCTAAGCTACAGCTAGGAAAAACTCACCAAGACTAAACAATTTACTTGACGTAACTTAGTATTAAGACTAATATCGTCATTAGTTCATTAACAACACTTACTGACGGTAACGTTAGTCATATATACTCCACTTCTGGTAGATAGAGGTGTATTATAAGACACTAATAAATCGCTCGGCAAGACCGAGAAATGGTGGTCTTAGTACATTTGCTGTCGAAATTGATTGTAGTTTTATAGTTAGGTGTGCACGCCGCTACATAGTACAATCAACACTCGTTCTATAAGGAGGTATACCGATATATAGTAACTCGGTACCAATAATTTTTTAAGAAAGTAGTTGACGTTTAAATACAAATGTGCTACTCTCTTATTAGTTCATTAACAACCACTTTCTTTTCGGTAGTGTAGCTTATGGCAAAGCAAGATGTTTTATAAACATTTCGGTAGATAACCGCTAGATTAGGGTTCGATTCCCTACACTACCACCATTTTTCGTCAGATTAATTGCTCGGTTGGCGAAATTGGTATCCGCAGCGGTCTTAAGAGCCGCTGTCCCATGTGACATGAGGGTTCGAGTCCCTCACCGAGCACCAATTTTGTATTGGTTGCAGTATTATGTGAGTTACCTATATATGTTTATGGGTAATCATAGAAAATACTTAACTAAAGATGAACAGAATCAAATTATAGAAGATTTAAAGCGGGGAGCTTCTATAAATGAAATACGTAATAGCACCGGGTATGGTGTCAATATATTAAAACGTATTTTGGAGCAATCTAAGAAATATATTCTTATCAATGTTCAAGGCAACTAAATTCCGTTTATACCCAACAAAAGAGCAAAAGATTCTTTTGGATAAACATTTTGGTTGTTGCCGGCTAATTTACAATTTTGGACTTGAGTTAAAAAACAAAACGTATCAGGAAACTGGGAAGTCGATTTCACGGTATGAAATTCAAGGTAAAATACCAGAATTGAAGAAAGAGAAAGGTTTTCTAAGAGAAGTTAATTCGCTGTCTTTACAAGCTTCCTTAGTTAATCTTGAATCAGCTTTTTCAAAGTTTTTCAAGAAAACTGCTAAATATCCTAATTTCAAATCTAAAAATTCTTCCGTTCAATCGTTTCAAGTTGTTCAATCAACAAGAATAGAAAATAATAGAGTTTACATTCCAAAATTCAAAAAGGGAATTAAAGTAGTCCTTTCAAAAGAAATCATTGGAAATATTAAAACTTGCACCGTTTCAAAAACCTCTACTGGTAAATATTTCATTTCAATTTTAACAGATAACGAAGAACAGATTCCAAAAAAGCTTCCTTTAGATTTTTCAAAAGCTATTGGAATAGATTTGGGAATTAAAACTTTCGCTATGCTCTCGAACGGAGAGAAAATAGATAATCCAAAACACCTTTCTAAAAAGGCGAAACGTCTCGCTAGACAACAAAGAATAATGTCTAGGAGAAAGAAAGGTTCGAAACGTAGAGATAAACAAAGGAAAAAAGTTGCGATTATCCATGAAAAAATCGCAAATCAAAGAAAAGACTTTCATCATAAACTAAGCAGAAGGATCGTTGACGAGAACCAAGTCATTTGTATCGAAGACCTTGCTGTAAAGAATATGGTAAAAAACAGGAAATTAGCGAAGGCAATATCTGCTTGCGGATGGAGTCAATTTGTTAATTTTCTTACTTATAAAGCGGATTGGGAGGGTCATTCCATTATCAAAATTGGAAGATTCGACCCTTCTTCTAAAATGTGTACCTGCGGAAAAGTAAATCAAAATCTTAAATTATCCGACAGAACATGGACTTGTTCTTGCGGATTAACTCACGATAGAGATTTACTTGCTGCAAAAAACATTGTAAAATTCGCTACATTAAAACAAAACTTTGTAGGGCAGGAACTGCCCGAAATTACGCTCGGGGAGAGTGACAAAATCTCTAAAAAAGATTTGAAATGTTACTCAACGAACCGAGAATCCGCTAAGTCTTTAGCTTAGCGGAGGTTCAAATCAACTGAGAATTTGCATCAAGCTCTCATCAAAGTGGGACTAACACCAAAGGGTGGAAATTATTCCAGAGCTCAAAAATTAAAGGTTGCACTAACGTAATGAAGTCGTAGTATTGTATGTATGACTTCACACGAATTAGCTAACACGCTATTACAATATCCCAATTTACCACTTCAAGTTGGTAATAATATCACCAACTTCAATCGTGGATCAGCAATTGTTGGTAACCTCAAGGTTGAGATCACCAATAATCGTATCATGATTGATACGGATACACCGGTATTGGGTTATACACCAGAAGAGCAGCAACACATTTTCGATCTCTGCTTGAATGATGAAGATTGGAAGAAACCGGTTCATGCAGTGATTCCGGATAAGATCTTCAATCAATACGGAGAGATTAAGATTGCTCGTATTTTGGAAGATGCGGTTGGTCGGATTGAAATCTCTCGCATTGAAGCTGGATATCTTATCACCGGTAATGGATATTCCGCTAACGGTCAATCGAGAAAAAGTTCAGGTCACTAAAAAATAATGTTGACCAAAAACACAAAGTCGTCTACTATCTTTTCTGTCAGTTACGTCAGAGTCAATAACAACAACAACAACAAAACCAAATAGTATTATGTCCAACATCAAAGTTCCCTACATCCTCAAGTGCCAGGTCACCGGTATCCAGAAGTCGTACACGAGTGTTCCATTCGTGGAGCGCAAGATCGAAAACTACGGTGGCGATGAAGCCGCGATGATCGCGGGTTACGTCTGCCGCGACGCGAAGAAGCTTCTCAAGGCTTTCAAGCTCGAAGAACTCACCGTCGACAACGTTCAGTCTGTGATCACTCAGCTGGGCGGCACCACGAACGCCCAGGAGGTGTTCGATAACATCAAGAGCGGCAAACTCTTCCTCAAGAAGATGGTCAAGCATCGCGAGAAGCCGGCTGCTCCGGTCACCGAAGCTCCGGTCGTGGCTCCCGAAGCTGCTCCGGCTGAGCCTGCTCCGGTTGTTCCCGAACCCACCGGCGATAAGGTGACCGCTGGCGCGACCAAGAAGAAGAGCTCCAAGAAGAGCTCCAAGAAGAAGAGCTCCAAGGCTGCTGATCCGATCGCGGAAGCTCCTGTCACCGCCGAACAGCAAGCTTAATAGCTTGTCGATTACAAACGCTCAAGTATGACAAAATACTTGAGCGTTTTTTATTGCAGTCTCCTCATATTGAGACATACTCATTCTCGTTATGAATAACCCGAATGTACTCTCCATCACCGAACTCGTAAATCAGCTCTCTCTGCTCAAAGGTGCAATGCCGGTGACCATTGAAGCTATGGTCAAGGTGAAAGCTCGTAAGACCGGTAACCCCTATGATGAGATCTATAAACTGTCAACGGTTAATGGATTTACGGGGTTCGATTATGAAGCATCTGTAAATCGCCAGCTTGTTAAAGAAGACAAACCTCAGAATTTCGTTGCAGATGAACGTAAATGGGGTGAAAACCTCAATAACATTCTCGTAAAGAAGGGAGATACTTATTACATCCGAATCCGACCAATCAAAACGACGGAACCGATCTACTTTGCCAAAGTCGGTGAAGAGCTCAAGCGCGTCGAAAAAGCGCAAATCGAAGCGTTCCTCCCCCCAAAATACACTCCTAAAAATCAAGGTACCGACAAAGAAATCGTCTATCGTGAATATTTGCTTAGTAATGTTCGCAGCATTACATTTAACGGTGCTCATTACGACATTCTTAATAAGTAAAATTTTCTCAATCATCCACACAATCATCTCATGAAGACGTATAGTTATATCGTTTGGTTCCTCATTCTTGCTTGCATTGCTATTGCTGGTTACGGTACTGTAATTTGGTATTGCTTTATTGGTGGTATCGTACAAGTGGTTGATGCAATCAAAACCACCCCGACCGATAGTTGGGGTATTGCTTATGGGCTTGCAAGATTTCTCTGTACCGGTATCGTTATAGCCATATACACCGGTATTCTGATATTCCTTGGAGGATTTATTGGAGTCATTACACCGCGACGCAATACCCGGCGGAGGTGAAAAATAAGGGTTGCACTAACACCAAAAATTCACATACTCGTCCTTGTTATGAAAACAACTACTCGCAAAGTTAAAGAAGTTACGTTCCATGTCACGATCAAGGAATTGATCCATAATTTCCTCGTTTCGTTTAATGATATGGTGAACGATACCCCGTATGAGGATTTACCGTCGGTTCTCTGTACTGTAGATGTTATAACAGATATTCGTAGTGAGAATCCGGCATCAATCCGTAAGGTATTCGAGTCTGGTGCATCTGTAATCCTTATACCTGAGATCTCGAACGTGAGCGACGATACGTATATTAAGGTGCATGTTACGCTATCTAATGGTAATATCATGTACATTGATCATGAGTGTATTAACTATTAACATCAAAAAGAAAGGATAATCATGTCAGCTAAAAGCTATACCGCCAGAGTAGAGGGAGATCGCGTATATGTAATCGAGCTCCCGAGTGGAATCCGCCGTAGCGTTTCCGACGGTCGTTCCGGCAATCAGCACGTCACCGGAGCATTTGTTAATGAGGGTACGTTGACTATCAATTACAGTGATGGTCGAGTGCGTACATTCAATGCATCCACTCTCGGTCGTACAGGGTCGTACTAATTAATCAAGCTTCAAATACCACAATCTGATAATAACGGATTGTGGTATTTTTGTGTTGCAGTGTTGAGTACTATCGACATAATCATCTCTGTTATGAAAACCACCACTAATCACAAAACGAACGAAATCACATTTCATGTTAATGTTAATGAGATGATTAATTGTTGTTTTAACTATCTGAGGGCGTGTATCGAATCACAATACGATACAACACAAAAACAACTAGGCGGTATCGAGTATTACATGCAAGTTATTAATACACTCAAAAGTGGTAATATAGATGCAATTATTAAGTTATTCAAAAATGGTGCGGGTAGTACTATTGTACCCGGACTTATCGGTAATTGGGATGATGATAAGAAGCTCCGAGTATCGATTACGTTTGATAGTGGTATTATACTAATCATCAATCACGATAATATTGAGTTCTAACAAGTAAACCAAACACCACAATCTGATAATAACGGATTGTGGTATTTTTGTGTTGCAGTGTTGAGCGGTCATAACATACTTGCTTTGTTATGACCGACCTAGAGATTCAAGACCTCATCAAGCGTAATCCAATCAATCCTAAATATGGATGCCCCGTACCCCTCATTATGAGGTGTAATGTTACTGGTGTGGAGAAGAAATACACAGCACCAGAATACATTAAAAATAAGCTTGATGGTGCTGGAGGTTTGGAGAATTTTTTACGTACCTATGTAGGTAGAGGAGCAAATAAAGATGTGAGTCCCGTAAAAGCTCCTACTGTCGCACCCGTAAAAGAGCAAGTTAAAATAGCTACCACACCACAAGCTCCTAGCGAGATGATCACGAGAATTTTCTTGTATAATCGATACGGAGAAGATACCGTTACCATCGTCAAACACCCAAGACAAAACGCTGAGCAATTTACGATGAACGTACATGATCATCGTAAAGATAAAACTGCAAGATTTAAAGCGGATTTACTATTTCCAAGTGATCAAGAAATTTTGAAACAGCACGGTATTTTGCTTGCGTAATTTTCACCTCTTCACATACTCATCTTCAATATGACAAGTATCTTTGTTATGACACATCCCACCGACTGTTACATTTGCCGCGCACCTCGCTGGAACGGCGATACTGAACTGTTTATTCCGGCTGCTGTTGTAAAGGAGTCTGAATATATTATCACTGCTGCCGGCGTAGATTGTGATATAATCAAGAAGTTCAATAAGAATAAGGTTGGTGATGTATACGCTAATCCCCGCTGCAATCTAGGTACTGCACTCGAAGAGTGTGTTGATCGCCCAGACACTTACAAGTACTACCTGACATTCAATCTTCAATACGTTAGAAATCGTATTATAGATATTCAACACAATAAGTCTCGATTAGTGCAAGCAGATTTATATGACGCAATTAAATCTTTCCCCGATCGATTTATTATCGCCGGTGTATCTGAAAAATCAACGGTTTTCAATCAGTTGATCCAGCTAATTAATTCCCTGACCGAGAGTGGAAAATAGTTGCACCGAACACAAAAAGTCGCATACTCGTCTTCGTTATGAAAAATTATACTTCCTTTGCGAATTTTCCTATCGGTACTGGTGGTTATACCTATTGCTGGACTGATAAATATCCGGTAACGCTAGTAGAAATACCCTCACCGTCGCGTGTGGTAGTGCAAGATGCAAATGCTACTATTATTAGCGGTAGCGCACAGGATGGTAGCGCCGAGTATAAATACGAACCTAACCCCAAAGGATCTAAAGAGGTATACTCTCTCCGTAAGGGTAAGAATGGATTAGTAGATGTGTGGGTTAAGGTGGGGGAATCGAGAAAGAGTGGTATGAGGTTGGTGCTAGGTCAATACGAAAAGTACGAAGATCCGCATTTTTAATCACCGAAAAGTGTTGCACAAACAATCAAAAGAGACATACTCGTCTTTGTTATGAAACGATACACCTATATTAAAACATCTGAGATGTCGGTTGTAGAGCGTGAACGCGTCATCGATCTCTACTTGATCATGTTTCCTGAGTCTGATAAAAATCAAGTAGAAATCATTGAAAGAGCCGACATTTTTACGCGGCAGTTTGGTTCTGGACACTCTCGTAGAATTGATTCCGTATTAGCTATACTCAAGAGGTATAGTGTCGATGGGGTGATTGTTGACGACGCAACCGAAATTAATTAATCACTGAAGGTAGAAAAAAGTATTGCACCAAACACAAAAGGTCGCATACTCGTCTTTGTTATGAAACATCTATTCTATCATTACCGCAACGAACTGATCTGCTTTGCAATCATCATCCTGTTCTGTCTTGCAGGATGCGTGGAGACTATGTAACATGAAAAAAGAATTACCGCTCAACCGCTACTTCATCGTAGACGTAAGCAACCCAGATGTCGGGGCATTAATCAATATGATGCTCCTTCGTTCTATGTACTTTACATATTTACCTACTAGTAAATTGGTAGTACGGATGAATAACATCCAGGTATTGGTAGATTACTGGTATAAAATTACCGGACTTTTGTTCTTGCAACCAAGCGAGATCACCGAAGCAACAGCAAAGCAATACCACCTTTAAAATATCTTCGTGGTGATGTAGGTCTCACCATCATAACCAGCAAACCGTAGCAAGCAAAAACTGCTACGGTTTGTCTGTTTTTATTGGAAATAATCGTTGCACAGATTCAGGAAAGAGACATACTCGTCTTCGTTATGAAAAACATTACGATGGATGAAGCGAATCGAGCTCAAGAGCTCTTTAACAATATTCAAGACAATATTCAAGAGCTGACACGACTCTTGAAAAGCAAGATGTCAAGCAGCGAGAAAGAGCAATTTAAATATAATTGCCTTGGCCACTTGGAACCTGGATTAATGATTGAACATGTCTGGTTTATGGGTCGTGGATCTAGCATCAAGCCGCTAGAGAAATGGGTCGAGGATGCTGTCAATGAAGCTACTGATAGTGAAGAGGAAGAAGACGAGGAATAAGGCAAGCAAAAAAGAAGAGAAAAAAGAGCGGCAACATTTCTGAAAAAAGATGTTGCCGCTTTTTAAGAAAGAGACATACTCATCCGTGTTATGAAAACGATCACTTACAAAAACGACACGTATCAAATTCCTTTCAAAATCACTTGCACCGTCTCGGGTGTTACTAAGACGTACACGAGCGAAGAGTACATCAATGGCAAGATCGATCGCTTTGGTGGACTAGATCAATTGCGCGCTTCGTATGTCTGTCGAGACGCTAAGCGAGCTGTGAAGGGTGCAAGCAAAGAA
>Ga0209311_1003155_pt1 | contig 11365 bp, 28 predicted proteins | sample AD_UKC045_MetaG_FD_184417 | JGI IMG/M metagenome (GOLD analysis project Ga0209311, IMG submission 184417) | Active sludge microbial communities of municipal wastewater-treating anaerobic digesters from USA - AD_UKC045_MetaG (SPAdes) (version 2) | ecosystem: Engineered > Bioreactor > Anaerobic >... | reverse complement strand
CAAAAATAACAGTCGTATAAAGATACGCAAAACGAATGATTTTAAGCTATATTTTAAACCGTCAAATTCAAAATGGATATACAGTACTATTTTGATATAATAATTCAATACAGGGCAAAAGAAACGTATAAAACAACTATTTAAAAACTATTATCAACATGTACAAATTATTTAAACTTACTTTTGTCGAAAATAATTATATTGATTTTATAAATTGCTATGATCTAAAGTCGCTGCAAATTTGCGCTGAATATATGTTATTGCACCCTGAATGCAAATTAATATCAATGAAAATTGAGCAAATGGGGTAACAGGGGGGTACGGACAAAAAATGTAATTTACCCATATAGGGGGTACGGGAAAAAAAACAAATAAAAAATAAAAACATTATGGAAACAAGAATTAATGGAGCTATTGAAACAATTGAACATTATATGTTTATGGTTGTAGATGGCATTGTATTAAGTACACAACAAAAAAATCAGATTAAAGAATTACTTCCATTATTACCTAAAAATTGGCACAAAGAGGCTATTGAGTTACTATCAGCTTAACTGAAGAGAGTTCAATACTCGAAACGTGCTGTAATGGCACGTATTAAGCAAATTACAAGTAATTAACAGGGTATATACCCACAAAAAAATAAACAAAATGAAAACAGAAACCCATTTCGAAACATTAAGCAAATATGTATTTGCACAAAAAATTACAGTAAAAAAAGGTGGATTTTATTATCAGCTTTTCGAATTAAAAGATGATAAAGTTATAAAAATAGGTGGATTAAATGAAGATGGGTTTAATCTTAATATTTTAAATGGAAATAAAAGTTATGTTGTAGCCACGACTGTAAACCTATATAAAGCAATTAGGGGCGAAAATGATAGTATGATAGCATTTAAGAAATAAAGTAGGGACTCAGGCCAGAAACACTACAGGGAGGGGTACGGGCAAAAAATGTAAAACTTAAAAATAAAAAGTTATGAAAGGAACTTATTTAACTCTTTGTACTACAAAGAAAAAAGCATTAAAAGCAAAAAAAGAAATTGAGGAGTATTTCGCCAATATCTCAGAATCAAAAATACTGTTTGGTGCGGACGAGAGAGGAAATGAAGGTTATTATGTTGAGTACACATTAATTTAGTTACACTGACGAGCTGTTATTCAGCGAAACGAGGGTAAAACCTCGTATGTAACAAATAAATTAAAAGTTATGAAATTCAATTTAGAAACAAACGGGCAAACGTTCACAGTAACAACCCGTACAGACAAAAATGCTACTTCAAACTATGATACGCAGTTAACCGTATCAGACAAAAATGGCGTTGTAGCAGGGTGTACAGTCAAAAAAACTACTCCAAAAAATGAGGTACAGGAGGCAGCCAAAAAATGTATTCAAATGTACTTACTAACTAACTATTTTAATTAATACTACAATGAAAGTAAAACTAAATGAATTTGAAAAAGAAACAATCAAAGCGGTTTTAAAACAGTGCTTTGGTATGCAAAGTTGTTTAAGGTCGGAACGCACTCAAAAATCAACCATTGATTCATTGGCAAGCAGAACGTGTTTTAATCGCACGTTCCTACAGGATAACATTGAAGAAATTTGTAATTTATAAGTTATGGAAAAGTGGAATAACCTATTAAAGCACCTCAGCGAACTTGTGAATGATGGTGTGCTATCTGAAAGTACTTACTATCACTATTGTAGTGAGTTTATAAAATTAGTATAATACCCCTACGGGGAAAAAATTTAAGCGATATGAAAAACAATCTATTGTGGTGGTATGAAATCTTTCTCAGGCAGGGTGCATCTATTCGAAGATGGGCGAAGCTTGAAAAAGTGACCGAAGAAGAAATGGAATTTATTGTAACTATGTGTGCCATACTTAAAGCGGGTGTCGGTAGGGTTGGAGACAAAAATCTAATCGAACAGGCACTAAAAAAAACAGGTTGCAGTCAAGCCGATTTAGCCCGTGTTTCTGGTGCTGACAAGTCTGTTATTACAAATGTACTTAAAGGTCGTAGGGGGCTGGGAGCAAAAAATCGGGAACTTATAGCTAAATTTGCAGGTATTGATATAAAACCCGCACAAGTAAACTACAATGATTAATATATTAGAAGCATTTGAGGCTATTTGCCTTATCGTAGTGATAGTAATTGTGCTTGTTAGCACGGCAGTATATAATTCTAAAAATAAATCAAAATGAAAACAGGAGACGAAGTATTTGAACGCTCAACAGGAGCAAAAGGACGGGTTGTATCATTACACGATCAGTCAGTATATGTATTGTTTAGTAACGGCAGACGAGCATTATTAGACAAGTCTGAAATCACATTGACGTTTGAGCAATCAACAGAGAATGTAATCAAGTGGCTATGGGGTACGGGGAAAAAATTACAACGAACAGTTGAGGTTTCTATATTGAAATTCATGGAGCTTCCGCTTTACGCAGTTGTAACTATCAGCACTATTCTCTTATTACTTGGTGCAGGGATAACTTTCTTACTAAGTATGTTTTAAAACATATTTTTTCTATATTTTATACCAAACAATCAAAGTACTTTTGCGATATGGAAATACGAATAAGAAATGAATGGGACATTGTTGATTTAAACAGCAATGTTGAAGAGTGGGAATGCTCAGGAGCTTTTGAAGTTGAAGACATACAAGGCTATGCTATTGAAGGCGATTTCAAGGCTTTTAAGACGATAAGGAGACAAACACGGTACGAATACCCAATAATCATATCAATCGGCACGTTTGACGTGTTTAAATACGATGAGCGGGTTGCTGATTATCCGATAAGTTTATTAGAAGAAGTAAAACAATTAATTAAGGAGGAAGTAAGATGAATTACGAATTGATTGATACTCTTGTAAGGCGAATAAAGTACTATACTGAGCGCATTCAAAATATAGCTTGGTTGCCTTATGGAAGCAGAAAAGACCACGATACTGTAATATACTCAATGTGTATCGAAAGGCTCTCGAAACGGCTTAAAAAGGCTATAAATGAAGCACACGATTAAAATCGGCATAAAATCACTTGGGGTAGTTGAAGTTTTTACGGGAACTGTTCCTGAGTGCTTACAAAGAATAACAGATTTAGAAAACAAGTTAAACCATCCATTGCAGCACTACGAGGTCGGCACTAACTGTCGGATATTGGGGGGGGTAATGGGAAAAAAGAAAGAGAAATGAGTAACTTACCAGCAATTAAAGAAATTTACGAACAAAGTGTTGTAGCTAAAAAAGACGAAATAAGGGTCTTAACAGCACTTTTAAATGAGCCACCAATGTCTGAATGGGTTGTTGAACACCCTTATATTAAACAGGAAATAACCGTTAATGGGCAGAAACAAAAAGTGCCTTACAAGTACATTCCTATTGGCACTGTTGAGTATCTATTGAGGTCAATTTTTGGTCAATACAAAATTGAGGTAACTGGGCAGGGTACAGCATTCAATGGCGTTTGGGTTACTGTGCGTGTTCATTACTTAGACCCTATCACACAAACATGGTTGTATCACGATGGTATCGGGGCTTCTCAACTCCAAACAAAAAGTGGTTCAAGCCCTGCTGAATTACAAAACATAAACAATGGAGCTATTACAATGGCTTTCCCAAATGCGAAGTCAATTGCAATAAAAGACGCTTGCGACCATTTCGGGCGGTTGTTTGGTGCTGACTTAAATAGAAAAGATTATGTTGAATATGAAACTCTTGATTCTGTATCAGCTTCAATTCCGTTTGACGAAAATAACCCTAAATGGGCAAAAGCTGTTGAAGCTATTGCGAAAGGTCAGGTTACAATTGAGAATGCAAAAAAGAAATATCCAAACATCAATTCAGAATCAGAACCAAAACTGATTTTAGCAGTTGAAAAATATAAAAAAGACAATGGAATTATTTAAAGAAGAATTTAAGTGCCGTGCAAGTGGCGCAGGGTCGTTAATGACTGACCCGAAAAAAAAGACTGACACTCTAAGTAAAACCACAATCACTTTTTTAAATGATTGGATGAAAGAGCAAATTTACGGTTACCGTAAAAACATTTCAACTAAACAAATTGAAAAGGGGATTGAATACGAAGATGCAGCCATTGAAGCTGTAATTGACTGGTGTGATTTGCCTTTTGTTGTAAAGAATGAAAAAAGATTTTCAGATGATTTTTTTACAGGCGAACCAGATTTGCTAACAGAGGATACTGTTATTGATATAAAAAACAGTTGGGATTTCAGCACTTTTCCACTATTTGAAAACGAAATACCTACAGATGGATATGAGTATCAGGTTCAGGTGTATATGCACTTAACAGGCAGAAATAGAGCAAGCGTTATTTATGTTTTGCTTACAACCCCTGAAACTTACAACACAACTGAAATGACTTACGACCACGTTGAAACAAAATACAGATATAAGAAGTTTGATTTTGTTTACGACCCAAAAATTATTGAAGATTTAAAGCAAAGAGTTATTAATTGTCGAACATATATAAAACAAAAAGAAAATGAACTACTCTCTAAAAATTGACGTAAAAAAATTAAATAAGGCATTCGTCATGCCTATTCAAGGTAAAACAGCAACAGTTGAATGTGTCTGTATTCCTACTTCCGAATTTTACAAAGGCAAAAACGGTGAACTATACTCAAACATGGAGATAGTTGAGCGAAAAAACGGAGCAGGACAATACGGAGATACGCATTTTGCCAAACAACAGCTTGAAAAAGCAAGCTATCAGGCGTTGACAGAAGAACAACGAAAAAGCATACCTATTTTAGGGAGCTTTCAGCCATCTAAGTTCGGGAATGTAGAAACAGTAGTTGCAGAAGAAGTGAAAGCAACACAGCCTGCTCAGGCAAATCCGCAGCCATCATTTGATGACGTTCCTTTCTAAAATCAATCACTAACAAAAGCGACCTGTGAAATATCGGGTCGCTAAAATAAAACAAAATGAATAAAAATGAATCAGAATTTGTATTAATGTGTGCTGTTGATTATGTTATTCACAGGCACACATACGCACCAAAAATGTTGACTGAAATTATTATTAAACAGTGGGATGAGATTTCGGATGAAACAAAAAGGTACATTAAAAAAGCCATAATGCGTAATTATAGTGACTGCGATACTTCATGGCATAATATTTTAAAACTATAACACAATGAGCAACGAAATGAATAAAGTATTAGCCTTAGACAATTGGGCTATGGAGGGCAGCTATATTAAGCAATCTCAGCAGAAAGCAAGAGATTTATTAGAAACGATTGACAATAAGCATAAGAAGCTTGTATGGGCTAAAGATTATTTCTATCGTGAACAGTCATACATGGAAAAAGGCGAACTAAAAATCTTTACAATAGCATTGCCTGATCTTCACAATATCGGGATTGAGGTTGACAAGACCTTAAAAAAAGATTACATTATTAACCGCTTTATTCGGCATTGTCCTGATTTAGCGAAATACAAATTGAAATGATGACAATAAGAGAATTAAACGAAGCACTTAAAAGGTGCAAAACGCTAAAAGAAAAATCCGATTTAATCTTTAAAAACAGCATGAAAAATGAAAAAAAATGATTTAAAATCTATTTTGAATAAAATTTCATGCAATGGTATGCGTGAAATGACAGAGGCACGAATACTTCAAGCTATGCGTGAATCATGCGACAAAACGATTGACAGGCTTAGGACGTGCATTGTTGGGGAAATCCGCAGACGTGATGTGTTTTGGAAACAATTACGACAGCGTGACGAAGAAATAATTAAATTAAAAGCTGAAAACGCTAAACTTTTATCTAAACTTCGTAAATTTGCCGAACAGGATAAACTCGATAATCTATTTTGATATGAGAATAAATTTAAAACCTTTGAGCGTAAATGGGGCATGGCAGGGGAAAAGGTTCAAAACACCTGCATATAAAAAATATGAATCTGATATGCTTATTCTTTTGCCAAATAAAGCCTTTTCTTTTTCAGGTAAGGCAAAACTATCAGTCCGATATATTTTTGGTTTTAGTAATAGCAGTTCAGACCTTGCAAACCCTGAAAAACTTGTCACGGATATACTCGTAAAGAAGTATGGCTTTGATGATAGGCAAATTTATGAAATGCACTTGTCAAAAATTATAGTGAAAAAAGGCTTTGAATTTATTGATATTCATATAGAAGAAATTTGATTATTTTTATTGTAGATTAAAAAAGTATTTGTATATTTGCAAAAGATTTAAGCGGATATTGTTCCGCTATCTTTTGCACTAAAATGTAAATTAAATGACACGTTATAGCAAAATAATAAAACAAAAAGGGATTAAGAAAAGCTGGGTTGCTGATAATATAGGCATCCCGCTTTCAACGCTATCTAATTACATTAATGGCAAAAGGGAAATCCCAAGAGACATTGAGTTTAAATTGAATAAATTGTTATCCAATTAGGCTATTTTTTTCTAAACATTGTAAAATTTATTACACACAATATGGCACGACCGAGTAAAAATAATTGCGATTACTTCCCACACGATAACGATATGAGAAATCATGTTAAGGTAAAAGCAATACGGAATAAATTCAAAAATGGATATGCTATCTGGGTTATGTTTCTTGAGTATCTTACAAGCGCAGACGGAAATGTTTTTGAATATACAGACTTGCAATTTGAATTATTAAGCGGTGATTTTGGATTTAATTCAAATGAAATAAAAGAAGTTATTGATTATGCTTTAAAACTTGAAATGGTTTTTTTAAAAAATGGCTTCGTAAATTCTGATTCATTGGATGTTAGGTTAGAGCCTGTTTATTTAAAAAGGGGTAAATCAAAGGAGCAATCAGCAAAACAAAAGAGAATTAACGGTCAATTTGTAGGAAACAATGCCGTTAATACGGTAGTTTCTGTAACAGAAATGCCGCAAAGTAAAGTAAATAAAAGTAAAGTAGATGAAACTAATAAAGATGAATATATATTTAATGCTAAAAAGTTTTTAATTTCTATTGGAGTTGATAAGACCATAGCAAGTGATTTCTTAAAAGTTAGAAAACTAAAAAGAGCAGCAAATACAGAAACAGCATTTAAGGCTATAAAATCAGAAATAGAAAAAACAAATCTAACAGCTAACGAATGTATTACTTTATGTGTTCAAAAAAGTTGGGCAAGTTTTAAATCTGATTGGGCGCAAACACAAACAATACAATTTCCAAGTAAAAACAAACCAAATACAGATGAATATGAAGGAGTTTGAAATTAGAAAAACTATTGAGGTTTTTAAAAATAATGAACTTGTAGAAGTTCGTATAATTGGTAATGGAAATAAAATATATTCAGGTTATTTTAAAAGCATAGATAATCTAATATCAGAAGTTTCAAAATATGAACAATACGGAAATGTTTATTTTATATTTAATAAACTAAAAGAAGAATGCTATCACCGTGAACAATGCGAAAAAATAGTATTTGGAGCAAGGAGCACCACTGATACAGACATTGAAGGTAGAGAATGGTTAATGATTGATATTGATGGCAATCGTGTTGCAGGTATTTCATCAACAGACAATGAAAAGTCTGAAGTTAGAAAAGTTGCTTTAAACACATATCAATACCTTAAAGATTTTGGATTCAGTGAACCTGTTTCAGCAGATAGCGGAAATGGTTATCATTTGATGTACAAAATAAAACTTCAAAACAGCAAAGATGTTGAAGATTTAATATCTAAATTTCTTAAATCGTTAAATTTAATAATGAGCAATGATTTTGCATCAATAGACATAAAGGTTGGGAATGCAGCAAGGATTACAAAACTATATGGTACTGTTTCAAAAAAAGGTGCAAACACAATTGAAAGACCACACCGTGAAAGCAAGATTGTGAAAGTTCCACAGGAAATAAAACAAACACCGATTGCATTAATAAAAATGGTTGCTGATTTATTGCCAGAAGAAGAAAAGCCAACATATACAAATAATTACGGAACAAATAAATTTGATTTGAGAGCATTTATTAATAGAAATGGTATAAAGGTACATTCAGAAACAAATGAAGGTGATTATACAAAGTATTTGCTTTCTGAGTGCGTTTTTGATAGCCACCACAATAATAAATGCTCAAGTTTATTTCAAAGCAAAAACGGTTCTATTGGATATAATTGTTTTCACAATGGATGCAGTGGCAAAACATGGTTTGATGTTGTACGTAAATTTGAGCCAACAAATCCTATTTTATTCAACAAAAAAGAAAAACCAAACTACAACAAGAAAGACCAAATAAGGCAATCTGCAACACCACAACAAGTAATTGCTGACAAGGGCGAAAAGTTTTATCGTTTATCTGAAATTGAAAGGATTGATAGGCGAAACTTAATTACAATCCCTTCAGGAATAAATGAAATTGACCGTAGAATTGTAGGTTTTAATAAAGGCGAAATTTCTGTTTGGTCAGGTAATAATGGGTCAGGGAAATCAACAGTTTTAAGTCAGATGAGTTTACATGCAGCAACAAAAGGTTTTAAAGGTATTATTTATTCAGGTGAGTTAAAACCTCAAAGGGTAAAGGATTGGTTGCATTTACAAGCAGCAGGAAGGCAGTATGTTAAAGAAGGAAAGTTTGAAGGTTCTTATTTTGTCCCACAACAGTATTCTGAATTGATTGATATTTGGCTTTCTGAATACCTGTTTATATACAACAATAAATATGGAAATACTTTTACTCAGTTATTAGCTGACATTGAGGAAAAGGTAAAACAAAGTGATATTGATTATATTATTTTAGATAACCTTATGTCGCTTGATTTGGATTTTGATGATAATACGCAATTTGAAAAACAAAAACGATTTATTGTCTCATTGTCTGATTTTGCGAGAGATTATAATGTGCACATACATTTAGTTGCCCATCCAAGAAAAGCAACGGGGTTTTTAAGAAAAACTGATATTTCAGGTTCAGCAGACTTAACAAATAGACCAGATAATGTTTTTATTGTTCACAGAGTAAACAATGATTTTTCAAAATCGGCAGGAGATTTTTTTGACAAACAAGCTATTGCTTCAATTGTCAATGATTACGCAAATGTAATTGAGATTTGCAAAAATCGTGATATGGGATATATGGATGAATTGGTTGGCACTTATTTCGAGAAGGAAAGTAGACGTTTTTTGAATACGAGATATGAAAACCCAATATATGGATGGCAAATAATTGAAAGGCAACAAGACATTAACACTCAGCCAAATTTGAGAATAAAAGAATTAGAAGATAATTTTTATAATACTAACAAAGAACCTTTTGGCATTGAAAATGCACCAAAAGAAACACCATTTTAAATTATGAATGAGATATGCAGTAAACATGAGCCACAATTTGTAAAATCAATAATTGAAGGCGGAAGGACACAGCTAAGAAAACAATGTTTTATTTGTGGCGAAGTAGAAGATAAAATATATAAATTTTCAGAATGTTCTGATATTTATAATCTTCCTATTTTAGATAAAGATTTAAGAGAAAAGTTTTATACTATTCAAAGCAAAGAGCGAAGATTAGAATATGAGATACAAAAAGAAAAAAGAAAACAAGAATATGCTAATTATCTTCAATCTTATGAGTGGAAGCGAAAGCATAAGTATATTATGGAAAAATATGGATATAGGTGCGTATTGTGTTTTAAACCTGCTGTAAACGTACATCACTTAACATATAACAGGGTGTATTTCGAAGATGAACGTGATTTAATTGCTTTGTGTAAGAATTGCCACGAATTTGTACATGGGTTTGTAGATGATAGTAGTATATTATGACTTTGCAACAAATATACGAATGCAGAACACTTCAACCGCTTTTAGAAATGTGGGAAGATAAGACACTTTCAGAAGATTTGCGTTTAGCAGTAGCTTATCAATACGACCGATTAAAGGCGCATATTGATGAAAAGAAAAAGGCTGCATTTGATATTAACGAAAAGCCGATTATTCAAAATCCAAAATATAAAGACATAATTGAAAGATAAATTAAAAAAACATGTTGCACAACATAAAAAACGATAGTAATAATAACAAATAAGGCTGTAAATTTGCAGAAAAATAAATAACAAAGAAATGAAAACAGAAACATTTTTATTCATATACAGCGATGGCACTGATAAAAAGGTTTTGGATATTGACCAAGCAAAAGTACAACATGATAAATTGATTAGCAAAGGATATAAACACACCTCGACAATTGACCCTCAAAAATGGATTAATTATGTGGCTAATTGTAGCCAAAAAGATTTAAAACAAGCAATAAAAGATTTATGAAAACATATCAAATAAGGTTCAAATTCAAGGACAAAGGAATAGTTACAACCATAGAAGCAGAAAATGAAGCTATGGCGAAACAACGGATTTTGTCACTAATACATTTTGTCGATATTCGGGAAGTGGAATCCGAATCAGAGATTATCAACTTCTTTAAAGGTTTTAGCAAATAAATAAAGCCATATTTCGCACTCAAACAACATAAGCAATACTAACTATCCACTTAAAATAAAAGTGGCTTAAAACGAATTAAAATGCGTAATACGAATATACCCGAAAAACAGATAACGGTAAACGGCTTTGCGATGGTGGGGAAATCGAAGCCGAAAAGTTGAATTTATTACTAATGTTTAATCAAGGTACAAATGTTTGTTTTAGCACTAAAGCCCCACTATTGCAAAACCGATGTTATGTGCCGTTTTTCTTCGGAATATGAAAAAGTATCAAATAATTTATGCAGACCCAGCGTGGTTGTATCAATGTGGAAAAAATCATCTCGCAAAAAAAAGTATGATTAATGGCAAAACCGATATACACTATAACGCAATGCCTATTAAAGAAATGGAACAAATGAAAATAAACGAAATAGCAGATGATGATTGCTTATTATTTATGTGGGTTACATCTCCGTTTTTAAAAATAGGTATTGACTTAATGAATAAATGGGGTTTTGATTTTTCCACTATTGGTTTTGTGTGGTATAAAGAAAAAATTAATCCTGGTTCTTATACACTTTCAGAATGTGAAGTTTGTTTAATAGGTAAAAAGGGTAAAATACCAACGCCAAGAGGTGCAAGAAATATAAAGCAATTTTTGGCAGAAAAAAGAACAAGGCATTCAGCAAAACCAAACGAAATAAGAAATAGGATTTTTCAAATGTTTCCAACACAAAACAAAATAGAATTGTTTGCTCGTGAAAAGCACGATGGATGGGATGTTTGGGGAAATGAAGTTGAGAGTAGTGTCGCTCTTTAAAATGGCACATAACGAACAGGGCTATGCTTGCAGCCCATTTGCGGGCGTAACATTGTCGAACAAGATAAACACTTAATGCGGGTACGAATGCTGCAAAAAGCTAATAACT
>Ga0209311_1003113_pt1 | contig 11473 bp, 10 predicted proteins | sample AD_UKC045_MetaG_FD_184417 | JGI IMG/M metagenome (GOLD analysis project Ga0209311, IMG submission 184417) | Active sludge microbial communities of municipal wastewater-treating anaerobic digesters from USA - AD_UKC045_MetaG (SPAdes) (version 2) | ecosystem: Engineered > Bioreactor > Anaerobic >... | reverse complement strand
CTGCATGGCTGGAATTTTGCGGACGGCAACAATCAAATCAAGCCTTTGGGCAAAACCGTGGCGGACACGGGCGCTTGGGAGCATGGCACCATCGTGGCTTCGCTGATTGCCGGCCGTGGGAATGATGATATCGGCATGGCGGGCGTGGCCTGGAAGGTTAAGATTATGCCTTTGGTGATTTTGGGCGAAGATGGTTTTGGCGGAACTGAATTATTGGCTCAAGCCATCCGTTACGCGGTCAGAAACAGAGCGGATATCATCAATTTGAGTTTGGAGGGTCAGGAAGAAGATCCGGACGTGGCCAAAGCCATTAAAGAAGCCACGGCTCAAGGGGTGCTGGTGGTGATTGCCGCGGGCAACGGGCATGAGGGCCAAGGTTATGATTTGGATGCAACGCCTTTGTATCCTTCTTGTCATCAAGGAGCAGCCGATGAAAGCGTTTTGGTGGTGGCCGGTTTGAATGCGCAAGGTGTCAGGCATGAAACCAGTAATTATGGTTCGTGCGTGAGCATTTCTGCTCCGGGGCATGGTATTTTTGCGGCTCGTCCCACCTATGAAGCGGATGGCAACCGGGTGGAAGTGCCGGGTTATGATACTTGGAGCGGTACCTCGCTGGCCGCGCCTTTGGTTTCCGGTGTGGCCGCCTTGGTTAAAGCCCAACATCCGGCTTGGACGGGTGAACAAATTGCACGCAAAATCATGGCCTCGGCTCGTCCCTTTGAAATCGGAGTGGACAGCCAAGGTTTGGGCGCCGGCATCTTGGACGCGCAAAGAGCTTTAAGTCCGGCAGAAGAGGATGATGAGCTGTACGGACCTTGGAAGCTGTTGGCTTCGGCCGCCGATCAAGCGCCTATGGTTTGGGTGGTGAACGATCAGGGCAAGACTTTGTTTACTGTGCCGGTCGGCAATCCGGGTGATAAGCGGGGGATCAGGGCCTCGTTTGTACGCTGGGACGAAGATCGCCGGCCCGAAGTTATGGTCAGCTCAGAAGGAGACGAAACCGGAGCTTGGAGGATTTATCGTCTGGACGGAGTCTTACTGGCCGCGGGGCAAACGGCGGCCGATGCAAACGACAAAATTAAGGGGGGAGTCTTACTGGCCGCGCAAGATGTGGACGCGGACGGACGGGATGAGGTTTTGTTGACCGAGGCTCAAGGTCACCGGCTATGGCAGTTGACCTTGGATGGTTTGCTGGACGGGCCTTTGGATTTGGCTGACGCGACAATATCTTTGGGTAATATGGCCGTGGGTTTGCAAAGGCCGATTCAGGGTTTTGCCTTGCTGTCCAAAGAACAGCCCGTATCCAAGCTGTATATTTTGAGCGACTATGGCTTGAGCGACAGTCAGGATATCAACACCTCCAATCCCGGGCGCTTGGTCATGTCTCAAGGCCGGTCGGATGACGGACGCGAGGTGGTGGTTTTAGTGCAAAGCGGTCAGCCGACTTATATGCTGGAGCGCCAAGGCTTGTTGGATGTGGTGGACTTTGAAGTGCCGGTGGCTTGGTGGCGGTACGCGCCTTTGGGCAAGGCTCAATCCGATGTGCCCGGAGCTTTGTTTTATGATACTTGGCCCAAATAAAGAATTATGTTTTTTGGCCGTTCCGCGCGTGAGATAAAAAAATTGATCAAGTTCGTTATCATAGGGTCGACCACTTTTTTGATTCAGGCGGTTTTGTATTTTATCTTTTCGCGTTGGCTGATGGCGGATATGAATCCGACTCTGCTGTATGCTTTGGCGGTTTTATATTCCTTGATTTTCAATTATGCGGGCAATCGTGCTTGGACGTTTGGCGGACAAGAGACGGCCAAAGGTTCGGCTTTCCGGTATGTTCGGGTGGCTTTGATGGCCAGTGCCATGAGCGCGGGCTTGTTTTGGCTGGGGCACGAAGCCCTGCGCATCTTTGATTTGTGGGTGTTGGCGGGCGTTAATCTAATTATTCCAATTTTTACTTTTATCATGCACCGGATTTACACTTTTCACGCTGAACCGCATAGAATATGGCGCGCGGTTGTGCGTTCGGGTGTTGATTCGGTATAATGCGAACCATATGGCAGGAGGATCTAATTTTGAACGAAAAAATATTTTGGTCACCGGAGGCGCCGGCTTTATCGGTTCGCATCTGTGCGACCGGCTGATAAAAGACGCCAACGTGATTTGCGTGGATAATTTCATCACCAGCTCGGTGGCCAACATCGATCATTTGCTGCGTGAACCGCATTTTGAGTTTATCAATCACGACATTACTCAACCTTTGGATTTGAGCCGGTATCATGAACTTGAAAGATTTAAACTGCCTTATCAGGGCGTGCAAGAGATTTATCATCTGGCCTGCCCCATTTCCAAAAGGCATTTTGATGATTATAAAATCGCCACCGTGCTTACCAATTCCATCGGAGTCAAGCACGTGCTGGATTTGGCTGTGGCCAATCACGCCAAAGTACTATACGCTTCGTCCGGCGTGCTTTACGGGCACAGAGGCGAGGAAACGCGTCGAACCGTCAAAGAAACGGACGAATGCCGTTTGGATCATCTGACCACGCGCGGAGCTTATGACGAAGGCAAACGTTTTTCCGAGGCTATTTTACAGACTTATGCCGATGTTTACGGCTTGGATGTTAAGATCGCGCGCATTTTCAGGACATACGGCCCGCGCATGAAAATTTTTGACGGTAATTTGATTCCGGACATGGTTTTAAATGCTTTGGACGGCAAGGATATTTTGATTTCCGGCGATGAAGAGACCATGGTGTCTTTGGCCTTTGTGCAAGATATTGTGGACGGTATTATCCGCCTGATGCAGTCGCCTATTGAGATCACGGTGGTCAACTTGGGTTCGGATCAAGAAGTGCGTTTGGTCAACGTGGCGCAAAAAATACTGCAGATCACGGGTTCTGATTCGCGCGTGCGTTTTGAACCGCATGTCCATCAATACATAGATCCGGGCCTGCCCGACACCTCCCGAGCCAAAGATCTTTTGGGCTGGATTCCTTTGGTGCGTCTGGACGACGGCTTAAAACGCATGGTTGATTACGCCAATTCCAATAAAAACCTGGTAACTTTCTAATTAATTCGTAATTCGTAATTGTAGTTTTATGCCTGCTGTCTACGATAAAAAAAATATCCTGGTGACCGGCGGCGCCGGCTTTCTTGGTTCGCATCTGTGCGAAAGACTGCTGGCCGAAGGCGCCAGAGTTATTTGCTTGGATAATCTGATTTCATCCAACTTGAATAATATTGAGTTCTTGCTCAAGAATCCGGAGTTTGAATTTATCAAGCAGGACATCAGTCTGCCGTTTGACCCGGAGCTTTTTCCGGAGCTGGAAAGATTTAAAATCAAGTTTCAGGGCATTCAGGAAATATACAACTTGGCCTGCCCCATGAATCCCAAGCTGTTTGAGCAAACTCGCATGCAGACTTTATTTGCCAATAGTTTGGGCATTAAACATGTTTTGGATTTGGCCTTGCGTTATAAAGCCAAGTTATTGCACGCCTCTTCGTCTTCGGTCTACGGCCCCCGCCCCACGGACAATCATCTGCTCAAAGAATCGGAAATCGGCTGTGTGGATATGCATTCACCGCGTTCGGCTTATGATGAAGGCAAGCGTTTCGCGGAAACCGTGTGCCGCACCTATCATGACGTGCATGGTTTGGATGTTAAAATCGCCCGCATTTTCAGGACTTACGGTCCGCGCGAAAGGTTGTTTTCCGGCGAAATGATTCCTGACTTTATTTTGAATGCTTTGGACGGCAAAGATATAGAAATTTACGGTGATGAGACTTTCAGCACGTCTCTGTGTTATGTGACGGACGTGGTAGACGGTTTGTATAAGCTCATGTCCGCGGATGGGGATTTGGGAGCGGTTAATCTGGGCAGTGACTTGGATCAGCCGATTCTGCAAATCGTGCAAAGTATTTTGGAAATGACGGGTTCCACCAGCCGGGTGGTGTTTCAGCCTCCGCTGACTTTTATGACGCCTTTGGGCTTGCCGGATTTGACCAAAGCTAAAGAAAAATTGGGCTGGATGCCGCTCGTCAGAATGGATGAAGGCTTGAAGGGGATTATTGATTACACCATGGCGCACAAAAATTTGTTGATGGCCAGTTTTAATCCCGCGGTCCAAGCGCCTCAACAGACCGCGGAAGGCGGTTCACCCATCGCGCCCTTAAACTAACTGGACGTTTGCTCGGGGATTACCTAAGATTAAGCCATGCGCGTCATTGGAGTCATCCCGGCTTACAACGAGGAATCTCGGATTAAAGATGTGATACAAGCCTGCCTGCAATATGTGGACGGGCTGGTTGTGATTGATGACGGATCCAAAAGTCGTTTGCTGGAAGATTCAAAAAATTCAAACGTGACGGTCTTGCGGCATGAGATTAACCGCGGACAAGGCGCGGCCCTCAGAACCGGCACCAAGGCTGCTATTAAACTGGGGGCTGATGTGATTATTCATCTGGACGCGGACGGACAGCACGATCCGGCTGATATTCCGGTCATGTTAAAACCCATTTTGGAAAATCAGGCGGACGTGGTTTTGGGCTCGCGTTTTATGGGCATAGATCCTACGGGCATGCCGCTCGTCAGGCGTTGGTTGCTTAAGGCCGGACGCTGGTTCAATGCTTTGGCACTGGGAGTTCCGCGCTCTCTAACCGACCCGCAAAGCGGCTTGCGCGCCTTAACTTCATCCGCGGCTCAACAAATCAATTTCAGACAAGACCGCAAAGCTCATGCTTCGGAAATTTTGCGCTGTGTCACACGCTCCGGTCTGCGCTGGGTGGAGGTTCCCATTCACGTCAAATATACAGCCGACACCTTACGCAAAGGCAACCGCACAACTGATGCTTTAACCATCGTTTGGCAACTGTTTATAGGGTTGTTTACGAAATAACGTACCTCGCGTCCATAACGTCCATCGCGTCCTACGTCAACAAACCTTCGTCATCCTCGCGAACGCGGGGATCCAACTTATTTAACTCATCTTTCACCGAGAAGGAACGGGCCCTCACCCCTCCCCGCAGAACTGCGGGGAGGCCCTCTCCCGGGTTCGGGCGAGGGTAGCGGTTGTCACTGAGCAACTCAGTGGATTCGTGCCTTCCCACTCCGCTGACCCAACTTCGCATAAAGCTTCGATGGATTCAGCTGCTAGGGACAGGTCGCAGGAATGACAAAACAACGGCCATGTCATTGCGAGGATGAACGATAGTGAAGACGCGGCAATCTGCTTATAGCACCGGGTTGATTAGCGAGATTGCCGCACTCGTCGAACTCGCTCGCAATGACATGGTTGAGTGATGAGACCCTGAAACCCCACTATGTCTTACGACTTCGAGGGGCACAGCGAGTTCAGGATGACGAAAGAGACGCTATGTACGTTAGGGACGTGATGGACGCGAGGTACGCTGGATCCGTTTGTTGTATGCTACATGTTATATGTTTCGTGACGTAGGACGTTAAGTACGTTATGGACGTTAATTCTGCTATGCATTAATATGATAACGCTATGTTGATCCAATTTATTTTGATTTTAGGCTTTATTTTTGCCTTGTGGATAACTTGGCGCCGCTTTAGGCAAAGGGTCGTCAGCCTGGGTGAGGCCTTGGCCTGGTCGGTTTTGTGGCTGGGCGGAGCGGTCGTGTCGGCCATGCCTAAAATAACCGAATACTTGGCTGCTTTTTTTGGTGTGGGCAGAGGCGTAGATTTTATCCTGTACGCGGCCGTAGCCATTCAGTTTTTCCTTATTTTTAAATTGTTCATCAGTCATGAAAAATTGGAACGTTTGCTCACCAAACAGGTGGAGGAGAAAGCACTTCAAGAACTGACGAATGAGGATGAATAACGTCCTATTCACAAAACATGTAGCATGTAACATGTAACATGTAACATGTAGCAAGCATACCCAACGAACCTCGGGTATTCCCTCTCTTAATCCCTTCGGCTGCGCTCAGGGCAGGCTTAAGAGAGAGGTAGGGTGAGTTTAGCAACTGCCATAACGAATTCACCTTGTCATCCTGTCATTGCGAGCGGGCCGAGCTTAGCTCGACGGAGCGTGGCAATCTCGCTGATTAGCAGACATTCTAAGCAGATTGCCGCACTCGTCGGACTCGCTCGCAATGACAAAGGCCGTGTGCTAATCAATAACGTCCTATGTCTCGCGTCCAAGCTAAAAACCCCCTTGATAAAGGGGGAAACGAAGGGGGATTAACCATGTCACTGCAAGGTCGCCCTGTCATCCTGAGTGCTAATGAAGGATCTGGTGCGGGCGACCGTCCCACTTCTACGAATTTGGTAATTGATGATTGGTTATTAAATATTAAACTATGTTAACTCATGTTGATGGTTTAGTGGATGTCATAATCGTCTCGTATGATCACGCGAGGTTTTTTGATAATTTGTTGGAATCCTTGACTGCCGTCACTTATCCCAAAAACTTATGGCGTCTGCATGTGGTCATCAATAAAGACGGGGATGGAACTTTGGAGATTGTTAATCGATTTAAACAGGAGCGCTCGTCTGCTTTGCCCGAGGTGGTGGTGCATGAACCGCATGCTAATTTGGGATTTTCCGCGGGCAACAATTTGGCCATTGATTGGGCCATGCGTCAGGGCGCGGAATATGTATATTTGCTTAATCCGGATACGCAGGTCAGCCCGGATTTTTTGGAACAAGTTTTGCAGGTGGCGCGTCAAGAACAAAATATCGGATCCGTGCAATCTTTGTTGCTTCGCGGACAGGAGCCGGATCAGCTCAACTCCCGGGGCAATGCTTTGCATTTTTTGGGTTTCGGTTATTGCTTGGGCGATCACGATCCTGTGGACAAGGCTCCAACCGTGGTCACGGACATTGGTTATGCTTCGGGCGCGGGCGTGCTTTATCCGGTGGAGGTTTTGCAAGAAGTGGGTCTGCTGGATGAAACTTTGTTTTCTTATCACGAAGACTTGGATTTGGGCTGGAGAATCTGGTTGTCCGGCCGGCGGAATGTGCTGGCGCCCAAAAGCGTGGTCAAGCATTTTTATGAATTTTCCCGTTCCATCGCCAAGTGGCAATGGATGGAGCGCAACCGCTTGATTGTGCTGTTGAAGAATTATAATTTTTGGTCTTTGGTGGTTTTAATGCCCGCCATCATAGCCACTGAAAGCGCGATTTGGGCTTTCGCGGTTAAGGGCGGGTGGCTCAAAGAAAAGTTTAAAGCCATGCTGTGGTTTTTCAGACCAAGTTCGTGGAAGTATATCCTGAATGGCCGGGACAAGATCAAACGTATCAGGCGCGTACCGGATTGGCTGATCTTGCGCTTCATGGTCTCGGGCATTGAGTATCAAGACATGAAAAGCGGCTGGGCCGAAAAAATCGCCAATCCTTTTTGGCGGGCCATGTATGTCAGCGCCCGTTTTATAATCAGATGGTAATATGAAAATAGTGCACGTTTGTTGCGTAGCCCCGCCGGAAGTAGGCGGGATGGGCTTGGTGGCGGATAAAGAAGTGGCCTATCTGCGGTCTTTGAGCTGGGATGCTTGGCTGATTGCGCCGGAAACTCAATTGGATAAAAACCAACAGCCCGAGTATGTGGTTAGATTGCCGGCTTGGCGCATAGGCAATGTGGCTCGTTTGTTTGGTTTGCAGTCCTTGCTGGCGGACGCGGATGTGGTTCATTTGCACTATCCTTTTTATTTTACAGCCGGCTTGATAGCCCGGTGGCGCCGTCAAAATAAAATTAAGCGCTTGGTCATTACTTTGCATATGGATGCCACGGACAAAGGCTGGAGGCGCTGGGCCGCGGACGCTCATAGAAAATTTTTGCAGAATCGGGCTTTGGGATCGGCTGATTTATTACTGGTCTCCACTTTGGATTATGCTCAAAATTCGTCTTACGCGGTTTGGATTAATGACTCGCGATTGCATGAATTGCCTTTTGGCGTGGAAAGCACGGATTTTAGTCCGGGTCCCTCCGTTAAAACCGAATTTGATATTCCGGCCGGAGCTCGAGTGGTGGGTACGGTCAGCTCCATGGACCGGGCGCATCCTTTTAAGGGTATTGATATTTTAATCCGCGCGCTGGTTGATTTGCCGGCTGACGTGCATGCTTTGCTGGTGGGAGAAGGCGACCGCCGGGCGGATTATCAAGCTTTGGCCAAAGATTTGGGTCTGTCTGAAAGAGTGCATTTTTTTGGCCGGTTGGAACATGAAAAATTAGTGCGCGCTTTGCGCTCCATGGATGTGTTTGCTTTTCCGAGCACCAGCGGAGCCGAGGCTTTTGGCTTGGCCATGCTGGAGGCCATGAGTTGCGGAGTGCCCGTGGCGGCCAGTGATTTGCCGGGCGTTCGCCGGGTAGCTGATCAAGCCGGCTTGTTGATTCCACCCGGGGATCAGACCGCCTTAAGCCGGGCGCTTAATACTTTGCTCGAAGATGAAAATTTACGGGCTGAACTGGGCCAAACGGCGCGCGCCAAGGCCCTGCTCTACGACTGGCGTGAACATGCTCAAAAATTAGCCGGTTTATATCAAAAAATATGCGAATAGCTATTTTGACCAATGATTATCCGCCCGTCTCTCAAGGAGGCGCAGGCCGCATCGCCGAATTGCAGGCCAAGTGGTTGTACGCGCATGGTCATACGGTCAAAGTCTGGCGGCCCGGTCCGGGTTCGGGGCAGACGGCCGGAGATGTGGAGGTCGAATTTTTCCCGCCCCGTACCAGTTTGCCTTTTGCCAAACTGACCTCGGCTTCAAGTTTCAGCCGATTGTGGTTTCATCTGGAAGATTTGGCGCCCAACCTGAAAGTGATCGACAGTATCAAAGCCTGGAAACCGGATGTTTTATTAACGCACAATCTGACAGGCTGCGGCTGGGGTACGCCCGGCTTGTTGCACCAATCTGGTTTGAGATGGGTTCATTATCTGCATGACACGCAAATTTTTGAGCCGTCGGGTCAGGTGCTGGCCCTGGAATCAAATACCGGTTGGCGCAGAGCATGGAGAAGTTTTTGGGCTGGGCGCCGGGCTAAGGCTCTGGGTGAGCCTGACGCGGTTATCAGTCCGTCAGCCTGGCTGCTGGGTGAACACGAAAAATTCGGTTTGTTCACTCACAATGAACGTCTGGTTTTGCCCAATCCTTTGGAAATTTCTTTGGGTTATTGCGAAGCGCGCTTGGAAGATCAGACCAATATTTTATACGTGGGGCGTTTGTCGGAGGATAAAGGACTGCCGGTTTTGCTGGAAGCCTGGTCATTGATTCAATCTGGTTTCGAAAAATTGCTCATCGCGGGTGACGGACCGTTGCGTCAAAAAGTGATGGATTTACACGACCCTAAAATTCATTATTTGGGTCAACTGTCGCACGACGAAGTCATGATTAAAATGTATGAAAATCATATTTTAGCCGTGCCGTCTTTGGTTATGGAAAATCAGCCCACGGTTATTTTGGAGGGCGTGGCCGCGGGCATGAAGATTGTGGCCGCTGATGTAGGCGGTGTTAAAGAATTATTGGGCCCTTACGGTCAAACAGTCATCCCCGGCCGGATTGAAGATTTAGCGCAAGCCTTATTGGCGGCCAAAGAACAAACGTCCGAGCCCGCTTTAAGGCAAGAGATCTTGGAGCATCACCATGTGGACAGGGTGATGTCGATTTTAGTGGCCAAGCTCAAAGCTTGATTGGTTTGCGGGTTACGGCAGATTGAAAACGTAAATTTTAACCTTGTCATTTTCGATGGACCATTCATGGTCCGCGATCTCGGATAAACTTTCATTCAGTTCCGGAGCTTTCCACCAGTAGTCATTGATGACCACGAAAACCAGATCCGTTCCGCCCAGTTGTCCGGCGTCTTTAATGGTATCCAAGGATTGATCTTCATAAGTGACTTTTAAATAAACTTCGTATAAAGGTCCGCCCGTGGGAATAGGGTAAAAGAAGATGTCATTATTGTATCTTTTAAAACCGAATTCTTTAACCGCGGCCGCGGAGACGCTCTGATTGGCCAGAACCGTATAAGCTTGTCCTTTGGCGTATTGATCTATCCAACGTACGGCCTGTAGATTGGCTTTGCCTGTGCTCCAGCCTCGGCTGGCTTGCACCGCGTCATGGCGGGGCAGGGCATTATAAGCATTGGCCGCGCCCACCGTGCCCAATAAAATGATGACCACCGCCGAAAAGACGGGGACTTGGGCGCGGACTCTTTTGATTAACAGGCCGATGGCCGGCAGACCGGCCAGCAAAATTACATAGATGGCGATTTGCCATAAACGATCCGCATAATCTCCTCTTTCGTATTGAATCAAAAAAGTAAAATCCCCGGCATTTCTTAGCAGGATGGAACCCGCGAATAAGGACAAGGAAGAGATCAATAAGACCAGAGTGGCCAGGCGGTCATTTTTTTTGAGCAGGATAAAACTGAAGATCGAGGCGACCAAGCCGATGGCCGGCAATGAGAGGTTCACCAAAGACGACCAAGCCGGCCACAAAACGAATTTATTGCCCAGCCACGGCGCGAGCCGGCTTAATTCGTTGATCCAAATATCAAGATTTAAAATCTGGTTCAGGTTCCAATCTATGCTGATCGTACCCGTGAATCGGCTGGCCAGATAAAAGACAAAGGGTATGGCTAAACCCGAAATAACGGCCATGGGCCAGGCGATGTGTTTAATCCAGCCCTCCCGGTCGCCCATGATATATAGAGCCGTGGTCAGGATGAGCAGGGGAATGCCGGCTAAAGGATGGATGGTCATGCTCCATAATCCCAGCCACAGCGAAGCTCCAAATTGGATGTTTTGTTTACGCGCGCCCATGCCCAAGATGACGGCCGAAATGCCCAAGATAGTGGCCAGTCCTTGGGGAGTGGTAGCCACAAACATGCCCAACGGAAAAAGAGCCAGGCCTAAAGCCGCTCCGCCTTTCCAATCATCTTCGTTTAAAGAAATCAAGACGCTGGCCGGTAATGCGAAAGCCGCCACCACGGGCACCAGCCAGCGGTCGATACTGTCCAAAGGCAGTTCGGCCATGCGCGCCAGCCAGGTGGTGAATACATATTGGCCCACGTAATAATAAGGTTTGGGATTTAAAAAACCGGTTTTTAAAATTATTTGTTCTCCGGCCTGGTGCAAAAAACCGTCAAAGCCGTAGCCGATCTTATAAATCAACGGGGCGATGGACAGGGTTGAACCCATAGCCAAAAAAGAATGAACGGCCGTAAAAGCGCCTGATCCGATGAAGATGGCGCTCAAAGCCGCGCACATCCAGAGCAGGGCAATGGCGATGAGCGTCCCATGAGGCAACAGGGGCCAGGGTGTGCGGATGCTGTCCATGGTTTGTCCGAGATAAGCGCCATAAACTACAAAGACCGCTCCTCCCAGAGCCGCGGCCAATAAAATGCCGGCCATGATTTTGGTCTGCGGTGTCCATTTGATGGGGGTGGTGGCAGAGAGCGTGGATTGAAAAGTGACCGAGTGTTCGGTTTTAAGGCCCGTGATGTGTGAGATGGCAATG
>Ga0209311_1003106_pt1 | contig 11488 bp, 8 predicted proteins | sample AD_UKC045_MetaG_FD_184417 | JGI IMG/M metagenome (GOLD analysis project Ga0209311, IMG submission 184417) | Active sludge microbial communities of municipal wastewater-treating anaerobic digesters from USA - AD_UKC045_MetaG (SPAdes) (version 2) | ecosystem: Engineered > Bioreactor > Anaerobic >... | reverse complement strand
CCGTCGTAGGCGTCAGCTCATACACCCTGAATGTTGAAAGGGAAAAGGCTTTGAGCCTTGGATTCAACGGGTATATTGAAAAACCGATCGACCCGGACAGCTTCGTCGATGAGATACGTCGATTTCTTCCGCTCCGCGAGGGTGATGAATGAATCTAACATATGTCACAGGTCAATAATCTGCCTGAAAATAACAAGAGGCGGGAAATCCCGCCTCCTGAAAAGTTTAAGTCCATGTCTGCAGGTGAGACGGGACTTAAACTGCTGGACAGTTCTTTGCTAAATGTCATAATTTGGTGCAGGAAAGCGACATAAAATGTTATATTAACCCAATTATTGTCGTGGTTTATGTATACATAAATCAATTAAGTCATTAATATAGGCTACACCAGCACACATGACAGTATCGGCCCCTCCCCAGTAGATTTTTACCGTGCCATCATCTTCTGGGACGGCTGCACAGGTAAAAACAACATTATGAACATATCCGGTGATCTCCCATGAGTCCTCAGGTTGAAGTATCCAGTCATCTGCAATACCAATTATTTTGGAAGGATCATTCAAGTCGTGAAGGGCTGCCCCAAGACGATAAACGCATCCATCCATGGTTTTGAATACTCCGTGATATATATTTAACCACCCTTTATTTGTTTTTATCGGCGGTGCTCCGGGTCCGACTTTCATCTCATCCCAATGATATTGCATTGGTTTTATAACCACTTTGGAATTGCCCCAGTGTATAAGGTCAGGTGAGTAAGATATCCATATCGACCAAGGCGATAATTCTGAATGAGGTCTGTCAAGACGGACATACTGACCATTTATTCTTTCTGGGAATAAAACGCAATTTCGATAATCTGCTTCAGTAATGATTGAAATTTTCTCGATATTTTTGAAATCAGTGGTGGCGGCAAGCGATATACGTGCGCCATGCCGGGAATATGCGCTATAAGTTATATAAAATATGTTGTCTATTTTCGTTAAGCGGGGATCTTCAACGCCATATTCTTCATACGATTTAAAGGGTTCTTCTTCACCAGGTAATAAGAAAGGTTTTGGACGCGGAGAAAATGAAAAACCATCGACACTGTCGGCTATCCCAATTATTGACCTGCCGTTACGCATATGCGATCGAAATAGCATAATGTAAGATCCGTTATGCTTTATAACAGCAGCGTTATGTACAGTTTCAACATCATAGGGAATGTCATTTTTTGTTAGAATTGGATTTTTATCATATCTTTTTATAATTGGAATGTTGTAATTTAACATTGTTGAGTAATCCTTTGAGGTTAATCAGTATGCATTATCCCAATATTAATTGGAATTTCTGTCTGGGGCTTGTTTGAAATCCATACTATCATTCTTTATATTTCTAAACATATCTTGCGAACCAGCAATAATACTCTTTGATGTGCTTTTATTGACTATTTCTTCATATATATTGATATAATCATCCGTCATTCGATTGACTGTAAAATGTTCAATCACTTTCTTTCGGCACTTCATTCTGTCTATGCTTTTAATTTTTTCAACGGCTTCAACAGCATCATTAAGGGATTTAACGAGGAATCCATTTTTACCATTTTTTATTATTTCGGGCATGCTTCCACGATTGTATGCGATTACCGGAGTTCCGCATGCCATTGATTCTATAACAGAAAGACCGAAAGGTTCGTTAAAATTGATGGGATGAAGAAGGGCATAGGCGTTGCCTAACAGCTCGTTTCTCATAAACGGTTCGACGCTTCCGAGGTATACGATCTTATCGTTATCTATATATGGGGCCACATGTTTTTTGAAATATTCTTCATCTTGTACAATGCCAGCTATTATGAGCTTTCTTCCCGACGCTTTTGCGATTTCAATGGCTTCTTTTGTGCCCTTATCAGGATGTATGCGTCCGAAAAAAAGCAGATAATCACCCCCTGAATCGTTAAAATAAAATCTGCTAACATCTATTCCATGATGGACGGTCGCGATATAATCAAGTTCGGGATTTCTATCGGCATTGCTTATAGCAACATAGTAATTATTCCTGTTGTTGTATTTTTTATAAACCGGTAGAATCGAAGGAGAGGAAAAGCCGTGAATGGTGGTAAGCACTGGCGTTGATACCAGGCCGCTGTATGTTAACGGCAAAAAGTCAAAATGATTATGAATAAGATCGAATTCGCCCGCTTGTTCAAAAACCTCTGAAATATGCAGACATTCCCAAACCTTCGGATTGATCGATCTGTCTTCTTCATACCCTTTTTCGCAAACCGCGCGAAGGCTTCCATTGGTTATTGATTCGCGGGTCGCAAACAGTGTGACATAAATACCTTTTTCAATCAGGCATTCGGTTAACGTGGAGACTATTGATTCCCATGGTCCATAATGTCTTGGTGGGGTTCTCCATGCAATAGGAGAAAGCATAGCTATTTTCATATTATGTTCCTCATTAATGCAGAAATTATTCTGTTAATAATTTAGAGATTACTTGTTTAGTGTTTAATCTCTTGGTGTAAATTGCCCGCAGCTTGCTGCGGGGAGATTAATTTAATATTATTTTCATTTCTCTCGCTTATATTCCTTAATATATTATCCGCGTTTAATTTGTGCATCACGATAAGAGAAAGGAGCCATGCCAGCGTCGATTCAGCGCCTTCATTTTCATTGATGCCATCAGGCATTAATCCGTCGCGGCACCCTCCTGTGCGAGGATTGTACAATGATATACCGAGATCATTATTACCGAGAAACCAGTTGAAGCATGTCTGGGTCCGGTCAATCCAGACGGTTGAACCGGTTGCAATATATGCCTCAACGCACGCATCTATCATCGTCTGAGCCTCGATTGGCTGCTGATCAAAACGTGCCGGAGCCGAATTCTTTTTATACCATCCGTTGTTTCCGATTGGAACAAAATGATTGTCCAGGTGCTGGAGATTGTATAGCCATTCAAGGATCTCCAAACCCTTGTCGATCATTTTATAATCATCCATCTCGCAGCCGGAAAGAATCAGACTCTGGGGAATAGAGGCGTTCCCATATGCCAGAATTTCCTCGCACCATAACCATTCTGGATTGTCGTGATTATTGAAACTATTCATAAGTTTCTCGGCAAGTGCGCTTCTTATACGTCTGACTTCACTGTCCCCGCTGAATCTTTTTAAATAATAATTGATTCCTAAAAGAGAATAAGCAATTGCTCGTATTGAATTGATCTTTTCAACACTTGGCAGAGCTTTTTTAAATAATCTCAAGGACAATCCAAGTATTCCCGCATCATTAATATTCGCTATCGTTGTCCCAAGACCCAGTAATGATCTCCCGTGTGAATCTTCAGAACCGTTCTTTTCAAGCCATGTTCTGTTGTAATTCATGAAATTTCTGAATCTGTTTGTTTGTTCATTAAAGGCGTAATCGAGAAAACTTAAATATCGAGCACACAGATTTGATATAAATTTATACTCATTAAGGAGATAAGATTTCGATAGTGCCGTCACCATTAAGGCCCGGGCGTTATCATCAGTGCAGTACCCATGTCTTCTGTCAGGAACGGTAAATACCGCATGCTGGAAAATACCGGTATCATCTGTAAGGTTGAGCATGTGATCGAGTTTGATATCCGGAATCTCGAATCCGGTCCCTTCGGTATTTATTCTTTCTTTTAAATAAAATACAATATGAGGTTTTCGCGCCCTTTCTCGTTTCACTTCCGAAAAAATAGCAAGGTAATTACGGGCTACCTCTTTCCAGATCGCCGATCGGGAAAAAATGTATCCTTTTTTGCGCATCGAATGTCGTGTTACCTCGTCCTCTAATAGAGTGTTCACAATGTGCGCAAGTACATCGGCATCCTTAAACGGCACAAGGATTCCTCTTCCATCCGATAACATTTCTTCCGCATACCAGTAGGGTGTTGATATTATCGCGTTTCCCGTGCCAAGGGCGTACGCGAGGGTTCCGGAGGCAATCTGTTCCTCATTCAAATACGGGGTAACGTAAATATCGGCTGTACAGAGAAACTCACACAGCTCATCAATGGTTACAAAACGATTTTGAAATATGACATTTCCGGATATACCAAGATCACGGGTAATTTTTTGAAGGGACAGTCTATATGATTCTCCGTCTGTCTTTTTTACATGCGGATGCGTGGCTCCAAGAACAATATAGACAACATCTGGATGGCGTTTGAGAATATATGGCATGGCTTCTAACATATATTCGATGCCCTTGTTGGGAGAAAGAAGGCCAAAAGTGAGTATGACTTTTTTACCCTCGACGCCGAATTGGTCCTTGAAATAATTTGGATCCATAAACGGCACGTCCGGAATGCCGTGAGGAACAATCATGATTTTTGATTTTGGCGCGTTATGTATATCTGTTAAAAAAGCCTTTGCTTTTTGGCTCATTACAACAAGGCGGTCAGATAAATAAATTAACTGTTGCAGAACCTCTTCCTGCTCCATGTTGGGATTCTTTAATACGGTATGCAGGGTGGTTACTATTGGCATCCGTAAATCCCTCAGGAGTTCAATGATATAACTACCAGCAGCCCCGCCAAATATTCCATATTCATGTTGAAGTGATACAATATCAACCTGGTTGATGTTAAGAAAATCCGAGGCGCATTTATAATCGGTTAGCTTATTTTGATTTATTTCAAAACATACTTCAGGAGGATACCTGTATCCTTCTGAAGTATCATTCATGGCGACGGTTGTACATTGAATATTTCTACCTTCAGATTGAACCGTGGTTAAAAGATCTTTTGTGAATGTCGCGATACCACATTGACGCGGAAGATAGTTCCCGATGAAAACAATAGAATTTAATTTCGAATTGGATTTTGTTATATCCATGATTTGCCTCCTTTAAAAACAAACACGCCTTTATTTGTTAAAAGTAAATTGTATTAGGCGCAAATCCTTATGGACGTTGCAGGGCTTATATTTATTATTTTACATTTACCACCATGATTATTAGATTATTATAATTGTATATATTACTTAAGCAGGCAGGTAGTCGTTATGTGTTCCTGCCTGCTGCTAAACCAGTATTATTAGTACATGTCTCCGCTCGGTGGAATCTGCGGCATGTTCCTTTCTTTTTCAGGCTTATCGGTTATTAATACCTCTGTTGTGGACAGCATGCCGGCGATAGAAGCAGCGTTTTGCAGAGCCGAGCGGACTACTTTCGCTGGATCGATTATGCCTGCTTCCATGAGGTTTTCCCATTTCAGAGCCAAGGCATTGAACCCTACGCCTTTTTTTTCAGTCCTGGCTTTTTCGACAACCACATCGCCTATGAGACCAGCATTTTCGGCTATAAGCCTCATTGGCTCCGACAGTGACTTGGCTAAAATTTGCGCTCCGATTTTTTCATCTCCATCGAGCTTTTCCGCCAGTTTTGTTATCTCTTCCTGGGCATAGAGCAGAATCATTCCTCCACCCGGAACGATACCTTCCTCAACAGCTGATTTGGTAGCCGATAACGCGTCCTGAACCCTGTCTTTTTTCTCCTTGAGTTCCAGCTCGGTAGCCGCCCCGACTTTTATTACAGCGACGCCGCCCGCCAACTTGGCAAGACGCTCCTGCAGTTTTTCCTTGTCATACGTTGAGGTTGTTTCTTCTATCTGTTTCCTGATCACCTTGATCCTGGCCTGTACGTCTTCTTTTTTCCCGGCGCCCTCGATAATTGTCGTGTTCTCCTTTTCGACGATGACTTTTTTGGCCCTTCCGAGCATATCGATGGTGGTGTCTTCCAGCTTTAATCCGAGGTCCTCGGATATAAATTTGCCATTCGTAATAATCGCGATATCCTCGCACATGGCCTTCCTTCTGTCGCCAAATCCGGGAGATTTTACCGCGACGCAGGTAACGGTTTTTCTCAGCGTGTTGACGACGATGGTGGCAAGAGCTTCGCCTTCTATCTCCTCGGCAATTATCAACATGGGTTTGCCTGTCTGGGCGACTTTTTCGAGAACAGGAAGCAAATCCTTCATTGATGAAATCTTTTTTTCATAAATAAGAATATATGGTTCCTCAAGTACCGCCTCCATGTCTTCGGTATTAGTCACCAGGTAGTGTGATATATATCCCCTGTCGAATTGCATGCCTTCAACGACTTCAAGGGTTGTTTCCATTGATTTGGCTTCCTCAACCGTGATAACTCCGTCTTTCCCGACTTTTTCCATGGCGTCTGCGATAAGATTCCCGATAACCATATCGTTGTTGGCTGATATCGCGGCAACTTGCGCTGTTTCATTCTTATTTTTAATCTCTCTGGAGTAATCTTTAATATATTTAATGGCAGTATCAACAGCCTTATCGATACCCCGTTTGAGAGACATAGGGTTGGCCCCTGCTGTGATGTTTTTCAGACAGTTCTGGTAAATTGCTGTCGCAAGGATGGTCGCTGTAGTAGTGCCATCCCCGGCAATATCATTAGTCTTTGTGGCTACCTCTTTAACCATCTGTGCGCCCATATTTTCAAATTTTTCTTCAAGTTCAATCTCTTTTGCGACTGTTACACCGTCCTTTGTTATTGTCGGAGAGCTGAATTTTTTATTTATTATTACATTTCTTCCGCGTGGCCCAAGAGTCGCCTTAACAGCGTTATTTAATTTTATGACGCCATCAATTATCGATTTACGCGCTTCTTCGCTGTATTGTAATATTTTCGCCATAGTATTACCTCTGTGTGATTACTCCATGATTGCCATAATGTCATTTTCACGCACTATTAGATATTCTTTATTTTCATGCTTGATTTCCGTTCCTGAATATTTACTATAGAGAACCAAATCACCGGCATGAACATTGAGGGGAATTAATTCTCCTTTTTCATATCTTCCTTGGCCTACTGCAATAACCTTGCCTTTTTGTGGTTTTTCCTTGGCGGTATCAGGGATATACAAAGATCCCTGTTTTTCCAAGTCATCTTCCAGAATCTCCAGAAGGATTCTTTCACCTAAGGGTTTTATTGGCATACATAACCTCCAAAAATAAATAATTGTTACCTTAAAAAATTAAGTATTAAATATTCTTCGTCTTAGAACTACTAAAAGATGGGGAATTTTAATGAATGGGGTATATAGTTATTTAATAATTTAAAAATATTTAAAACATTCTACTTGATACTTTTACTTGATTAATTGGTCTAAGTCGATGAATATATTGTTAAATTATTAAAAGTAATTGTTGTTTAAATGAAAAAAATTAATATAAAAAAATTTTATAAAACATTAATATCCCTTATATTTATTAATATAATTATTAGCCCTTTAAGTCGGCGAGTGCTTATGAATTAATATATAAAAAAATTTTTTAAGATCGTCAAGTGCCATGATTTATTTTTTTATTTTTAATGAAAAATTTTTTTGGATAGATGGGTAACATATAATTTTTGTAGAGTAACTTATAATACCAAATAAAGATAAAAAATTATTTCGTGTGGTGATGTATTTTGAACATTAATAGATATGATATAATACTAAAACCTGATAATCGTCGTGTACTGTACCGTCCTTTTGATCTTAAATCCAAGGAAAGAATCATTAGAATTATTTCACGAGTACACATGTTGAGTGAAGAAGAGGTGTCAATTCAGCTTCAAAGAGTTCTGACTGATTTTCATAAACGCCATGAAAAGTTGCTCCAATTCTTTTACCATCAATTCGAGCAGTATAAGGACTTTTTAATATTAGATAATGATTTATCGGACGAAAGGAAACTCCTGTTGGGGGCATATTTCACGCAGGAATATTCTTATGAATCTTCAGGACTGTTCAATCCTTCTCTTGTCTGGCATCCAGATCAGAGCGGCCTGCCGAATGGTGCCAAGCGGTTTATTATGAGTCTCCGTGCAGTTGGAGAGGGCCATATATCGTCTATCACATTCAGATCAGGTGTTATTGACAAGGATTACATTATTCATATTGATACGCCGTTGCCGTTTGTAACTGAGCCGAGGAAAATACCGAATTATGCATATGAAAAGGAAATCTATAAAAGGAAATTGGAAGAGTTGGGTCTTATTGATGATTTTTCCACCGGGGTTTTGTCCGAAATAAGGCCAACATTTACATTGGATGAACTTCAGGAAATAATCAATAGAAGTCTTAGAAAAAACAGAAGATTAATTCATGAAAATACTCGCACTGCAGATGGAATGGTGATACTCGCTATCTCAAATTATGAGGTTCAGTTTTCAGCAGAGGATGATATTTCTGAGAGGGTTATATTCCCTTCTTCCATGGCCGAGGCAAACGGTATTGAAGATGCCCGTTTTGTTGAATTTAAGAATGATGATGGAAGTGTAACATATTACGCTCTCTATACGGCATTTGACGGCAGGATTATTCTACCTCAGCTCCTCGAGACGAGAGATTTTCTCAATTTTCGGATCAATACACTCAATGGTCCCGCAATTGAAAATAAAGGTATGGCGCTTTTTCCACGAAGGATAAATGGCAGATATGCCATGCTTTCCCGTCAAGACAATGAGAACAACTATATTATGTTTTCCGATTCAATTCATTTCTGGTACAAAAAGCAGCTTTTGATTAAACCCTTCTATCCCTGGGAATTTGTCCAAGTAGGCAATTGCGGGTCCCCGATAGAAACCAATCGTGGATGGCTGGTATTAAGCCATGGGGTAGGTCCCATGAGGAAATATGTAATTGGGGCGTACTTGCTCGATCTGGATGACCCCACAAGGGTTATCGGACGTTTAAGAGAACCCCTGCTTTCACCGAATGAAAATGAAAGAGAAGGTTATGTGCCTAATGTCGTATATAGTTGTGGAAGTTTGGTTTTTGGCGATACCCTGATCATACCATATGCTATGAGCGATTATGCCTCTTCATTCACCTCGGTAAAACTGTCTGAAGTGCTTGATGAACTTGAACGGTAGGATTTAAAATTTAATCATCTCAATATATGGAAGAGTCTTTTTCATTGTAATAGAAAAATTCAGACATAACTGCAATGTTATACTTTTTAAAAAACCATATCATAATTTTATTGTTATAGTTTTCAATAATTTCAATTAAACCTGTTTGAATAAATTTAATAAATCCTGATTTTTTGATTTAGAGGGCGTCCCCAAACCACTCGGATGTAGGCTTGGGGACGCATTCTAAAAAAATGGACGTTTCCGAAAGTTCGAAAACGTCCACGTCTGCAGGTGAGATGGGACTTAAACTTTTGGACACTTCATTGCTGAATGTCATAATTTGGTACAGGAAAGCGGCTTAAATAGTATAATTCTTAAATCTTGCTTATAAATATGCTGTAGTTTTTTTCCATATAGGTAAAATTACCGATAAGCAACCCTCCGGTTTTACCTATTTACAAACATAGAACAAATGGTTATAATAACCAACATTGTAATTGTTCCCATCATTATAAATAATATATTTCGGACATTGATATAATAGTCAATGCATGATGATTTTTAAGAAGACGATCTTAACTGACCGAGATGCGTCCATTGCGCTGATTTTTGAAGCCCTTGATTATTTCAGGCGTATCAAGAATGAGGGCTACGCAAAGGACGTATCCGAATTCGATGTGCGGCTTGTGCTTGATGAGGCACTGGAAAATGCTATATGTCATGGTAATGGTTGTAATCCAAAGAAAACCATATCTGTATGTCTGAAGGGGTATAAAAGAAAAATTTCTATAAAAATACAAGATCAAGGTTCCGGCTTTAACCCGGAACAAGCGACTTATATCAACCATACACGAGATAAATATGCCTTAAATGGCCGTGGCCTAACACTGTTGTCACATTTAGGCTCTGTAAAATGGAATAATGAAGGCAATTGTGTTATGGTAGAAGTGTATTGATGAGATTTGTAAAAAATATAAATTGATAAAAAAATTTTGTCATTTTTTTAGAAAAACAGTCACTTAATAAATAATTGAGCATTGAATTCAGGGAATTATGTTGGACACCGTCCAATTTATTATTTGACAAAGATGTAATGCAACAAATTATTGAACCGTTATTGGGTAACAATTCGTTAATCTAAATATAAGTCAGATAACACGTAGCAGGTGATCTTCGTTGTTGGTCACCAAAAAAAAATAAAGGCAGGAACGATGTATATACCTGTCCAGAATTTGTTTTGTCTTTATGGATATAAAAATCATCGTATGAAACCACAGTCTGTTAAACAAACCGTTTGGGTTATGTTATTCATCATAACAGCATCTACTTTATATGCCCGGCAGAATCAAGTATCTGTTGTTGTAAATGATGATAATGTTACAAGGAAAAATCCCGTTATCTCTCAAACAAATGATTCATCAACAGTACCAACTGCCTTTTTCAATCTCAAGCTTAAGAACTGCGATCCTGAAACGGGAACAATGATTAACGATGGTATCAGAAAGCAGTTGCAGGACATAAAATATCTGAATCTTGTTAGCCCGGATGAAATGAGCAGGGTATTGGATAAAAAGGATATTGCGGTATGTTCTGACAAAGACTGCGCCATCAAGCTGGGAAGGAAGCTCAAGGCCCAACGGGCTATTGTAGGTTCCATTACCAAAGAAATTCGGGCCACCAAAGAGGAAATGGGAAAGGAAGGGGAGTACAAGTACATCTATGAAGTCAAGACCCATGAGATGTATGTAATACGAATCGAGCTTATCGATGTTCCAGAAAAAGGTATGTTGGCGCAATTATCTGAAAAATCGAAAAAGAACGAAATACATAAGAGTATAGATTCCCTGATGGTCAAAATACAGGGATACTTTAAACCTGTGAAACCGAAAGCCCCACCGAAATTGACTCCATGGCTTTCTTTGTCCGGTTCATGCATGGTCCCCTTTGGAACGTTCAGAAACATTATCGACGCCGGAGGCGGCGTCACCCTCGATATCGGCCTCAAGCATTTCTTCGTCCCCAACACCTATTGCAAGGTTACCGGTAGTTATTATTTTATCTCACACAACATGGGGAGCATTAAACAATTCAGGTCTGCGCAGGTGTCCTTTATGGGCGGTTATTCGTTTCCATTGCCTAAGGGTTTTTCCATTACACCATCAATCGGCGCAGGATGTCATATCCACTACATCAGGGATTATGAAGTGGCGGATAAAATACTGGGGCATCGGATTCAAAGGACCTATATTGATCCCCTTATAGCCATGAAGTGCGAGGGTTCTTATGAGGTTTATAAAGGACTTCATCTTATCTTAACGCCGGGATATACCATGTTTTTCGAAAACAATACAATGGGAAGTTATATGAATATTGATCTCGGGATGAAATACGAATTTGAGATACCGGATAACAAGAATAATGAATCAGAAATGGCAAGGTAATATAGTATGAAAAACAAACGTAAAAAGAAATTGGTCAATTACTCTTTCCAGTTAAAGACCACTATACCCGCAGTCATTATAAGTACACTGTTATTCTCACTCATTATTGGTGTCATTTATTACATCGCAAGTATGTCACAGACACCAATAATGAGTGAG
>Ga0209311_1003103_pt1 | contig 11497 bp, 4 predicted proteins | sample AD_UKC045_MetaG_FD_184417 | JGI IMG/M metagenome (GOLD analysis project Ga0209311, IMG submission 184417) | Active sludge microbial communities of municipal wastewater-treating anaerobic digesters from USA - AD_UKC045_MetaG (SPAdes) (version 2) | ecosystem: Engineered > Bioreactor > Anaerobic >... | reverse complement strand
TGTTTACCCTGTCATTCCGAACCCCAAAAAGAAGGAAGAATTTTATTTAAAAGGAAATGACATATCGTAGCTTAAGCTACAAACAAAATTAAGAAAATGTAAAGAGTTAACAAGTAATATATCTTGCGCATTCCCCTCTTGAGCTAACGATTATACACATCTTTAAAACGTGCTGCTATTCTACTTATCCCGTTAGGGATAAAATATTTGTAACAATGTTTTTATTAGTGTTTTTTATTCCGTAGGAATTAAATATTTAATAGCTTTTTTAATATATAATCCCTACGGGATAAGCACAGTCAAGGTTTATTCTTGTTACAAATATATAATTCCTACGGAATAAATTTTCAATACACTGTTCCTTTTTTACTCCCTTTTATACAAGAACTAATATTTGTGTATAATCGTTAGTTTTGAGAGGGGCAGGGGGCGTTCTTGGTCTTTCATATTAAATCAATTCTGTTCTTTACTGTGATTGTTGTGATTAGTACTGTTCTTATGATAATAAATTCATTTTAATCACATATATCAAAGTTTAAAGGATTGCTTCTTGTTCTCAGATTCATTATTGAAAAAGGAAAAAGAACACACCCCTGCCCCTCTCAAGAGGGGAATGTTACTTGTGTTAAAAAGAAAATAGTGCATCAACTTAACTTATTTAAATCTTAAAATTGAATTGCGTAAGGTGAGTTATTAATTATTAAATTTTATTAAAAAAAATTGAAAATCTACTTTTGTTTGAATCAAAAATATTTTCTATATTAGATTTCAGTTAATTTATTTTTTTTTAATAAAAATAAAAAAAACTTAAATATTTTATGTTTATTTTAATTAGATAAAAAAAGTCAGATTGACTTTACCTTGGTTGTGGGTAGGTCATATATTGAGAAAAAAATTAAAAAAGGATATAAGGGAAGTTCTAAAAATTGTCATTCTGAAGCTCAGCGAAGAATCTCACAACTATTTGATACCACGTGATTTAAAATTCTTCACTGCGATTCAGAATGACAGACAAAATTGAATTTTTAGAACTACCCATAATAGAAAGTAACAAATGGAAGTTCTTAAACAAGCAAAAGATAAAAATATAAATAATAGAATGGTAAATATTATTACTTTATTGATGGTAACAGTTTGCACTTTTATGATAGTGTTATATATCATTAACGAGAATTATTTAAATGCAAAAATTACTTCTGTTGCACTTGTATTAGCTATAGTAGCATTTATTTATTACACAAAGACAAAGAAAATCAATATCTGGATAAATTGTTTTATCATTGCTTTTTCAACTCTGACGCTTTATTTGTATTACCAGGGTGGCACCCAGGGAGCTGGAATTATATGGACTTTCGTTTTACTTTTTATAATTTTTCAATTAAAAAATTATAAAACTGCGGTAATAATTGTTTCACTTTTTTTCTTAGCTTTAATCATAATTTTTATATTTGGACTTTATGGAAATGCTCCTTTACATTTTTCACCTCAATATATGATTGTTTTTTTCTTAACATTTTTGACTGTTTCAGTTTTTTTATACATTACTCATAGACGAAAAGCAGTTATTGAAGTAGAACTAATCAAAAATAAAGAAAAATATGAAGGTTTATTCAATAGTTTAACATTAGGAGTAATTCTAATTTCTCCAGAAATGAAAGTATTAGAAATAAATGAAACAATAAAAAAGTGGTTTCCTAATTTAAATATTGAAAATGAGCCACATTGTTTCGAGAAATTCTCATCACTCCAAAATAATAGAATTTGTGAAAATTGTAAAATTAATCAGGTATTTGAAGAAAAAAAGACTCATCAATCAATAAGGATAATAAATACAGCAACTGGTGAAAAAACATTTAACATAACAACCAGTCCATTATTTGATAATAACAATAACGTTACAGCTGTAATAGAAACTTTGGAAGATATTAGTGAATCTTTAAAGATGAAAGAATTGATTTCAGAAAAAGAAAATCAATACCGTCTTGTTGCAGATAATTCAAGCGATGTTATTTGGATTTTAGATTCAGATGATTATAGATTTACTTATGTTTCTCCTGCTATTGAAAAATTTCTTGGTTATTCAATAGAAGAAGTATTAAATATGTCTTTAAAGATTTTCTTAGCTCCAAAATCTTATGAATTTATTTTAGTTGAAATCCCTGCTTTAATTAAAAAATATTTGAATGGTGAACGAACTACTTATACTTATGAGTTTGAGCATATTAGAAAAGATGGTACTTTAGTTTGGTCTGAAACTAAATCTTTTTATTCTTTTGATGAAAAAACAAATAAAATTTTGATTTATGGCAGTTCACGCGATATCTCAGAGAGAAAAAAAGCAGAAGAAATTATAAAACTGAGCGAAGAAAAATATAAACAAATTTTTCTCAATACCCGAATAGGACTTTACAGAACTGAGCTAACATCTGGATTAATCTTAGAAGCCAATAACGCATTTGCAAAGTTTCTCGGTTTCAAAAACCGATATGAAATTTTGCAAAAACCATTTTTTCTTGCTGATAGTTATGTAGAAATCAATGATAGAAATAAAATTCTACAATTGTTACTTTCAGAAAACGAATTTCAGGATTTAGAAATACGATACAAAAAAAAGGATAATTCAATTATTTGGTTGAGAATATCCGGCAAAGGGGATTTTGTGAATAATTGGATTGAAGGATTTGCTGATGACATTACAGAAAGGAAATTGACTGAAGAAGCTCTTCAAGAAAGTGAAGAAAAATATCGTTCCCTTATTGAAAATAGTTTGAATTTAATTTATACTTTAAATCAAGATGGGGTTTTTACTTATGTTTCACCGAGCTGGAAATTAATATTAGGGCATAATACAGATGAGGTTGTCGGAAAACATTTCAAAATTTTTGTTCATGAAGAAGACTTACATATTTGTGAATCTCTTCTCATTCAAACAAATCAATCTAAATCAGTTCAGCCGGCAGTTGAGTATAGGGTAATTCATAAAGATGGAACAATTCGCTGGCACCGCTCAAACATTTTTCCTGTTTATGATAAAGAAAATAATATTGTTAATTACGTAGGAAATGCTACTGATTTTACAGAAAGAAAAATAGCAGAAGATGCACTTCGAAAAAGTGAAGAGAAATATAGATTTTTAACAGAAAATGCTACTGATGTTATCTGGAATTTAGATTTAGATTATAAGTTTACATATATTAGTCAAGCCGATGAAAGAATTCGCGGTTTTTCTCAAAGTGAAGTTATTGGAACAGAAATATGGAAATGGTTAAAACCTGAAGCAAAAGATGTAATAAAAAATATTTTAACCAGACGCTCTAATGAAGCTTTGTTAAGAACTAAACCATCTGTAATTAGTTTTGAATTAGAACAAATTTGTAAAGATGGTTCTTGGATATGGGCTGAAATAAATGCTCTTCCCTATCTTGATGAAAACGGAAATATTACCGGAATTCACGGCGTTGCCCGCGATATAACTCAAAGGAAAAATGCCGAAGCTGCTCTTCAGGAAAGTGAAGAAAGATATAGAATCCTCATTGAAACTTCTCAGGAAGCTATAATTGTTATTCAGGATGGAAAAATAGTATTTTTTAATCCCACTTCATTAGAAATTGTTGGTTATTCTTCAGAAGAACTATTACTGGCAAATTTCATTAATTTTATTTATAATGAAGATAAGAAATTTGTAACTGAAAACTATGCTTTGAGAATTGCTGGGAAAGAAGCTGCTAAAAGATATCCTTTCAGAATTAAGAGAAAAGATGGAACTATACTTTGGGTAGAAGTTAATGCAATTCGATACAAATGGAATAATAAACCAGCTACTTTAAATTTTATTACTGATATTAATGAAAAGAAGCTTGCTGAGGAAGCACTTAAAGAAAGTGAACTTCGATATAAGCGGCTTTCTGAAAACTCACCTGCTGTGGTATTTCAGTTTTTATTTAATTCAGACGGCACTTTTAAAATTCCTTATATAAGTAATCTTGTGGAAGAAATAGTAGGCGTAAAAGCCGATGAAATCTATAAAAATCCTATGAATTTATTAGGACTAATTCCAAACCACGAATTAGATTTATTATTAAAGAAATTAAATAATGCATCTCATAATAAATCAAAATTCCAAATGCAATGCAGATTCTTAAAGAATGAGCATTACCGCTGGGCAGAAATTCAATCTACTCCTGAATTTCTAAGTGATGGCTCATCTTTATGGGATGGTTTTTTCCTTGATATTACAGAAAGGAAATTAGCTGAAAAAGCATTAGTTGAAAGTGAAGAACGATACAGAATTCTTATTGAAACTTCTCAGGAAGCAATTGTTGTTGTGCAAGGCACAAAAATTGTCTTTTCTAATAATACTATGGTAGATTTGATTGGATATTCTATGAATGAGATATTTACAATTAATTTCATAGAATATATATATGAAGAAGATAGGGATTTAGTTCTGACAAATTATAAAAAGCGTTTAACTGGTGGAGATGCTCCAAAATATTATCAATTTCGGCTTAAAAAGAAAGATGGCACTCCAATTTGGGTAGAGATGAGTGGCATTTTATACAAGTGGAACGAACATCCGGCAACTTTAAATTTTATTATAGATATTAATGAAAGGAAATTGGCTGAAGAAGCTTTGAAGGAAAGTGAACGGCGATTTAAAAGATTAACTGAAAATTCACCTGCTGTTGTATTTCAATTCTACTGGAATCCTGAAGGAACATTTAATATTACTTACATAAGCAATTTAGTCGAAAAGATAATCGGTATTAAGCCCGAACCAATTTTAAAAGATGCTTACAAGCTAATGAAATTAATGCCGGAAAATGATTTAATTAATTTCTTTGATTATTTTATGCAATGCTCAAATGAATTCAAACCATTTAATTATCAATGTCAATTCATTACAAATGATGAGGTTCTATGGATAGAATTTCAGGCAATTCCCGAATTTCAAACTGACGGTTCTTCAATTTGGGACGGGTTTTTCCAAAATATTACTCAAAGGAAGCAAGCAGAGATTGCTCTCCAAAATAGTGAACAAAAATTAAAAACGATTATTGACACGGCTAATATTGGCATTACTCTTTCTGATATAGAAGGTAACTATTATATGTTCAATGAATGGTGGGCAGAATACCTCGGTTATTCAATAAATGAATTAATGCCTAAATCTAATATAGAATTAACTTACAAAGAGGATAGACAAAAAACTCTTGAATACTTTTTAAAATTAGAAAATAAAGAAATTGATAAATACAGATTTGAAAAGCGATTTCTAAGAAAAGATGGAAACATCGTTTGGTGTGATGTTTCGGTTGCTCCGGTTTTTGATGAAAGCGATAATATCCTTTATTTAGTCTCAATGATAAATGATGTAAATGAACGAAAATTAGCAGAAGAAAAAATCAGACAGACAACTACTCAGTTAAGGCAAATTATAGATTTAGTACCAAGTTTCATTTTTGCTAAAGATATTGAAGGAAAGTATTTAATCATCAATAAAGCACTTTCTGATTTACTTGGGTTAGAACCAAATCAGATAATAGGAAAACAAGATAATGAATTCCTTGAATTTGAATTAGTAAGTCATTCTTATATTGATTTGGAAGTTATCAAGAACAATGAAATGTTAATGATAAAAGAAGAGCAGATTTTAAGAAAAAATAAAGAACCTGGCTGGTATCAAACAGTAAAAATTCCGTATAAACACCCCGGTTCGGATAAACCCGCAGTGTTAACTGTTTCAACAGATATTACAGAGAGAAAACAGGCAGAAGAAAGAATAACCCAACAAAGCACTTTCCAAAGAATTATTGCTGAAATATCTTCTGATTTTATAAGCACCAATATTAGTAATATTGATGCAAAAATTAATGAAATGTTAAAAAAAGTCGGACTATTTTTAAATGTTGATAGAGCATATATTTTAGAAATTTCAGATGATAATAACTATTTACTTAATAATTATGAATGGGTAGATAAAAATATCGAGCCAACAAAAGTTTTATACCATGAGATTTATATCCATGATGTTCCTATGATTTCTCACGTAGTTAGTAACCGCCTTTTATTTTATTTACCTGATAGTAATTTGCTGCCTGATACATCAGAAAAAGAATTGGAATTTCTTAATAATCAAAAAATAAAAGCTATGCTGTGCTTGCCTATTGTTAGAGATGAACATTTTATTGGTTACTTAGGTTTTGAAAATATTAGTAGTGCTAAAGAATTTACAGACGAACAGATTGAATTACTGCAAGTGCTAAGTAATATTATTGGAGATGCTATAACAAAGAACAAACTTGAATTGGAAATGTTAAAAGCAAAAGAGCAAGCTGAAGCAGCTAACAAAGCAAAGTCTGAATTTTTAGCTAATATGAGCCACGAAATTAGAACTCCTCTTAATGGTGTGATTGGTTTTACTGAACTGCTTAAAAATACAAAGATGAATTCTACTCAACTAAAATATCTCGAAAATGCTTATATTTCTGCTAATTCACTTCTTGGTATTATTAATGACATTTTAGACTTCTCTAAAATAGAAGCAGGAAAACTCGAACTTGAAAGAATCAGAACAGATATAATAGAACTCACTGAACAAGCATCTGACATTATTAAATACCAAGCTGCATCAAAAGGATTGGAACTCCTTCTTAATATTCATCCGAATATTCCACGCTTTGCAGTTGTGGACCCAATTCGCTTAAAACAAATTTTAGTTAATTTGCTAAGCAATGCTGTGAAATTCACAGAAAATGGTGAAATTGAGTTAAAAGTAGTCTTTTCTCCCTCAAATAACGGAACAGGAGATTATACTTTTTACGTTAATGATACTGGAATTGGCATTAGCTTAAATCAACAGAACAAGCTATTTAAAGCATTTTCCCAAGCTGATACCTCAACTACACGCAAATATGGAGGGACCGGACTTGGACTTATCATTTCAAATCTGCTTGCAGAAAAAATGGGTGGTAAAATTAATTTAGAAAGTGAAGTCGGAAAAGGTACTTCTTTCTTCTTTTCTGTTAATACTGAGTATGAATATGGGAAACAACTTGATTATTCCAATCTGATAAATATTAAAAGAGTCTTAATTATTGATGATAACCAAAAAAACAGAGAAATTCTTACAGAGAATTTTAAAAGTTGGAACGTAGAATCTGTCGCATGCGATAGTGGCCTTAATGCAATTAATATTCTTGAAAAATCAGCTCATTTCGATATTATTATTATTGATTATCATATGCCTATTCTTGATGGAATTGATACTATAATTCTTATTAAGGAAAAATTAAATATTAATAATATTCCTATTATTATTCTACATAGTTCCGCTGATGATGAGCGACTTAATTCAAAAGCCAAGGAACTGGGAGTTAAATACAAATTAATTAAGCCCGTAAAAGCTCTGGAATTGTTCCATTTCATTATGAATGTTAAAGATAATAATGATTATAATGAAGATAAGAATATCTCTTACAACCAAAATGTTCATTTAGCTGAAGCTTCAATGTTAACTCAATCAATTAATACAACTATTCTTATTGCAGAAGATGTTCCAATGAATATGATGTTAATTAAAGCTATGATTCAGGGAATAATTCCAGATTCAAGAATGATTGAAGCTATTAATGGATTAGAAGTAATTGAAAAATACCAAAATAATAGAGCAGATATTATCTTAATGGATGTCCAAATGCCAGAAATGGACGGAACTGAAGCTACAGAATTTATTAGAAAAAAAGAAATTGATACCGATTCTCATATCCCAATAATTGCACTTACTGCCGGGGCTACTAAAGAAGAAAGAGAAAAATGTATTCAAGCCGGAATGGACGACTTTTTAACCAAACCAATCGATAGAGCTTCCCTTTACAAAGTTTTTGAAAAATATTTAAATTTTGTTGATAAATCTAACTCTCTTATTGAAACAATTAATCAAATCCTTAATAATGAACATTCTTTCGATAAAAAAGCTCTCTTAGCAAGAATCGACAATGATATTTATTTACTTAATGAATTAGTAATATCTGTTATTGATACTTTACCCGAGAATTTAGAACTACTTGGGAAAAATATTTTAGAAAAAAATATTGATTTAATAAAAAAAGATGCTCATAAAATTAAAGGAATTGCTTTAAATGTATGTTTTAACCGACTTTCAGTATTAGCTAAACTACTTGAAAAAATTGTTGATAATGAACCAAACAAAATCAACTTTATTTACGACAAAATGCTTTATGAATGGCAGAATTTACAAAAAGAACTTAATCAATTGATAATTGACAATTAGGTTATTGGGTTCAGAACTCCTGGTGCCTCGTAGTTTGGTATTTCGCAGTCTTGACATTTCGAACCCCCAGATAAAAGAAGACTTTTATTTTAAATGGAGATGACAAAATTTTACCCCTGTCATTCCGAAACGAAGTGAGGAATTTCACAAGTCATTGTTACCACAGAGTTTGAGATTCTTCACTTCGTTGCCAATGACATCTTTACTAGTCATTCTGGCGTATGCCAGAATCCATCTTTGGAAAGCAAGTGAGCTTGCTCACTTGTAACATTTAGGCAACCCAAATGCTTCAGTTAAATTGCTATTATTGAATAGCGACCAATAATAAGATAGATTCTTCGCTGCGATCAGAATGACAAATTATATTACCATTATTGTTAGCGGTCTGGAACTAATTATAATCTAATTCACAAGTTCAATTTGATAAGAGTAAAAAATTATTAGAAAAAAAATAATATTTTTCTTTTTTTTTAATTATAAAAATTATATTTTGTTTTATTAATTATTAACAATATTGATTATTTTTTTTATTAAAAAAAATTTCAGTATTTTAAATAAAATTAAATATTTTTGAAACCTAATGTCAAGATTAGTATCAATAAATGAAATAGAACCTGGAATGGTTTTAAAAAAACCAATAAAGAATAATTTCGGGCAGGTACTTTTAAGTGAAGAAGTTTGCTTAACAGCTCAACATATATTAATATTAAAGACCTGGAATATTCCTTCAGTTTTCATTGAATCTGAAGAAAACGAACAAATTGTTGAGTTTTTAGAAGAAGACCTTATTTTAGCAAAAACTAAACTTAAAGAAAGATTTATTTGGGAACCAAGAAATGAAAATGAAAATGATTTATTTAAGTTAGGAATGATTGACTATTTAAGAAAACATAAGATATGAAAGATTATACTGATTTAATAAATAGCATTAACGATTTTCCAACATTACCAACTATATATAATTCATTACTGGTAACGTTGCAAAATCCACGCTCTACAATACAGGATATTGCTAACGTTATATCAAATGACCAGGTTGTTGTTTTAAAAATATTAAAAGTAACAAATTCATCTTTATACGGTTTTAATAAAAAAATTGATACAATTACAGATGCTATATTCCTTTTAGGCCAAAATGAAATAAAAAATATAGTTTTAGCACTTTCGGTGATGAAAATTTTCTCTCAAATCAAAAGTATTAGCAATTTCAATGTTACAGATTTATGGAAGCATTCAATAGCAGTTGGTGTAATAGCAAAATCTTTAGGTGAACTTTCAGGTACGATGAATACAGAGAATCTTTTTGTATCCGGTATTATTCATGATTTCGGGAAATTATTTTTTTTGAAAGTGGCAAGAGAGGAATATTTAGAAATAATAAACAATGCTATCGAAAATAAAATTTCATTGAGTTCATCAGAAAAACTTCATTTCGGAATAAATCATGATATTATTGGTGGTTTATTGGCAAAAAAATGGCAACTACCTAATAATATTATAGAAAGTATTAACTTTCACAACTCAAAAAAATTAAGTTTCACGAATAATAAACAAATTGCTTGTATTCAACTCGCTAATATTATAGCAAATATGTTGAACCTTGGAAATCCGGGCTACGAAATCATTGACCAACCAAGCTTTGATATATGGAGTATTTTAAATTTACCACCCGGTTCTTTGGTTAATATGCACAGCTCTATTTTAGAGCAATATTATCAATCAGTTCAGATTTTATCACTTTCTAAATAAAATATGATAACATTTTCAATTGATTTTTATAATTATTTTAACTCTGTTTATAATTTTTATAGAAAAATTACATCAGAAGATAAATTATCAAACATAATTGATTATGTTATTCATACATTTTTGAACTTTCCATACGCTAAAACTATTGGTTATTTTTCTCTAAATAAAGAAACATTCTTATTTGAATACCAGCAATCGTCAAACTCAAATGATGATGCTTTTTTTATTAATATTATTGATATTCTCATTGAAAGCGGGAAAATTGGACTTTCGATTAATAATAGAATAATTACTTACTTTGAAGATGATACAAAAGAATATAAATTATTTATTATTCCTATTTTTAGCCCAAATTCAATTATTGGTCTGATAATAATCAAAACTGATTTTGACATACCAGATATTGAAATCATTACTTTAAATCTCTCTTCTATGCTTTCAGCTTTCGTTGGAAACTTTATTGAAAATTTAGTTATTAATGATGAAAATACGAGAACAAAAGACCTATTGGAGCAAATTGTTGCGACAAGAACAATTGATATACAAAGACAAAGTTTGATGATTAGTGAGAAATTAGAGAATTTGAAGCAAAATTTAATAATGACTATTCCCCATGAAGTAAGAACTCCAATAAATGCTATTCTCGGTTTTTCTGATTATCTGATAAATTATTCCCCTTCTACGCAAACATCAGAATGGGACGACATAATTGATATTCTCATTGATATAAAAAAATCTGCTAACAGACTAAAAAGATTTTTTGAAAATTATATTTATTATGCTCAACTTGTTCTGATTTCTTCAAATATAAATGAAATTAAAAACATACAGAATAAAAAGACTTATACTGTCGAACCAATTATTTATGATATTGCTCTTAATGCTGCTCAAAAATATTTTAGAAAAGATGATGTCATTGTAAATATTGTAGATTCTGCTATTATTGTTTCTGAAGAGTACTTTACTAAGGTTATTGAAGAATTAGTTGATAATGCTTTTAAATTCTCTGATACTGGGAGCAAAGTTGAGATTTCTTCCCATATTGATAATAACATTTATGTACTTTCAATAAAAGATTATGGACGTGGTATGTCTAATGAAGAAATAGATGGTATTGATACTTATATCCAATTTGATAGGAATATTTACGAACAGCAAGGGTCTGGTTTAGGGCTTTCAATTGTCCGCAGAATCATAGATTTATATAACGCTAACTTCAATGTTAAAAGTGTAAAAGATAGTTTTACAGAAGTTATTATTGAATTTCAAATTACAAAATTAGATTTCCCAATGTAAATCAAATGATAGTTGTTTGTCATAAGAGCAACAAATAGGTAATATTACTTTATTTTAAAGTATCTTTCCCAAGTTGAACTTGGGAAGGAGACTTTTGCGTAGTCGCTATACTGGTCATTGAGCTTGTCGAAATTACCTCTTCAAAAACTTGCCACTTAT
>Ga0209311_1003099_pt1 | contig 11500 bp, 9 predicted proteins | sample AD_UKC045_MetaG_FD_184417 | JGI IMG/M metagenome (GOLD analysis project Ga0209311, IMG submission 184417) | Active sludge microbial communities of municipal wastewater-treating anaerobic digesters from USA - AD_UKC045_MetaG (SPAdes) (version 2) | ecosystem: Engineered > Bioreactor > Anaerobic >... | reverse complement strand
TGTATATCAGAGAGCTGCATGATTTATTAACAAAAAACCGAGTTATGAGTCTCCCCCAAACCCCCTCTTTTCAACATAACCAATTATCTTTGATAAAAAAATTGTCCAGATATACTAGACCATCACATAATCACCTTCGGTCGTTCCTTGCTATGACAAATTTAAAATGAAATTCTTATGTATATTTAACCGTCCATAAAAAAGTCCGATTAATAGGGGTCCAAACCATTCTTTGCTAAAAATGTGGCTACACTATAAATACAGAAACCCGTTCATTTACGGGTCTCTGTATAAAAAGATTTATACCAATCATTTATCTTTAAGAAAATGCTTTTCTATTCATGTACCATTGTAATCACTATTGCAATTACTAAAGATAAAGGTATAACTGTCAATAATATATAAGCAAAATAAAGAAATCTATATTTTTTTTCTCGTCTAGCTAATGAGCGCAAATTCTTAAAATCAGAAAAATCAATATTAAATAATGTTACTTGATATCCGCTTATTTTTAATACATCCTTTACTAAAAATGTAATTATTCCATAAATGATACATGATGCGGCAAATCCATAGAATAGTATATTTTCAATCATATCTCAATAATTTATCTCCAATGAAAAAAAGATTGACTATAATCAGGTATCCAGTCATGAAATGATGTATTTGAATTAGGCGTGTATGAACCACCGGCACCAGGACCAATACCTATCTTAATTCCCCAATATGTATCAAACACAGAATTTTCGGGGTAACCAGGGCTGGAATTACCTAATACACTGATAGATAATATCCAAAGATTTATTACACCACTTGTCCCCATGCCTTCTAAGTCACTAAATTTGAAATTATCTTTTGGTTTGATTAGGATAAAATTAAATCCTGCTGAAGCTTCTACGCCAAAAGTCTGGCCATGTGAAACAAATTGGCTACTCTCTTTCCCGTTAGTATAAAATCCACCTTCAACAGTATAACCCAAAGAAGCTATAGCAAGTGTAGCATCAACAGACAGCCCTATTATAGGCTCTCGCCCCCCTTGTCCTGAGGGAGTCTTGTTAGTCTTTTCTATTTTTTGTGGATTACCTTCACCTGAGCTTTCTGTATGAGAATTTTCGCATATGCCATTTCCCCCAGGCATAGAAACATAACCGTTAAGAAATGAAACTGGTGCATTTGGATCGTTTGTAGCATTACGGACATCCTCGGCATATGCATCGTAGTCATAAATATAGACATCTGCTGCTCCTGTCTCGTCCCACATGTCATATGCTCCCAAAAACCCCATACCACCAATATCAATATTTCTGACTGGATTATTATTGCAATACTGATATGGACTTAAACTTTCATAGCCACCTGCCAAAGGATCAATCCCGTTCCACCTCCCTATTTGCGGGTCATAGAACCTCGCTCCGTAATCATACCAGTCTAGTCGTTTTGTGCTTATACTGTCGTCCTGGAGTTCCTTCCCATTATACAGGTACTTGTTATGCGAGCTTCCTGATATCCAATATTTGCTGATCATTCCGAAAGGGTAATATTCGGCATATTGTGAGCTCAAAGCACCCCCACTACTACTTATGCCCAACTCTTTTCCGTATCTCAACAAACAGTGAGGGATCAAATACCGGATCAACTTTAAACTCCTTCAACCCTACAAAGTACTGCATATACAAGTTCTCCTGAATGGCCTGTATAACACCCCGGTCATCCAGCTTTTCCAAATGTTTGATTATCAATGCACCAAGTACCGTGCGCGGAGAAACTCCGGGACGACCCGAATCACTGCTCATCATCAACATATATATACTGGCGAACTTATCCCAGGGTACAACCCTGGCCAGTTTAACCCAGCGGTTTTCACTAGACAGGTTTGCCCGGAAAGGGGTCTTGAATTCTTCAATTGTCAACTGTTTCTCTGAAATATACCGTACCATAATGCAAGCTTTATGAAGGCAATCTATGTTTTTACTTGCATTTTTGCTAATTCCCGGGCCAAAAGTTATTAACTTATTATGTTGATTATCAACCTAATGTCAAAATAATCCGACTTTTTCAGCAAACCCTATGTATATTTAACCGTCCATAAAAAAGTCCGATTAATAGGGGTCCAAACCACTCATAATGCTGCTTGTTTGGTTAAAAATAAACATTTTCGTTTAACCAACCGGTCTTTGAGCTCATTTACCGGCTCAAGACCGGTTGGTTACCCAAGCAGCTACAAATTCATTTACACAAAATTACTTACACGCCCTATTTATTCTTATGAAAGTCAGCAAGTAATTTATTGAGTTCTGTTACTTCTTCATTTTTGCTATCATCGGAATATATTTCCTCTACTCGTTGTAATAGCAATTCATACTCATTTTTATTATTAATCTTGCCTCTTTTTACAATTTTATTAATCTTTTCTATACGCTTTAAGTCTACTTGTTTTGTATCTTCTCCAAACTTCTCTTTAAGTAATCGGCTTAATTCTTCTTTTTCATCTGGACGAAACATTTCTCTGAGCCAAACATCTAATTCTTTATTAATTCCTTTAAGTTGTTTAATATCTTTCTTTTCATAGGCTCTTTCCAATATTTCTTTCGTTTGTTCCATTAAAAAAACAGAACCTTGTGTTTTACTAACATAGTCATAAAACACGTAAAATCTATTTTTAAAATATTCTGTATCTTCCATTCTATAAAAGTTTTAGTATCCTGAATATGGCATAAGCGGCCCAAACATAAGATTCGAAGCCCCCCAATAAATAGGCCCTAAAGGATTATATTGAGAAACTCCCCTAATACTATTACCAACCATTGGGCTTCCAACACCTCCATAAAAATCAATAACCTGCTGTTCTCTTCCTCTTATTGCTGGATAACCTTGTAATGAACCAACATTTACCAATGCACTATTTACAACTGCTGGGCCATAACCAAACGCATTCATATGGTGGCCTGCATCTCTCCTTCTAACTACCTCTTCCGGTGTACCAAAGCCACTGGTTCTTCCAACATAAACACTACCAGCAGCGTTAGTTTTTGTATAAACAACATATGAATAATCTCTCGGTGTCTGTCTTGTATCTCCAGCAACAACTAAAGGTAAGGTGACTACAATTGCTGCTGATAATGCGGTTGTCCCAGCTGCTTCACCAGCTAAAGTAAGAGCTCCAACTGCAGCCATTGAACTACCCCCTTGTCCTGAGGGAGTCTTGTTAGTCTTTTCTATTTTTTGTGGATCACCTTCACCTGAGCTTTCTGTATGAGAATTTTCGCATATGCCATTTCCCCCAGGCATAGAAACATAACCGTTAAGAAATGAAACTGGTGCATTTGGATCGTTTGTAGCATTACGGACATCCTCGGCATATGCATCGTAGTCATAAATATAGACATCTGCTGCTCCTGTCTCGTCCCACATGTCATATGCTCCCAAAAACCCCATACCACCAATATCAATATTTCTGACTGGATTATTATTGCAATACTGATATGGACTTAAACTTTCATAGCCACCTGCCAAAGGATCAATCCCGTTCCACCTCCCTATTTGCGGGTCATAGAACCTCGCTCCGTAATCATACCAGTCTAGTCGTTTTGTGCTTATACTGTCGTCCTGGAGTTCCTTCCCATTATACAGGTACTTGTTATGCGAGCTTCCTGATATCCAATATTTGCTGATCATTCCGAAAGGGTAATATTCGGCATATTGTGAGCTCAAAGCACCACCACTACTACTTATCATAAATGCATGTCTTACATTCCCCAGATGGTCCTTCAGATGGTACTCGTAATCATAGGATGACGTGTTCGGGATTTTGTAAGTAACGCCCTCATCAGTATGAATCAGGTCTAACATCTTATTTGAGGTATACTCAAAAATTCCAGAATAGTACCTGTCAGTTGTTGTTGCCCCATCTATCACCTGTTTCTTTACTTTTTTGCCAGTTGCATCATAAGTGTAGATGACTTTATGTGTGGCATCTTTCTTTATTTCTAACGGCAAATTTAAGTCATTATATAATATCTCACAAATTCCTTTGTTAAGATCCTTTTTGAGATTGCCATTAGGATCATAATCGTAATCAGATGTATTGTCAATATCTATAAATCCATATAAGTCTTGGCCATTGTCAGTGATATTTTCAATCTTATTTCCATTATTACAATAAGAATAACTCAATATATCGAGATTACTATAGTATGTGGATCCGTAGTAACCTGATCTTGATAATGTCATTATATTACCATTAGGGTCATATGTTAATATTTCATTGAAACGATCTGCCTGGGATAAATAATCAACACCTTCCCCGAAGTCTGATCCTATCATTCGGTTTAATCTATCATAAGTAAATCCATATCCCTTTACAGCCATGGTTCCATTTTTCCATTTTATTCCGGATATATTTCCATTATATTGGGGAGAAGATACAAGTGGACTTATAGCTGAATCATTCTCATAGAACAATTTCATGGCAAACAAGTCGTTGCCCTGATTATCGGGATCATTTATTGCTGTAAGCCAACTGCGAACATTATATGTATAGTTTAGCTCCTGAGCATATACTCCATCTGATATTTTATGCAGTTTTTTTGTTATAAGTTGCCCCAGCTCGTTATATCCATTCTGGACAAGTGTGACATTGCCATTTTTTGTATCGTTGGCTATTTGATTCTGAATTGTTAATAGCCTCCCTTTATGGTCATATTGGTAAGTCTTGTCAACCGCTGTTTCGATATGATTAAAAGTCTGGACTTGACGAGTTTGAATTATGTTACCTGAGAAGTCATAATTATTACTGGTAGTTTCAAGCCCTGAAGAGCCATCATACAAGTCTTTCTTAGTCTGTATAATTCTATTATACTTATCATAATAGAATACTGATCTTAACCAGGTTGTTGTGCCCAGCACTTTAACTTTTTCTCCTGTCAGCAGACCTCTTGCACTAGTGAGGCGGACAATTGTCCCATACACGGGAGAATATGGCATTTCCCATGTATCTGTCACACTATAATCATCATAAAAGTACAGGTGGAATGGGTCACTGTTTGTAGGATTATAACAACTTAAAGTTTTAACATAATTTCTCAGACTGGTATAATTAAGAGATTCGGTACATATACCTTCTTCCACAGGCCGGTTACGAACATCATACTTTGTATAGAAGTATTTATAGGAAGAGGTATTCCTAAGCTTAGCATCTTGTCTAAGGATTAGTCTGTCACAGTAATCATAAATCAAGTACTCCCAACCTGCTCCGGGAACTTTTTTTTCAACAAGTCTTTTCCTTTCATCATATTTGTACTGAAAGCATAATTCTGTCAATTCTGTTAACCCGATTACCCCACCCTCACCGTTTGCTTTGGGTGTAATAATAATTCTCAGTAAGTCCCTGTCATCGTAAACATAATAAGTTGAGACATAGTTTGATGTATTAACGTACTTCCGTACTAGCAAGATTTTACCGGTGAAGTCAGTGTATTGTATAGTAATATTGCCGTTTTCATCGGTTTCAACATTTTTATAAAGAGATTTTTCCGGATAGTAAAATGGTGAAGGATTAGTCAGATTATCATTCTCAATAATCCAGATTCTGACATTGTCATTGGTTACGTTAAACTGATAAGAGTTCTTTTTTGTATGCCCTCCACCTGTTCGCCAGGTATAACCAGGATTACTCTTTTGTTCTAACCTGTTTAAGTTTGATTTTTCATAGGAATTTTCTGTGAAAGCATAGTCATCATCAGTTGTCCCGTAATAATTTGTCCAGTTTGATGGAGAAGTTGAAGTTGAAGAGAACGATCCGCTTGCAGTTGCTGCATACGGAAGGTATTCTTTTGAAAGACGTTGAAAGGAATCATATGTCTTTGGAGTAATGAGATCCTTTGTGCCATCAGGCGTAGCTTTGTATTCATTGGTTTGAATCAGGTTTCCAAATCCATTATAGTAATTGATCGTTTTTGTTTTTCGCTGATAAGAAAGTGTATCCAAAGCAGATTCTGATGTAACTTTCACTTTAGGACTCTCTGTAGCAACATAGTTCTTGGTTGCCGTCTGGCCTGTTACTATTATATAATTAGCGGCCAATAATATAATTGTCTGGAAAGCAAATTTATTTCTCATTTCCTTTTAGTTTATACCGTAATTATAAGAATATCTGGCTCTTATTGCCGAATCGAAATCTTTAATAAGCTTTAAACGGCCGAATTCATCATAAGTAAAAGTAGTAGGTATATTATTGTAATCTATTACGGTTTGTATACCGAATAATGGGTGATATAAAAATGTCTTCACAAGCACATTTGAAGGAAAGAGCCCTCTTAATTGACCCAGCTTTATTTCTATATCTTTCGAAATTATGCAAGTTCGGAATAATTCAACGTCTCCTCCATCTGGAGAAATCCAATTGAGACTATCTATTTTTGCCTCAGAGGCACCATCTACTTCAGCAACTATAAAATTACTATTATAAGACCATAGGAATGTTTTGTAATTATCACCACGTGATTTTATTTGGCCGATCTTGTCAGATTTTGGTAAATATGCGAACTCTCTATTAAGTTCAACAGTATCTGTAGCATCACGATTGTATATGTATTCCTTAATAACATTCCCTGTTGTATCATATTCAAATTTAACCTTGTCATACACATTTAATGATGAGACTCCAGTATACTTAAACAATGTTTGTGATACTGGTAATGCAATGGCATTCTTTGCTTTAAGTAAGACTTCAGTAGTATTACCATTTTTTACATATCTTATGTCTGATCTAAAAATATTATTATTATTCAACCTTATATTTGTTCTAATTAGTTGATAGTCACTGTTATATGTAAAGATTTTTTCTGTCTTTAGAAAGTTGGTAGTATCAAGACCCGGTGAATAGTCCTTTGCAACACTATTTGATAGCAGTTTCTTGTCATGTGTAAGGAATGGAATATTAATCAGCTCATTATAATATGTATCAATCAGAATATAAGATTGATTACATAAGATATTCTTACCCCAAAAACAACCTGCTCCAATATAGTATGAGCTTATGCCTGTCTGGATACCAGATCCCCCCGTCCAGGTATTTTCAATACATTTGACAAGTGAATCGATAGAATTTAACCTGGGATTGAAAGTCGCTTTATAATATCTTCGACTTGTAAGACTGGATGATACTTTTTTATTAATATAGTAGTCACTGTAGTTTTCAACAAAATAGTGTGACAAAACGCCATTACTTAAGTGATAATTCACTTTTACATTTTTGTACATATACCCCTCATACGGAAAATAGTCTTGCAATGGATTGGAATAATATAACCTTTCATCCTCACCACAAGCTGTTATCATTTTTATGTATTGACCATAATTCCTTTTAATTTGTATATTTCCCACAAGCCCTGCGTAGACGAAAGTTCGGACATTGCTTTTTGTGCCATCGGTCTCAACATCTTCAACCTTTTGAACTCTGACACCCGGAGCAAATATTGTTTGACCAGTAGCATTTGTAGTTTGATTGGGCTCGTAATAATAAACTGTTTCACCTCCGGTGGGATAAGTAATAGAAGTCAAGATCCCTCTTGTAATCTCGGAAGAAACTACATCACGGAATGACGTAGTATCTATAATAGAACCATTGTATACTACTGGAACAAAGTGAGCATTAGATGCATTATTAAAGAATCCGAAGTAATCAACACTTTTGCTGTTATAACTTGGCAATGAGCGTGTATCATAGTTAAATGAGGTTATTTTGTCATTTATTCCTCCGGAAGTTCCTTTTTCTTTTATACGTCTTAACTTAAGCCTAGGAGACCCGGAATAAAGTTCATATTCCAGCAAATAACTTTTGGTGATAGTTGACAACTTGTTTTTTATTTTAATCTCACTAAGCTTTTTTTGCCATGATAATGCGGATGGGTCAGATGTATAGTTAAATATTATCAGCATTGTTGGACTTTCAATTGTGTCAAGCAATTTCACATCTCTGGTATATGAAGTGTTGTAATTACTGTAGGCTTTACTAATCGGTGAAGGTAAAGGCATTTTGTAATGAAAGACCTCCCCCGATGGTAAGGTGTAGTTGACCTGGTAGTTCGAATACTTGAATTTTATCTCGTTACCACGAAGAGTTACTATTCTTTTTAAACGCCAACTGGTTACTCCTAAAGTGGTTCTCGGATTATTCACAGTACCATGCGATTCAGTACAATATGTTGTACAGGATTCCCTGTAATTGTCACCACCACCAAATACAAATCCGGTTCCATATTTATCAATAATTATAATGCTATCCAGGTACCCGTTTGTATTGAAGTACGGGTTAATTCTCAGTTCATTCTTTAAGTCCTTATAGAGGTTTTTTGAACTGTTAAATACAAATGAACCACTATACTCGCCAACACTATAATTAAAGATATCAGGCAATAAATCATATAGATTCTCGCTCAGAACCCTTAGTTCATTCTGATAACAATTAATATTTGACATCCAAGTGGAAGAAGGCCGATATGCGGCCGGCATATAAAACCATCCAACATTGGGTTTGTCATCAGCCAAACCCCGGACATCCCTTGATACAACACCACCTGTATTAAGGGTCCATTTAAGACCTACTTCGGAAGAGACATCAGTAACCCTTATGCCATTAGCATTATAACTTAATGAGATAGGAAGCGACAATTCATCCTGAACCAAAGTGTAGATTGGTATCGTGATTTCAGGAATTCCAGTTGAATTATTTACTGGTGTATTCCCATATTGACCCAAATCTGCGACACCTGGTGAAGGTGGGATATGGTTAAAATTAGTTGCCTGGATAAGCTGGTCCTGAGAAAATAATTCACATGAGGACAAGAGTAATCCAATGATTAAGATTTGTGTTCTTTGCATGATACTTTCTTTTGATTAGAGATATTGAATAGAATTGTATTGGTTTTCTGTTTGAATTAAGAAGTATTCTCTTCTCTTAGAATCACTTGTTAACAAATACAAATTTTTATTCTTTTTAGAAGGTGAGTTTGATAATCAGCTTCTATTGATGAAAATCCATCGTAGAATTCAGTGGGTACAGAACAATGAAGGAGTTCTTCTAACATTACATAATAGCTCGTGGCTTTATCATCCCAAGAAACTCCATAATTATATGGTTCATAGGTGAAAAATATCTCATAACCACAAGGCAGTGTTATTTTATCCAGTTTCCATTCAACTAATCCCGAACCATTTAGGTGATCTAATGAACTACTGACACCCCCTTTGTTATCATAAACATTAATGGCTGTTCCTCCCAATGGCAAAAACGAGTATTTGTTACCATACTCGTCATAGATTGTAAAGTTCAGACAAGTACGATTATTATAATAGAAATTAAAATCATCATCTATCCTTATCGGATCTGCACTGGATTTAATGATGCCGGAATCTGCCTTAAAGAAGAATTTACCTGAATGACCTGGTAACACGTAACTGAAGACATAAGGAGCGGCATCATATACTCCTTCATAGAAGGGCCTTACATTATCAGATATATATGATTGGGCAGCTGTAGTATCAAAACTGAACCAGCCATATTCATCAGGTAATCCACAGATATTCCAAGAAATAGAATAATTTGCATTCAACACCCAATTGAGACCAACAGGTGTTGCGATATCATCGACTTTTATTCCGGATGAATGATATGAGAGTGAGATTGGGAAGCTGTATCCTTTATATTGTAAAGTGTATAACGGTATCTGAATTTGTGGAATACCGGTTCCACTTACTGCAGGGAAATTTATGAACTTATCGAAAGTTGCAGCCTCAGGAGATTTCGGAATGATCCTTTGGCGGGAATCTTCAGTCTGGCCGACTAGCAGGAAGCTAAACCCTAGTGTCATCAAGACAATAGAGGTCAGGTGCTTAGAGTAAAGAGAAATACGTTTCATTGTGCACGGATTGAGTTTAATATCATAGATTTAATAACACTCAATAAATCAATACTTCAGTCTTCGCCAATCATAGTTAATTAACCCTTTTTACACTTTCATTCAGCTCATATTCATTAACATGATATAGCTTTGGTTGTCGCTTGATGCATATTAATCAGATAGTTATAATGATTCCTTCCAATTGCTCTGACACTGTCCAAATGAGGTTTCAGAAATTACCGAGCTTTTCATTATGAATACCGTTGTTTTTATAATTAATCCATTTTAGCAGGAATTATAGAACGTACTACAACGAATTTTTGTAATCTGAAAGTAGAAATCCTATGAAAGGCGGAAGCGGTATAGGGTAAAAAAACGGGTGTATTTTAATACTCCCGTAATGACAAAAGCATTGTCACAACATTAGTAACAGATGGAGGCCCTGAAACCAATAATAATGAGATGGATCGGCCATTTTGAAAGAATCTCTGTATTGGCCCCTTATTTCATCGAAGTTTTACATCTTAAAGTTGCCTGAGTCATCAGGGAATAACACCCTGTCCCTTTCAATTCCGGGTAATGCCCTGAAACAGGCCTTTTTATTCATAGCATTTTTTGGCATGAAAACGATAACAGGCTCCTCTGTGGGCATAGCTCCATGCATGCGTAAAACTCTCCTGAAGTCTCTCTGAAGACGCTCGATCCGGTTAGTCGTATAGATCATACTCTGAACCCCGGGATGGTAGTTCAAACAGATGAAATAATACCTGTAAAAGGGGTCATTACCCGGTCTCTTGATACTGTGGTAATCTTCTCTCCATTTGCCGCAAAACGTCTGCCAGGCTTACCAGCCCTGCTCTTGTCTTCCTTTACGCCCGGAACAACATAGAAAGCCTCATTCTCGACACTGCGCCTGCGGTGGACCTTGACATGAATGGCATCAACAAAAATAATCGGGTAATAAGCCTCCAGACTCCGGGAGAGCCATTGCTGAACATCTACCCTCAGATACTCAATCATACGACTGATGCCAGCCTTACTGTACTGCTTGCCCTACTTCTCCAAATGCTTCGCCTGTCTGAGACTGGGTAAGTCCCTTGCAATAAAGGCTGCTTGCCAGCAACACGCACTCTTCTTCCTGATCTGTCAGGAGTGCCAGGATCGCAGGATGAAAGTTGCCGTACCGGTCGCGAGGTATCCTGAACTCAAGCACTCTGCCCTGGCCGTAACTGCGACCAAGGCGAAAACCATTGCCCTTGTTCCCTTCACTTTCTCTGAGAAACTCGCGGCGCTCGGCCATCATCATACTCTCAATCATCAATTCCATCAAATCCTGCAAACCTTTTTCACGGTCCAAATGCCTGACAAATGCTTCAGAAAGCTGTTCCTTTGTAAAATTCATGGGTCTTCTTTTTTGGTTTAACATTTTTTTCATAATGCAAAACTAAGATTGAAGACCTTTTCTTATGGCCACCCCAGACACACTAATTGGAACACTACCAGTAAAAACAACGAATAATAATTACTCCTGGCTTGATGAGAAATTATACAAACATTCACTTTTATATTTTTTTATTACTTTGCTTTATGTGATGCATTTA
>Ga0209311_1003091_pt1 | contig 11519 bp, 1 predicted proteins | sample AD_UKC045_MetaG_FD_184417 | JGI IMG/M metagenome (GOLD analysis project Ga0209311, IMG submission 184417) | Active sludge microbial communities of municipal wastewater-treating anaerobic digesters from USA - AD_UKC045_MetaG (SPAdes) (version 2) | ecosystem: Engineered > Bioreactor > Anaerobic >... | reverse complement strand
CGTCTGCCGCATCTCCCGGTATCCCGATATGAAACAAGCTGGCGGGTTGATTCGCGTCGTTGCGGAAGGGAAGGTTCGGCATCTTGGCGTACAAGTCTTCCGTCTTGATTACCAACGGCGACTGCCCGTCATACGGGTTGCTGACTGGAATATCCGTCGGCACCATTTTCAACCCGGTGTTGGTCTCCCAGAAATTGAACCGGAAAATGAGCGGGTTGTACGGCTGTTTCCCGCCCGATCCCGTATTCCAATATCCGCTCGTAATATCGCCGATGACAACTTCCCAGTCTTGGATAAACTCTACCAGGAAGGTGTCCCATTCGTCAGGCAATGGGCCTCCAGGATTCAGATTGGTTTTCAGGCCCGTTAAATCGTAGGCCGTTCCATCTTCACCCATTTCATTTCCTGCGCCCAATTCATCTTCGGGCACACTATTCACCGCTGTGACAATGTAGTCCGGTATTTTAGGAGCGGACGGAGGACCATATGAATTAGCCACCATGTTCGCAACGATCTTCGCGTTCGGCGGCAGCGTCGGGGTTTCGATGATTAACGCCTCGTTCAAATTGCGACCCGCCTCTATCTTGACTTTGCGGTTGAACTTGATCAGGAACTGCTCCGGCGATTGTCGGGTTACTTCCACCATCGGAAGCTGCGTATCCGCGTCTATCCGGAACGCATAGCTCTGCGTCGTGATGCGATTCTGCGCCACGTCTGTCCAGCCCGCCCAGTCCCCGACGTTGTGTATCTGAAGTATGTGTTCTCCCGGCGCTAATTTGAATTGATCATCCGGGTATATTTTGATGAACACCTTCGTCCGTTCGTCTACTCCCGTAATCGGGTCGTATTTCCCGACATGCAGATCGGTTATCAAAATCTTGCTTGCGCTAGCCGCATAATTAATGTCCGCCGCCACAGGCGTGGTGACAAAGTACAACTGCCTGCCGTCGATCGTGAAATGCGGATTGTCGTCTTTTTCTTTCGGTGTTTCCGCCAGCGTTTCGCAAACCGGTTCGCTGAACATTACGACCAAGTTGCAGTTATCCGTAGGCGTCACGCCTCCTACGACCGGCTCGGTAACGTCTGAGAATTGAAAAGTGATTGGGTTGCTTTTTTCGATGATATCCGTGATTTCTTCCGGGAATACGATCGTGTGATTCACGTTATCCCTTAAAAAGTTGCCTACGCTCGGTCCCAGCGGATCGTGCTGCATGAAGGTATAACTGTAATCCAAAAGACGGTACTGTTTCGTAATCCCGCCTCCGGGAACCACAGAAGGGATAAAACCCAACCAACTGTCCTCAGCGTTCGAAACTCCGGGAGCCATCGAACGTTCGTTCATCGGTAACCTTGGTTCAAAATGATCCGAGTCCAATATGAACATCAAACGCTTCGGGTTTCCACCCTGGATGACGTCCAAGATGTGCATAGGATACCGTACCGCTGGAGACCCTGAGTTGGGTATATACAGCACTCCGTACGGTATGTCCGCGCTCCACCCCGGATCCAGTACGATGCTCTTGTACTGCTGCGGTGTTATCGCTCCGCTAAATTCTACCCAGAATCGATCCCCTGTCGGCGCTCCGGCAGACTCCGCCCTTACTTTCACCGGTTCCCCGTCAAGCGTGAACTGCACATTTAAGGGGTTCGATTCCAACCCCACGATTTGAGGCATCACTGTTGAGCTTTGCAACTTCGCCCTTACCACGGAGATTAGTGGTGTTGGCGAAGATACCGACCTTAATTGCGTCGAGGCCGAGCTTCCGGAAAGTCCCACTGAAGATTGGCTGAGCGAGCCCAACGTCGCGGAAAACCTAATCTCGGCTAAGGTAGTGACTGGTAAGCCCGTAATTTTATCATAAAGCGTGGCCGTCAGCTGCGTCGAACTCAATCCGTCTGACGGAATGGTATTATCCGGCGCATTGCATGTTAGAACCAGCTCATAAAAGTCCGTGACCGGCGGCGTGGAAAAACTCCCAGTATAGTTCGGAACCAGAAATGCCCCCGCCATCACATTGGTAACGTTCACCGTGACCACTGCCCCGTAAGGCAAACCCGTAACTGTTACGGTCGCTTTCGTTTTAGCACCGTCTAATACCACGTTGGTGATGACTCCCACCGAAACACTCACGTTGGCTATCCCGACGCTGTCGACCGCCCCGGAAAAGTTTATCTCGAACGTGGTTAAATCGACGTAATTGACTGAAGTGACAACTACCCCGCCCCCAGAAGAAGGAAGCGCGGGACCCACCGCCGTTTCAGAATAGTACGGGGCGTTATTCGCGACAACGCTGACATACTTGCCTGTATGCGCCGTACCGGAAATTGCGTACGAGAGCGCCGTGGGCGCGGCTGTCCCCAAATAGGTTGTCAGCGCGCCGGGAGTATTTCCCACATAGATGTCAAAACCTTCTTGCACGTCCCCCGCATGCTGGATTGTCCAGGTGACGTTATACCCCGCCCCGGCGAGCACGGCGTTCACATTGGTTACCGGGAACGGTTTGTTGATGTTCGTGAAATTCGCGATCTCCGTGGTCGCCAAATGATACCCGTTAAGCATGACCAACAGATCATAAACGTTAACGGCCGAATCTTTCACCAGCGTCGACGCGTTAAACGGTTGCGGCGGAGTCCCGTTGGGTCTGGCAAATTCCATCGCCACAATTGAACCCAAATCGTACTTCGCCTGATAGACCCCTTTCCAATAGTTCAAGAAATCAACGAGGTCCAATACGTCCACTCGCCCGAAAGGAGCCACAACGTCCCCCACCGCGGCTAATACCGAATCCGGCAGAATGGCCCGCTCTTCGTCCGTTAGCGGCGCTTCAGGAAGGTTCCCTATGGACCGGCCCTCCCCTTGGTAGATCCGCGCTTGTCCGCTGATTTCCCCTTCTACCGGAATCGAAAAGGCATAATACAACCCTTTGCTCGCTTCCCCTTCCAACAAGGGCGACCAGTCTATCTGCGTTTTATCGCCTACTTCCTGCGTAAAAAGGAAATGCCCTTTCCCTACCGCTTGCGGTTTCATCCCCGCCGGCCCTTCAAATACCGCCGCTTTTGGCGCTAACGCCTCGGGAATAACATAAATCGCGTTTAATGCTTCCCCTGTTTTTCTGTAGATGAATCCATAGCTGTCCGTGGTTTGGTTGAGCTCCAATCGAATCGCTCGATTGGAATTGATCGTCATTTCTTTGGACTCTAATTTGCTCCCCGCTTCCCACGCGCTAAACAGAACTTTGCCCGATGTTACCTTCGCGCTGACTGTCCCGCTCGCGTCGGCCTTCATAACTGTGTCCCCGACTTTTACGCCCGCAAAGGAAGCCGCGGAACCATCCAGCCCATAGACCGTCGCTTGTATCATGTATGATTTTGGCTTTTGTACGCATCCCACGAACATGAATACCAGAATCATGACTATGGCGGATAGAATGAATATGCTCTTCTTCATAAACTTAACCCCCTTTAATATGTATATTTTATGCTTAAAAAACTAAAGGTACGTTTAGTGAGGATAACGGCCTTTCAGAACCGCCGCCATTGTCAAACTTCGTCATCTCGATCGTGCCGGACTTCTGGCCGGAGAAAGTTACGGTGGCTATCACACCGTTCGCGCCCACGGCCAAGGTCTGTCCGTTCAGGGATTCGGCATTATTCGCAAACACGACCTGCGCGCCACTCTCGAGAATTATCGGGTTATCAGCGATACCACCTATCTTCCCGTGGGGCGAAAATTCCGCAGAGCTTAAGATAGGATTTAGCGTCGTCGAAAAATCAATAATTATATTCCCAGCAATCGCAAAAACTTCTGTTGATTTAATGACGAATCCATTATTTCCGGGTAGTTTTTCAAGGTAAACTCCGGGGGTAACACCGCCCCCGAAGTTCACGCTGTTCTGCGTTCCTATTTGAACCGTTTGACCACCGTGAGTAAACTCAAGGAGCGTGACTACACCCTGAGGCGTCCCCGGGAACGTTACGGTAGCGATGACTAGATTTGAAGGACTGAGCTCTATCTTGTTTCCACTTAGGTATTCAGCTACGTTCGAGTATACCACAGATACGCCATTCCCTATCGTTCCGTCGGGTAGCAACGGGTTGGGGACTGACCCTGACCCGTTGATCACGCCTTTGGGAGTGAAGTAGTTCGTATCGAAGGCGATGCCGGTATTAAAACTCATATAGACGCTCGCGCCGACCGTGAAGGGTTTCGTCGCCATGATCCTGAAAGTGTTGTCGTTCACTTTCTCAAGGTACATCTCCGGTTCACCGGGGATTTCCGTTATGAAACTTGCCTTCAACGTTTTCGACGAAGCGACGGGTCCGTAAGAATAAGAAATGTTGGGACTAATAAGGGTCATTCCATCAAACCATCCTTCGAAATAATACCCCTTCGCAACTTGCGCCTCGAGATTGACGTAACCATTGATCAGGACTTGAGCGCTTTGATTGTCACCCCAAACGCCGCCATTTACACGAACGTCTCCACCAACCGCTGGACTGCTTTGCGCTGTAATGGTCAGATAACCCGTAGCCCCTACCGTAAAGCTCCACACTTGGCTCGCGGCCGTTCCGCCTTTGCCGTCTTTTGCGATGACAAACCAATGATAGAGGCCTTCTTCAAGGGTGTAAATGGTTTTGAATGTCATCGTTTGAGAGGTGGATATCATGTTTTGGGTTTCTCCGTCTTTCCACAGGTAGACGTCGTACCGCACGCTGTCCCCATCGGGGTCAACGCTGGCCGTCCATCTGAGCGTGACGGGCAACGAAATCTCCGAGATGCCATCGGCGGGAGCGGTATTCACCGGTACGGACGGGTAACGGTTCATCGTCTCCAACTTGTCGATGTATCCGCCGTAGACGCTGTACAGGTTGTAGCAATAGACTTCGAAGATCCAGTCGCCTTCGGGTACAAGCCGCTCATTGGACCGTAAGGACGCGGTCGGGTTGAATGGCGACACTTCGAACAGGAACCAATGGCCTCTCCCAGGTTCCGTCAAAGGCGTCACGAGCCCGCCGTTGTAAGCCCATACGTTGACGATGCCCAAGGTCACTCCGTTTTTCTTGAAGACAAAACTATTCATCAATTCATTTTTCGAGGAGAACAAAATATCGCTTTGTAGTTCTAAGATGATTCCGGTGGCCGGGAAGGTCAGAGAGTTCGGCTCGACGTTGACGACGAAGGTCTTCGGGTTCTGGTACCACGCTTTCATCGAATCGCCAACCCCATGGTAAGTCGAATGCTGGCAGTCGATCGCTGTCGCGCTTAGCGAAACGGAACCCATCTCCGCGTCCTCCGCGATTTCCAGCGGCACCGTGAAGGTTTGAAGGCCTAAGGCGTCGTAACCGCCACTCAGAACAGGCACAGGCAGCAAGTGATCTTCTTGCCGGAAGGATCGGTAGTCGACTTCATACTTATCGACGTTATCGTCATTGGTGCTGATAATCCCGTTCACGGTAACTGCGGCCGTCCCCTCAAATCCTTCCACCGCGTATTTCTCGTCGGTTGTCAGAAGCGGGATCAGAGAGAGTTTCCCCAGCGAGGTGAGTCTCGCAACGATGTCGATAACCTTTCCGGAAGCGAGGTCCGCGGATGAAGGTTCTACATCGATAACGGGCTCCTCTCCTGCATAGTAAATGTTCGGGTATGTCGTTTTTCTTCCCAGCGTATAACCGTCATGGGTCACGCCGATTATTTGCAGATCGCGGTCCGTATCCCATTTTGGCAGGAGGATGTCTTTAATGATTTTATTCAAAACCGCATCGCTCATCGGTGAAACGGTGGCGGTCGCCATCGGACCGGCGGGCATCAATCCTTTCGCCAATTCTTTCGCGCCGATCTCTTTCAACCATGTGGAAGCCCATACCGAAACGCTCAGTCGGTTGTCGCGGCAATCATCCGGTTTCACTTTGACAACGCCCGTGTCGGTAATTATCTCGGTTAGAGCCGCGGGAATGACCATCCCACTCCAATTGCCCTCGTTGCCCAGTTCATCCAGCATTCTAGCGGCTAAACAGGCTTCGTCTTCCAGCTCATCGTTGAACCAGCAGTAGTCTTTGATGTAAATGTTGTGGAAAAGCGCGACTTCCGGCAACAAACCAATCTCTCTCATATCGCCTGGTTGGCAGAAGGTGTCGCCGCAAAGATCGCAATACCAGAAATCGTTATTCAAATGCGCGCTGTAGATATCCGCCATATACTCTTTATACAGCAAGCTGCGGATACCTAACGCATTCACGTATTCCACTTCTTCGACAGATTCGTCAAGATACTTCAGCGAATTGCGCAGCGTGAGCGTTTCGTAGTTCAAGCAGGTTTCAGTCAGCCTATTGAAGCCCGGATATCCCAGCAAGAACGAGTTCGAAGCGATGGGCGTCATCTGAGCGTAAGTGCCGAAGACTGGATAACGACTGCAGTCGCAGCATGGATCCCATAACGCCACAGCGTGATTGTCCAGGTCGTTATCCCGGATGTCTGCCATCCGCAGATTCCAGCAATCGTAAAGGTCAGTAAAACCATCGACCACGGGGTCTAACGGCAAGATAAAGAACTCATCGATCGTATCGTTCGTGTAATCCGTATCATATTGCGGGATGCATCCCGTGCGATCATTAATCGCGCAATACCCGTCCGTCGGAACGCCTTTGTTTTCTTCGAAGAAGAGTCCGCCTCGGTCGATCGCCAGCATCGCTAACCAATCTTGAACTGGGTATGCATCATCTTTGTAGAATTCTCTTTGCGGGATCTCTTCCTGAATGTTTAGCTGTAGCGTCTCGTTTACATGCAAATCCTTTGGCGATTCTTCGATTACGTTGTATAGTTTCAGAACCGGCCCTTTGGTATCCACGAAGATTGGCCACTGGAACTGTTCGTAGAAGCTGCTCTTGTCATCAACTGTCTTGTGGTATCCGCGAACGGCGATCGTGTAAGTGGCCTCGATACCCATCAGGTCCAAAGCATCCCAATCCAGCGTCCAATTCCAGTAACCCCATTTCGAGTAATCGCTCGAACTGACAACCAATGTGGTTTTCGCGATCACTCTTGGGTCGACATCCAGATCGCCGTAGGCTTTTTCGACAGATTCTGTATCCCAGTATTCGCCTTCAATGAGATATAGAGATACTTTCGTGATATCCTCGTGCGTTTTGACTCGGAAATCGGTCGGATCGTCACCGCCGACAACCGGCACGCCTTCATTGCGAACTAAACACGGGGAACAGCATCCGGGTTGGGAAACAACGCAATCGCGTCGGTCGACCCAATCCGTGACTTTCCAGAGGTTATACGGGCCGTCTTTCGAATCCACTCTCAACGAGTCGCTCTGCAGGAAGAGCCCGATCGGGTCTTCGTCCATGTCTTCCACCCATTTATAAACCGGGTAGATGTCCCTTGGCAAATCATAGACCGGTATCTTCTTATCGGCTTCGTCGAATTCGTTCGGAACCTCTTTCGGATGATAGGAATGCATATACCAAATGTCCTGACCGCAGTCGTCTTTCACAGGAAAACTAACCAGATCAGGTTCGTGAATATCCAATCGGACGATATCCCAGCTGTGAGACTTGATGCGAAGTCTCAACAGAATGACCATGTCCGCATCATCTTCAGACATCGAGTCATCATAATACTCTTTGTCGAAGTTGGGATTGCCGTCGTCGAACCAGGTCCCGAAGATTTCGCACTGGCGGTCTTTATGCGCATAACTCGGATACTCGCCTAAGTACGTATCTTCTTTGTAGTCATGCCGATAATCAAACGGATAATCGAACAACTTCGTGTCCTGGGCGCTGCGGTCTCGCGCGACGATCCAAAGCCAGTAATCTCCCGTAATATCCGGTACCTGGAAGGAGAACTCGGCTTTTTGGTTCTCAAGCGTCCCAGGAGTATTGAACAATGAACCTAAGAATTCCGTAGAGAATTCGCCTGAATAGGCCTCATAATCGTCATCTTCTGCCTCTGCGCGAATGATATCGTTTTCTCTTCCAAAGGTGTTTTCATGGGCCGCAATGGCGTAAGAATCGACGACGTCATCATTCGTGAAGTTCACATAATACTCGTAACTTTCATCCAATCTAAAAATCGGTGTGATGACGTTGCCGTTCATCTCGAAATCTCGACCAAAGATTCTAAGTTTTCGTGGCTCCTTAATTGGGAAGCCCGTAGGCGTGCTGACAGACTCTTCATACACCAACGGAATCAGTGTCGCGTTGCCGGTTAGCTCTTGCCCGTCGATCAGCTTGTAAACAAGCATCCCTTCGTCATACACATAATCGAAACCGGTTAAAGGATGGGAATAGGCGTCTGTCCTACCGACAAAGCTGGCCTTCGGATTATCAATCATACTCTCGCAATTTGTCTCGTTTTCGGAATCATAGAATATGAAGAAGTCGTGAAGAGCAATGTCATCTTTGGTTTTGATCGTGATGTTTGAACCTGTGAAGATTTCCAGTTCATGGACAAAAAAGTTCGCAATCGGGTAATTCTTTATGGGGCTATACAATTCCCATTGGTCTTTAAACAGATGTTTGAAAGACTGGCTTTGATCGTCGGAGTAATAGCCGGAAATCTGAACGCTCGGCGTCTCTTCGTCTTCGTCTATCGTGAAGTACGCTGATTCCGTGATCTTTCCGGTTTCAGGGTTTTTACCGCCCCAACGCCAATCGGCGATTTCTATCCACATTTGGTAATCCACATGCTGATCACGCCACGTTCCGGGACCGATCGAAACGTCGACCACATCAAGCACTTTAGGTCTTGGTACACCGGCCAAGATATCCGCTCGGTCCACCCGAACCACTTCCGGATAGATCCACACTTTGAAACTGGTTTCTTCGACGAAAGCTTCTTTGCGGATTTCATTCACGCGCGTGGTGTCCAAATCAGTAAACTCATAGACGTAAGACCATTTCGGAAGTCCTCTATGGTCTAATTCGTTCGTGTTATCACTGCTTGCAACTAAAGTGGATAACGGCGTGAGATCATAGGGTTCCTCGTCAGGAGTGCGTCCAATCCCCCATTGGCCATCATCATCATCTTCACGTAAAATATGTCCGAGCCCATCCGTCTTCCACCAGTATTTAGAACGTTCCGCTGCCGTAGAGGGCATGCCGGGGATCAAACCGTGGAAAACGTCGAACCATTTAATATTTTCGTGGGCATCAGCCCCATTAATTGATGCGACCGCGTTGCTGACGATATAGTCAATCCCGTCATCCACCAAACCGCTGGCGTAATCGGTTAATCCCGGAGAGACTTGGACTTTCACGTGGTAACGAACCCCAAAGAGCCACCCTTCGTTGGCATCGATCGCCGGATTCATGGAGCTGACCACGTCCTCAAGATCTCTCCAATCAGATTGGCCGACGTTTACGCGTATTCGCAGGTCCGTGACCGCTTCCAGGAATTCATCGGTCGCGTTGATTGTGAATTCCAAAGGCACGCCTTCACGGTAGTCGGAACCCGAGTCTACGATGGCGACCAACGGGTCGAAAGTATCGCCTAAGGCTTGTATATTCCATATATACTTGACTACCCAATCTTTACCTTCCAAGACTTCAAGAACAAACCATTTTGATTTGTCCCAATCTTCTTGGCGCCAGAAGTTGACCATATCGAGGAACAGCGTCTTATCTGCGTTCACCGTTCCTTCGGCGCGACAAACATCCGGCGTGTCGTCGAGAATCTCGCTCGTCTTGGTGTAAATATAACCTTTAACCTTATAACCGGCTTGAACTTTCGAGTCCATCATGTTGAACCGCATTTTGGAGACTCCGAACGGCATCGGCACCCGTTCAGCTTCCGGAAGTTCTGGAAGAGGCGGTATCGGATCTCCTTTCAAATGACGATAATGGGAAACCCTATTCGGATTGCTCGGATTGCGCACGTGATCGATGGATTCGAGGATAACCATATCCATGCGCTGGGCCGTCATCGCTTGGTTCGTGTACTGTGTCACATGCCCTTGCGCATCCCGCGCGAGCGCGTACCAGTAAATGGTCTTGGAGAAGTCTCCCGAGCCCATCCCCAACATCGCCTGCGTCACTGGTCCGATGGATAAGGTTAAGCTCGTTGTACCGGCGGAGCTTGCCGGTTTGTAGACAACCGTAGCCGTATCCGTTAAAATGTAGAATTCCAAGTAAGTGAGATCACCGTCTGTATCCGCGCCAACGACCGTAGCCGTGAACGGAATACCCACTTTTCCACCCGACAACGGTGAGTAAGTCACACTAATCGTCGGCGAATGTTCCGAAGACTTTGTCACCGTCAGGTTTTGCGCGGCCGTCGCGGTTTTTGGTTCGGCCGCATTCAGTTTGACATCTCGCACAACTGCCGACACGCTGAATGAATACGTTCCTTCAGTTAACGTGAAGTCCGAACCCAACATATTCACCGTGAAGGCCGCTGTCGCCGTACCAGACTTAACGGCAGAATAGGCGACCGTTTTCGTCAAACTTCCGGTAGCACGGGAGTCCGAAGCCACGCTGTTCCAAGTTAAGGTAATGGCCGCGTCTTTCAAATTGCTGGCGGCATCTTGCGCCGTAACATTGACCGTCACCGTCATTCCACCGCCGCTTTCCGGAACCGTTGTGGCGGATAGAGCGATTACCGGGGTTTCCACAACCGGCGGAGTCTTGTCTACTTGTCCAACCGGGAAACAACCGATAAGGGTTAATAGCAGCACGACGAGGATAACGGGTAGAGAATAGAACCTTTTCGAACGCATAATCCCCTGTCCTCTCGACTAAGAGAGGATCAGGACACCCCCTTTCCTTATGTATTTTTCTGAAAAAAAGCATTTTCCACGCTTATTCATAGGGTTATTATATCACCTTTATTTCGGCCCCTGCAAAAAAGAGCCTATTTCGTTCGGTTGACCCGAAGGGGTTTCTACGAACCTCTATCATTCGCGATAGGGTCATTAAAGCGGAACTCTGAGAGCGTCTGATACGGTCATAGACCCGATTCGTTTTCCTGCAGCGTTCCAATGCGACGGTTATTATTCTTTTGTATGGTAACGCTACGACATACTCCATATATTATATACCAAGGAAGGCCCGATATATCCAAACCTTCTCCGAAGCTTCTACGTGGCCTGTAACGCGTTTTCTACCCGTGGAACACGTCGTGATAACGGTCTGCACGGAACCGAGCATTATTAACGCGCCGAATCCAATCGGTTTACTTTTTGAGAATAGTTTGTCAACCGTAGCATTACTATCTTTTTAACATTTCGGAAAATCCGTTTGAATATCTAAATCGCGAGAATGCGATCGTCAAGATGGCGGTTTTTTCTTAAGAAGAAACAGATAAAGGCGGACTTCCATAATGATTTCAAAAAACAACCATTCGCTGTCTATTGAACTTGCGGAGAAAAGTCATTCCTTTATAAGCGCTTCGAAGGTATCGTTATTGCCATTGTACTGCGCGATAATCATAAAGCGGAATCTACCAATAAACGGGGAAGACCTTGGAGTAAGCGATTTTGTTTCCTTCCGCTTGAATCGAAGCGTCGGGATCGAGA
>Ga0209311_1003084_pt1 | contig 11522 bp, 17 predicted proteins | sample AD_UKC045_MetaG_FD_184417 | JGI IMG/M metagenome (GOLD analysis project Ga0209311, IMG submission 184417) | Active sludge microbial communities of municipal wastewater-treating anaerobic digesters from USA - AD_UKC045_MetaG (SPAdes) (version 2) | ecosystem: Engineered > Bioreactor > Anaerobic >... | reverse complement strand
GCCTGTGTCCCACTTCTTTCTAAGGGACACGGTTGTTACGGGATTTATGTTCTTAGAAACAAGTGGGACACAGGCTGTCTTGAGGGGTTTGGCTCTTTAGGACACGGTTTGCCTATTGCGGTAGGCAATGCCTTTGGAAGGAAGTTACAAAAGAAAGACGGGCATATTTTCTGCATAGTTGGTGATGGGGAAATGCAGGAAGGCTCAATGTGGGAAGCCTTAAACTTTATGCAACACCACAAGCTGAATAATATAACTGTCATAGTAGACAACAATGGCTTACAGGCTATGGACAGGGTAGAGAATGTTCTTTCACATAATTTGGTAAACAGGTTAGAGGCGTGGGGGTTGGAGACTTGGGTTTGCGATGGGCATAACCAAGATAAACTCCACTACATACTTAAATTTAAGCCACAAGTCTTGGTAGCTAATACTATCAAGGGCAAGGGTTATCCTTATATGGAAGGGGTAGCCAAGTGGCATTTTAGAGTCCCAGATGATAACCAGAGATAATATCCTTACTTCCTTACTTCCTTACTTTAATGACTCAAGATACTGCCTAATAGTTTTAGATATGGGGTTTGGGAAGGTTGACGATATTAAGGCTAAATATCCAGACAGGGTGTTTAATTTTGGGATTATGGAACAAGGTGCAGTTGGGATAGCCTCTGGTATGGCTGAGTCAGGGTTGATACCGATAGTTTATTCAATAGCTACGTTCCTTGTTTATAGGGCGTTAGAACAGATTAAAAATGACATAGTTTTTAGAAACCAGAATGTGAAATTAATCGGTAACGGCTCTGGAGATTATTTTAAGTCTATGGGTTCTTGCCACTGGTGCAAAGATGACGACACCAAGTTAATGGATATAATTGGTATGCCAGTGTATGACGGAGAGCATTTTAACGAGTGGATTAACTCAAGCGAGGCAGGTTATATAAGATGTTAGTTGATATTATATCTGGTTTGCATAAGTCGGGCAAAAGAGATTATCAATCCCATATGACACTTGATAAACCAGAAAATATGGAAGTAGCACGCAGGTTCGGTTTTGATTTCTGGGACGGTGAGAGAAAATACGGCTATGGGGGTTATAAAGACGACGGAAGGTGGAAGCCGATAGCAAAGAAGTTGATAGAAAGATACAAGCTGAACAGAAAATCTCTTGTCCTTGACATAGGTTGCGGTAAGGGTTATTTAGCCAACGAAATATCCAAGATTAGCAAGGCAGAGGTTTGGGGTTGTGACATATCAGAATATGCACTTGATAACAGCCCGCTTAAAAATAAGTTCAGGTTCAACGCTGGGATTGATAATTTAGATGATATAGACGAGGATTTTGATTTAATCATATCGTTAAATACACTGCATAATCTTACACTGCCGAGATTGAAGCAGGCTATAAAGCAGATAAATTCACATAGCAAACAAGCATATATAGTTGTTGAAAGTTATAGAAACACAATAGAATTACATAACCTTACAAGTTGGGCTTTAACTTGTGAGCAATTTTTAAGACCAGAGGAGTGGGAGTTTTTATTTAAAGAGTGGGGGTATAAGAAGGATTACGAGTTTATATTTTTTGAATAGGAGAAGTAATGAACAAAACTTTTAGTGAAATAACAGACAATGTTCAAGCAGAGGTTCAGGATACATCTTCTGCGTTTGACACAATAGTAAGAAAATATGTCAACGCCAGATATTTCCAAATCCTGCGAGCAATAAACTGGGATGCAATAAGGACAGATTATACCCTTACCACTACTTCTGGGACACAGGAATACGCATTGCCAGACGATTTTGGTAAAGAACTACACGTCAGGGATACCACAAATGGTGAGGAACTTGCCTACGCAGATTTACAGAAGATACTTACCGATTATCCAGATAGCTTTACTGACGCTGGAACAGTAGCAAGATATTACATACTTGAGGACAGTGTCCAAGCTCAGCCTACATCTGCCTCGGTTATCGCAGTTGTTTCTTCTTCCGCAAACGACACCACACAGACCGTGTTAATCAGGGGGATAGTATCTGGAGTAGAAACTTCCGAGAGTGTTACCTTGACAGGAACTACGCCAGTTAATACCACTAATACTTTTACAAGGGTAAAAGCAGTATCAAAGAGCGGTAATACAACTGGAAAAATAACACTTACATCAAACTCGTCAGCGGTAACAATAGCCATATTAGCCTCAAAAGTTAACACTTATTATTGCAAGAAAATAGGTTTCCACTATGTCCCTTCAAGCAGTTTAGTAATAGCTGTGCCTTATCATATACAACCGCTTCCTATGACCGAGGATTATGATTACCCGATTATAGACATAGCTGATTTGATTGAGCTTGGTGCGAAGGCTGATGCTTGGAGATATAAGAAGCAGGGTGCAAAAGCTAATGATTCAGAAACAAGGTTCGCAATAGAATTGCAAGGGTATATATGGAACAAAGAAAATCAACCTAACAGGGTCACGCAGTTTATTCCAGTGACCTACGATAAGGATTTACTATATTAAATATGGCAATCCAAGATGTAAGGATAATTTCAAGCATACGCACCCCAGATGATTCACCACTTTATGTCATAAGAAAAGATTTTTCTGGTGGTGTAAATTCAAGACAACATTCTTCTATTATAGGGGAAACCCAGACAGAGGTCTTGAAGAATATTGATTTGAGTGTGTTGGGCGAGATGACAAAACGCTCTGGTTCAACTCTTATAGGTAATGATGTGGGTGATGTTTCACCTGCTTATTTACATAACTTTGAAATACAGAACTCTGACGACCAGTTGTTAATGTATGAGAATACAACTCTATGGAAATGGACTGGTTCTGGAAATTGGGCTTCCTTGAAAGCGGATTTCACCGCCTCTACTGATGTTGGGATAATATCTGCTAAAGAGAGTGGTCTTTCTCCTGATGATATAGTTATAGTCCAGAATGGAACTAATAATGCCTTTAGGGTTGATAGTTCTGGTAATTTACAGGATTTAGGTTCTACCACAGGGACAGGATCTGACTCTCCGCCTAAATCAACAGTTATGTGCTGGTATGGGAATAGGGTTTGGGTTCTTCTCAATGACTTACTTTATTTCTCTGATGCTTATTCTGCTGATTATTCAAGTGCTTTTGACACAGTGTCTAATGTTTTTAGGCTTCCAATAGGCGAGGAAAGGAAAATTATCCCTACCCGTGATACTGGTATGGTGGTTATGGGGAAGGAACAGATATGGGGATTAAACCCTTCTGTGGTTCCAGTAGCAACCGATAAACCAGAGCCACTTATCACAAATATGGGAGTGGTAAGTAAGAAGGGTGCAGTCGCTTACGGTGATAACATCTACTTCTTCTCACAAGACGGGTTCAGGGAACTTAAAAGAACTATCCAAGATAAATTGCAGGTTGGGACTACATATCCGTTGTCTTACCGTTTAAAGACTGAACACGACAGGATTTCTTGGGCAAATATATCCAAGCTATCAATGGCTGCTTGGGATAATAAAATATTTATAGCAGTTCCTACATCCGCTACGACATTTGACACTTGGGTTTACTATCCTGTTATAGACGCTTTTATGATTATACAGGGTTGGTCTCCTACTTGTTGGTCAACATTCAAAATATCTGGTGAAGAAAGACTTTATTATGGACAGGTTTCCCAAGGAAAGGTTTACAGGGCTTGGTATGGATACACCGACGAGGGTGCTACAACTACCACAGGAACTGCTGTAACTATGACAGTTGACGGCAGAGAGGAAAATCTTGGTCAACCGTTAGTTTACAAGGTAGGCGGAGAATTGGAGATAGAAGCAGAGGTGGCGGGAAGCGGAAATACATTGACTATAAATGTGGCTGTTGACGGAGGTGCTTTCCAGAATTTAGGCACTGTTTCTTTAGGCTCTGATTCAGCACCGACATTGCCTATCAATTTACCATTTAATCTCTCTGACAGTTATGTGGTAAGAGAGAAATTTCACCTTGAGAGTTTGGGAAGGTTCAGAACTATCCAAGTTGAAATTATAAACTCAGATAGTAATACCGACCCGATAAAAGTTTACGGATATAATATAACATCATTTCAGGAGGCTTACGAGAATGAATGAGTGGGTTAGGTCGCCAAAGATAGAAGATAGCTACGAAGAACTGCATAAATTCAGACCAGAAGTATATTTCTCTATCCCCCAAATAAGGGGAGTGAACAAGGTTAAGATCTCACACGGCGGTAAAGAAGTGGTAATGACTGAGACTCTGGATAAAGGTCTTACCAAAGAGGCTTCAGTTGAGTTTAACGGTAATAAAACATTATACAAATCTGTCTATGAGGCAGAATTAGAAATAAATAAATTATTGAGGGCTTAAATGGCTGGGACATTAACAAGAGGTTACACATTCGGAGCGACAGAGGAAGTAACGGCAGCTAAGTTACACGCTCTTGTAGATAGTGGTTCTGTGTCAGGCATAACAGCAGACGAGATAGCTTCTGGGACTATCACTAACGATAAAATAGCTTCAGTGAGCGGGGAGAAATTCACTAACCTAAGCTCTATACCATTAGGGGCAGGGATTATACCAAAAGAGAATCTTACAAGCGTAGCCCAGAAAGGTGCTAATAGTGATATTACATCTTTGTCTGGTCTTACTACGGCTTTATCCACCGCACAAGGCGGAACAGGTTCAACTGCTAACGCTAACGCAGCAAGTGGTGTCGTAGTATTAAATGCAAGTTCACAATTACCTGCGGTAAGTGGTGCTTTACTAACAAATTTACCAGTGACTAAAGCTACTCTTGGAGTGGATAGTGGTGCAGTAAGTGTTGGAGCTAATACTTATGCGACAGTTTCTTTTAATTTTACTTTTAGTTTAGCACCGATTATTGTAGTCACCCCTACCGCTGGTGATACTGGAGTTGGCGAAGATTATTGGGTAACAAATGTAGGGACAACAACTTTTCGTCTTTATAGTTCTTGTGATGCTACCAGAACTATAAATTGGATAGCAGTAGGGACTCCAGCATAATGTATAATTCACTACTTAATTTTATTTTCGGGGAAGTAAACGAGGAAGGATACGCAACACCTAATTAAACGGAGATATAGATGTCAGCAACAATCACAAAAGGTTATACATTTGGGGCGACAGAACTTGTTACAAACACCAAGCTACATACCTTGGTTGACTCGGCTACTATCACAGCGATAGCAAACACCGAGTTGTCAGTTCTCACCTTAGTAAGTATGGTTAATGGGAACGCCTTGTTCCAATTAGGTAATATCCCAAGCGGAGCAGGTGCTATACCTAACGCTAACATAGCGATGCTGACTATGCCGAGTATGGTGTTCGGTGCTGCATTGTTCGGTCTGGCGACAATCCCAGATATTGCGGGGATAATCCCAGCGAGCAACCTTGGTTCTGGCACTCCGTCAGCTTCAAATTATTTAAGAGGTGATAGTTCTTGGCAAACAGTTTCTTCAGGAACATCTGGGACATTTGTAAACGGTGATTTAAGTTCAAGCAAATTAACAGTAACACATAATTTATCACTTTCAGCACCATACACAAGAATAGTCAAAGTAGTCAATAATAGCAATTTAGAGATTATCCCCGATAATATAACTTTTGCAACAAACTCATTTGAAATAGACCTAACAAGTTATGGAACTATATCAGGGACTTGGGGTTATAGGTATATATAAATGCAAATAGGAAAATCAAGAGTTAATACATTACAAGCTGATACTTTCGTGAGGGTTTATACTAATACCCTTACCGCAGATGCCACTTCTATAACTATTTCAGGGCTTGCGGGCAATACTGACGAGATTTATATGTTAAGGTGTAAGTTTGTAAATGGCTATGCAGGCGGAGAAAGCACTTATTATTTACGACCCAATAATGACTCAAGCTCAAGCCCTTACAATTATGGCAGGCAGGTTCTTCTTGTTTATGGCGGAACTACATTAGCTGCAGTAAGGGCTGATGCAGTTAATTATATTTTTCTTGGACAGATTGAGAATGAAAATAATGTTGGTTATGTAGAAACTACCTTGTATGCAAAATCTGGTTATGTAAGAACAGGTATAAGTAGATTACTTGATAAAACAGCAGGCACAACTGTTGGGGGATTATTTTTTGAGGGGTTTTCTTGGAACAACACCGCAGATGAAATCACTTCTTTGGTTATTTCAACAAATCAAACTGACGGAATTGGTGCGGGTTCAATAATAGACTTATACAAATTAGTGAGGAAATCATAATGGATTTCGGTGCTGTATCTCAAAAATCAGGAACAGCTTTATATGCAGGACAGGATTGGCAGTTAGTAGAACGCAAGACGGTAACAGAAGCACTTACTTCTTATGCCTTTTCAAACCTTACAGGAGATAGTGAAACAGAATACCGACTTATTTCCTATGTCAAAAATGGTTATGCGGGCGGGGTAATAGTAAAGTTAAATATCAACGCAGATAGCACAGCAGGTAATTATGGCTATCAAATGACAAGGGGAGTTAACACAACAGCTTCCGCTTCAAGAGATACAGGTGCAACACCTTATTTGGGAATGGTTACTACTGATAGTTCAAGAAATGTGTCTTTAAGCGATGTAACTATATCTGCAAAAACAGGCACTATTAGGGTTGGGTTGACTAAACTTGTTGGGTGTATCGCAGGAACGGACATTTACAATATAGACCATCACGGATGGGCGTGGAATAACTCTGCTAATGAAATAACATCTCTTTCGGTAGTTGCCGACCAAACAGGCGGTCTTGGGGTTGGAACGGATTTATTTTTATTTGCACGCAGGTTGGGTGGAAGCGTAGCGACAGCAGGACAAAGGTTTGGCACAATGAATATTAAGGGAACACTCTCCGCAGGGATGTTTGTATTAAAAGAGAGATATGAGGTAACAGGGAGTGCAGTAACCTCAAAGACCTTTTCAGGGCTTACAGGTAACACTAATCCTATTTATTTAATCAAGGCAAGATTTGTAGATAAGGACGGAGTGGATTATTTTCTTACCCAATTAAATGCTGATAGCGGTTCAAATTATGGTTGGCAGGAGATAGCAGGGGTAAACACAACAGTCAGCGCAGCAAGAGCAACTGGACGGAGTAGCTTTAGGGTTGGATCTGCGGGCACGGATGGACAAATATCAATAAGTGAAACAATATTATATGCAAAATCTGGTAATGCGAGAGTTGGAATAACAGAGTTTGCCTCTGGTATATCAACTACAACAGTAACCAATATTAAATTACAGGGTGAGGCTTGGAGTAATACCACAGATGAAATAACCTCTTTAGTTATAACTCCTTCTGCGAATAAATTAGGAGTAGGCACAGTTATAGAACTTTATCAATTACAAATAGGAGTATAAAAATGGCAGTATGCACAAGATGTGGAGTGGTAATGCACGATGATGATGTAAGAAATCACATCTGCAAAGAAGCGGATATACCTAAAAAGGGTGAGCCGATAAGTTTAAGTGAGAAGATACAGGCACTTGAAAAAGAGGTTGTTATTGGATGACGCAACGCTCAATAAAATCGCTGATTTTATCCAGAAACACGCACCGCATTACACTAATAGGGAATTATTAAAAGAGTATATCCTGCGACACTGGGAGTTCAAGACAGCGTTTGTAATGCAAGACGGGGATAGGATTGTAGCGGTGTGCAGATGGAATATAAACGACAACATAGCCGACATCTTAGACCTTTACATAGATGAGAAATTTCGGGGAAAGAAAATAATCCAGTTGTTTTTACAGAAAGGTTTATGGATATTCCCCCAAGTGAAATACATTAGATTTGAAAGATTTATGAAATACCCGAATAGAGAGAAAAGTTTAATTCCGATAGAAAAAGTATTAAAAAGGAGATAGTTATGGGAAGCACGAGTATAAGTTCACCAACCCCACCGCAACCGCCGTCAACAGCCCAGAGTATGAGGGAATACGTAGAAAATTACCCCGCCCTCTGGCAGATGCAGATGTCTTACGCACCCCAAGAGGCTGAGTTACAAGCACAGTTAGCCGAGCAGTATTCTGGGAGAATGGGTCAAGCATTAAAAGACGCTCAAGATGCTATGTATCCTACCGAGACGGCTATAACCGAGCAGGCAGGTGAACAGGCGTTAGAGGGTATGCAATCACAAGAATTACCAAGTTGGGCTAAACAAAAATATCTTGATGAAATGAGAGCTAACCTTGGTTCAAATGCAGGGTCAGGTATAGGTGCAGATTACACATCAAGAAACCTATTAGAACAAGGAAAGAACTGGCAGGATTATTATAGAAATTTAGGTTTAAGTATCGCAGGAAAACAACCAATTTATTCAGCACAACCAGTAGGTTACACCAACCAGATGGCTAATTACACTCCCCAAGGGGTTATGAACTATAATGCACAGAACTACGGCAATTACGCAAACGCTTATTCGTCTATGTATGGTGCTAATGCACAGTTGGCTGGGACAAGATATAATTCAATGATGAACTTAATCGGAACTGGGATTGGCACTGCTGGTAATGTTATGAGTTCTTTTGCTGGTTCATCTAAACGCTTTAAGAGGAATATAACACTATGGGCGTAGCCTTAGATAAGATAAAAAAAATAAGAGTAGTAGAGTTTGACTGGGACGAGGAACACGGCGGAGAACACGATATAGGTATTATCGCCGAGGAATTAGAAAAGATAATCCCAGAGGCAGTTTGGAAAAAAGATGGTCAAATAATGGGGATTAAACCCTTAACTATGATAGGTGTATTGGTCAAAGCAATTCAAGAAATGGAGAAATAATATGGGTAGTGGAGCAGCGGCGGGTGCGGGAGCAGCAGCGGGAACAGGTGCAGGGGCTGGGGCTACCTTTGGTGGTGGTATGGCTGGAGGAATGGGAGCTAGTAATAGTTTTACTGGTGGAGCATCTTCTGGTGCAATTGCTGGTTCAAGTGGAACATCAATTGGAAGTTCAGATGAATCAAAAAAGAAAAAATCTGCTGCTATGACCCCAGTCGGACATTCACCTTCTTACGTGCAGAGTTATCAAGACTATGGCTTTACACCACAGCAAGGTATGATGTCAGTGGGGGCTTCTCCATTTGCTTCGCAGACGAACAGTGCATTATGGGGAGATGATAATGACAGGGCAGCGGTAGAACAATTTTTAGAATGGCAAAAAAGGATGGGATACTAATATGGCTGACGATTTTAAATATAATAGATTTGAAGGGTTGAGTCCTCTCAGGAAAGCTATGCTTATTCTTGGCGAGGGAGCTATGAGTTTTGGAGAAGGAATGTCAGGAAAACCCTTCTACTCCACCTATATGGAAAGAGATGCCCAGAACGCTAAGATGGCGTATGAGCAGTTCCAACAGAAAAGACAGCAAGAAACCTATCAGAATATGATGGCTCAAGGTGGGATAAATGCACAAGGTGGAACTATACCCACTGTTAAAATACCAGACCCTAATTCAAAAGTAGGTTTTAGAGTAGAAGTTGACCCTGCCTACAAAGCAGAAATGGAAATAACAAAACAAGCTGACATAGCAAAGTTAAAAGAAAATGAAGTTGCTCTCGGTAAGTCAGAGAGATTAAACACAGTAATGAAAACTATTGAAAACCAATGGTTAAAAACATCTCCTTATAAGGGTGCTATTACTAAGACTGGGTTAGTCCCAATTTTAGGTGCTTGGGATGTTATGAAAAAGGGGTTAGGAGCAACAGAAGCACAACAAAACGACCAAGCATATGCTAACTTTATATCTGGTATTAGAGCACAACTTGCCCGTGGTATGGGTGATGTAGGAAATTTATCTGAATATGAACAAAGAGCTGTTGTCCAATTAGCACCAACCTTAATGGATAGTTATGAAAGCGGGCAGAAAAAAATAGGACAAATGGCTCAATTTATAGAAGATATAAGAACTACCAGACAAAAATCTGGAAAGTTTCAATACACAATAGACGGAAAAACATATGATATACCCAAAGACAAAGTAGAAGCATTTAAGAAAGCAAAAGGAATTAAGTAGAATGGCTGACGAATGGGATAAATATATAGTTGAACCTACTCAGTCAAGTGATGAGTGGGAACAATATGCTATAAGTGAGCAACCACAACAACCTAAAAATAGATTAGCTGATTTAGCTGGCGGTGCTTTAGGCTTGGGTGCAGTTGGCTTAGGTGGGTTAGCTTTAGGGAAAAGTGGCATACCGCAAGCTATAAGTAGGGGAATTGGTAATGTAGTATCTGGAGTAACTAATTTACCAAAAGTTGTGAATGTTAACAAGGGGGCTGATTTTGCTCAACAAATAAGGGGTGCTTTTGTTCAGGCACATACGGATACTATTAATCAATTTGGTTCTCAACTTACAGAATTAGCTAATAAAAATCCAACCAAGACAGTATCGTTGGTTGATGTGGTTGATGATATAGTAAACAACTGGAATGATTTAACACCAAGCACTAAGAGTGCTATAAAAAATACTCCTACCCTTAATAAACTTATTAAAGTAGAGAAGGGTATAGCTAAGGTATCTGGAAACGCTAGTAAGGTGAGTTTAAAAGCAACCCAAGATATTGTTAACCATCTAAACACAAAAGTTCCTCCAAATATAAGGGCAAATAATTTAGACCTATTAGATGCTATAAATAATATTAAGGGTTCGCAATTAGAGGCTTTTCCTGAAATGGCTAAGGTAAGAGGAGAGTATGCTAAGTTTATTGAGCCTTATAAACAAATCAAGAATTACTTTAAGTTTAATAAATTATTAGATGCTATTAAAAATAAGTTTGGTGGAGCAGAGGGGCAGGTAGCCGCAGAGAAGATATTACCTAAATCAGTAATAAAGAAAATGAAGGGTTATCGTTCTGCTGCCAAATTAGCTGAGTTGCCTTCCGATTTACCATTAGTGGGGAGAATGTTTCGTTCGGTTGGGGGTGCATTAGGAGTAGCACCTATGGTTTTACAGGCGATTGAGTTTAAGAGGAAAATGGAAGAAGCTAAGAAAAAAGGTATGTATTCAATCAGCCCATTTGGAGAAGTTATCCCTCTTTCTAAAGAAGATTTGGTAATCTAAAAGGAGACCATATGCCCTTAGCAAAAACAGCAGAAGTAACCGAACAACCTAAAGTAACTATCACCCAGAACCCTCCAGACTCTATCTCCCGTATGGACATAGCAGGAGTGCCAGTTTCAGTCTATGAGTATTTTTCTGCCCCGCTTAATTTGGGGGAAAAGGAAGTAAATAAGCTAAAGACCATATCAGAGTGGGCTAAGATATCTGTCCCGAAGGACGCAACCGAAGGTGATTTATTATTACTGATTAGAAACCTTGAGACTCATTTAGGCTCTCCAGACGGATTACAAAAGAGATACGACAAGTTATTTAATTATTGCAAGATGGATTTATATTCTAAAGAGCTGGATAAGAAAAAAGAGGCTCTTAGAAGGAGATTTTAATGCTTAATAGTCCCATAAAACAAGAAGGTGCAGTCAAGCCTTCGTCATTAGAACAG
>Ga0209311_1003080_pt1 | contig 11529 bp, 8 predicted proteins | sample AD_UKC045_MetaG_FD_184417 | JGI IMG/M metagenome (GOLD analysis project Ga0209311, IMG submission 184417) | Active sludge microbial communities of municipal wastewater-treating anaerobic digesters from USA - AD_UKC045_MetaG (SPAdes) (version 2) | ecosystem: Engineered > Bioreactor > Anaerobic >... | reverse complement strand
GCCGGAAACGGCGGGCTGGCGGCGGCGCTCGCGCTGGCGGTGAGAGGGGCGAAACCCCTCGTGCTCGAACAGCACAACGCTCCCGGCGGGTTCGCCACCAGTTTTGTTAGGGGCAGGTTCGAGTTCGAGGCGGCCCTTCACGAGTTGTCCAGCATCGGCCCGGAGAACAACAAGGGCGGCGTGCGGCGATTCCTCGAAGACGAGGGCGGAGTCGACATCGACTGGGTTCCCATCCCGGAGGCGTACAGGGTTATCCTGACGGACAGCGGGATGGACGCGCGGCTTCCGTTCGGCGAGGCTCCTTTTATCGACGCGATAGAAGAGAAAGTCCCCGGCAGCAGGGAGCCGTTGACGCGCTATTTCGCGCTGTGCCGCGAGGTGAGCGGCGCGCTCGGCCTGCTAGCCAAAACCGCGTCCAACCCCAGCCCGAAACGCATAATGAAAGACCTTAAAAAATTCGTCGCCGAGTCCGCCGATCCTTTCGATGACGCGCGCCGCAACGCGTCCAACGTCGTGACGTTCCTCCGCACTCTGCCTAAGACCGTCGACGAAGTGACCCTCAAAATGGGAATACCACCCAAGGCCGTCGATTTGCTGTATCCGTACTGGTGCTACTTGGGCATCCCGATGAGCAGGATGAACTTCACCATCTGGGCGGCGATGCTGATCGACTATATCGACTACGGCGCATGGATACCGAGGCTGCGCTCTCAGGAAATGTCTTACGCGATAGAGGCGCGTGTCAGGGAGCTTGGCGGCAGGGTGGAGTACAATACTCGCGTGGATCGCGTTCTGGTGGAGCGGGGCAGGGTGAAGGGCGTTGTCACGGCATCCGGCGAGACCATCAAAACGTCGGCGGTAATAGCCAACACGTCTCCGACGCAGCTTTACGGCTCGCTGGTCAGCCCGGCCTCCGAGGCTCCCGCAGCCGCGTTGCGTAACGTCAACTCCCGCAAGCTGGGCGGGGCCGGGTTCGTCGTCTACCTCGGCCTAGACGCTTCACCGGTTGAGTTGGGCGTGAACGACTACGGCTATTTCATTTCCAAGACGATGAACACGGACGCAGTGTACGGGTCCATGGAAAAGCTCGACCTTGTGGACATGCAGGCCACCATCTGCCTGAACAACGCCATCCCCGACTGCTCGCCTCCAGGCACGACGATAATCTCGATGACCACGCTCTACAAGCCGGGTGTGTGGGACGCGGTCAAGCCCAAGGAATACGCCGCGCTTAAGAACCGGTTGGCGGACGCGATGATATCGCAGTTCGACGACGCGCTCGGAACGGACATCCGCTCGCGGGTGGAGGAGATAGAGGTGGCTACTCCGGCGACATTCGCGCGGTACGCCCGCTCCTTCAACGGCGGGATTTACGGGTACGAGCTTGACCCGTGGGACTCGATAATCCCGCGCATACTGTCCGAAAAGGACGAATCATACATCAAGGGGCTGGAGGTCGCGGGAGGATTCGCGACAATGGGGCACGGGTTCAGCAGCTCGCTGATATCCGGGCGGTCTGCCGGCCTGAAAACTCTCGCCGGACTGGGAGGATGACGCGATGAGCGAACTGATAAATTTCGATGGTCTTAAAGATATGGCCGCGCTTCTGGAACTGTTGCCGGAACGCAAAAAAAGGATGAAGAAGGCGTCCGCCGAGCCGCAGACCGGGGACGCGATGGCCGCTCTGGCCCGCGCGCTGCACCCCGAACTTCAACGGCTCGTTATAGCCGATGTTCGCCAAGAAGCCGCGGGCGCTCGCGTGTTCAGGCTCGTTTCCGACATGGAATCAGGGACTGCCGCGCCCGCAGTTTTCAGGGCGGGCCAATACCTAAGCCTTAAAATCGACATCTCAGGCGTCCGCGTCGCGCGTCCGTACTCGATTTCCTCCTCGCCTGCGGACGCAGCCGACGGCGGCTTCTACGAGATAACTATCCGCAAGAAGGACGGCGGATTCCTTTCCGAACACGCGTGGAAAGAATGGCGCGTGGGGACGAAAATCGAAGCCTCAGGCCCTGCGGGATTCTTCTGTGTCGAACCTTTGCGCGACGCGCGGCATATCGTCGGCCTCGCCGGCGGCAGCGGAATCACTCCCTTCCGTTCGATGTTAAAGGACATCGTCGAAACCGGAGCCGACGTTAAATTCACTCTGCTGTACGGCGTGAACAGGCCGGACGAAATTATGTTTAAAAGCGATCTCGAAGCTTTTGCGGCTCAGGCCCCGGACAGGATAAACGTCCATTTCGTATGCTGCGAACCGGACGCCGCTTGGTGCGGGCCGACCGGGTTCCTCACTGCCGACTCAATCCGCAAACTCGCCGGAGACCCGGCGGGCAAATCCTTCTTCATCTGCGGCCCTCAAGCCATGTACAGCTTCCTCGAAACCGAGTTGAAGCAGTTCGAACTGCCTAAGAGACGGGTGCGCCGGGAGGTTTTCGGAGAGACCGCCGATGTTTCGGCTCATCCTGATTATCCGACGGACGCCGCTGGCAAATCTTTCTCGATGACGGTTCATTGCGGGAGCGAGACGACGGTCATTCCGGCGAACTCAAGCGAATCAGCTCTTGTCGCGCTCGAACGCGCCGGCATCGCCCCGCCGTCTGAATGCAGATCGGGCGAATGCGGCTTCTGCGCGTCCATCCTAATGAACGGGAAAGTGTTTGTCATCCCGGAGACGGACAGACGCAGGCTGGCCGCGAAAAAATTCGACGTCTTTCACCCTTGCTCCTCGTATCCGGTGACGGACATTGAAGTCAAAGTCCCTCTGGATAAAAGTTGAAGCGGGTTCGAGTTTTGATTTGCTGACGGTAGCCGTTGGGGCTGGCGGGGGGCGCTATTTTTCGTAAACTTCGACCGACCACTCGTCAATATCAGCCGCCGGATGTTGCGCGTTCTGGTGTGTGCTTATAAATGAGTTCAATTCGTTGTCGGTGTAGTTGTTAAGCCGCGTCTGAAATGTTATCAACGGCTGGGTCAGGAAGTCGAGCGCGGGCGAATCATTGTCGCGTATCGGATAATATCCCGTGACGAAATTGAATTTGATGTAAGCGTTGTCGGGGATAAGCCCGGCGGTTCTCAGGATTATTCTAATCGAATTGCCGGAAACTTCGGCGAGTTCGAACAGGGGCGAGTTGTGGTTGAAGACTTCCGGCTCTTCGTCGATGTCTTCTGCGGCAGATATGATTTTCTCGGTGAACACGCCATCATAAAGCCTGATGTAGTATTCCCAGTTTTTCGCGCGGTCGGGTCCGGACAAAATTTCGCGCGGGCCTTCTTCTGACAGCGTCGGGCCGATGTCCAGCGCGACGTAATAAAAGTAATCCGATGAAACCGGAGACGCCGTCTTGAGGTTGATCTCAATTACCCGGTATTTCGGGGTCGTCGGCAATGGGGACGGAGCGTATCTGGCGCAACCTGAAACGACGGCGGCGGCGAACAGCGCCGACGCGAGCGCGACTAGCCGTCCCTGCTTTTTCGTCGATTCAGAAATCCTCATTCTGTCCTCCGCCTTCAGTTCGTTCCCAACTGCCGCGTCTGCGACTGCGTCGTCCAGAACGAGTCGTCGAGGTCGAATCCCCGCTCGCTCTGCGTGAATCCGAGTCTTTTCTGCGGGAACGCGCGGATTATATACTGCAACTGGAATTCCTCGCGCGTCGTGTTGTACTTCATTTCAATTATAGTGCAGCATCTTTCTTTTGTGACGACGACGTCCTTGATAATGCTGTCCGTCATATTTCTAGACCAGCTTGATTGGACGGCGACCTTCCAGCCGTTGCTGCGGGTCGACGCCGCTGAGAGCGTGGCCGCCCTCAGGTCTCCCTTCTCAGTGTCCCATGTCGTGCTGGCGTTCAGCAACGTGTTCTTTCTCCTCAACTCCATGCTGATGTCCGAGTAACCCCATCTGTGCGTGTTTAGGTTCCGCGAACTCCGGAGCGTGAAGCGCGTGTTTTGGGTCGCCGACCTGTTCACCAGAATGGTCATGGGCGAATAGCGCGAGCCTTGAGCCGCGCGGTAATCGTACTGCGTGTTCATCGTCAGAGTCGTTTTGGGCCTGTTGAAAGCGAACTCGCCGCGCAGCCTCGAGCTTTCACGGTTCACAGTGTTTCTGTTCGGCCACCCTCCGGAATCTTTGTTGGTTGAGAAGTTGAACTTCAGCGCGGAGGTGTTCGGCCCTGCCTTTTGCAGGTAGTACGACATGTCGGACGAGTGCGTCATCAGGTAGTTGGCGTCCGTCGTGCTGTAGAAGCTCTGGTCGTATCTCTGCGAAGTCTTGAACTCGAACCTGTTCGTCCGCAACAGAGTCTTTGCGGCTGTTATTGAAGCGGAAGCGTGCCGCAGCGCCTCGCTATCGCTCCTTGTCCCCTGTCGTATTCTTTCGTGGTTGAGCGTTATCGCGGTTATCGGAACATACTTCAATGGAATAAACCTTGAGTAAAGCTTCGGTTGCAACGCCAACGTCGCTTTCGGCCAGAGAGTGTTCAGCGACTTCGTGGCGCTCTGTTGCTCCGAGAGATCGAAAGATTTCTGCGTCGCCACGGTAAGCCTGTAGAGGTCGCCGGTGTACGTGGTGGTCGATCTGAAGTCCGCGTTTCTGCTTTCCGTCTTGTTCGTCCCGCCTGTGGTCGCCAGACGGTACGTGTAATTCGTGTTGAGCTTCTGCGAATGGTTCAGAGTGTGCCCGAAGTTATAGTTGCCCGTGACGGACTCGCCGGTGAGGGTTTGGGTGGTGGTCGTCGTAACTCCGAGCGTCATCCGCCTGCGCTCGGCTCCTTTGACCGTTCCCGATGGGCCTTCCTTGATTTCGCGCACGCTTCGGGTCAGGTTAAACGAAGTCCGGTTTGTGTTTCGCCGAGATCCCGGTCTGTCGATGATGAACGAGCTTGTTCGGTTGAACGAGAAATCCCCCGACATCCGGTCGTTCAGATTTAACTTCTGCGTCACGTTTGCCATGTTGGTCGAGTTCCCGGTGTCTTTCTCTCTGTTTGTGAGGAACCAGTTTCTTCCGTCGCCGCCCAACCTTTTGGAAGTGTACATGTGCTCCGCGCCGTATTTCGCGCCTTTTTTCGACGCGAGGTAGATCAGCGCCCAGCCGTCTATATTGTCTTTCGTCAGATACGCGTAGTCGTGGTTGACGTAGAAACCGTCCGTCTTGTTGTAGCCCATTTCCGGCGTGTGCCGCCGGTCCTGTTTAAGGCTGATCACATAGAGAGGATAATAAATCGAGCGCGTTCCGCCGAAAAACACGTACACGTCGCGGGCGACGATTTTGATGCTCGGGCGGATCGTCACTTCCTTCGCTCTCAGGTGGTACTCCGTCTTGCAGTCCGGCTCGCACGTAGTCATGCGCGCTTTGTTCAGCTTTATCCTCTGCGGATCGCCTTTGATAAAATCGGCGGAGAAAAACAGCCGCCCGGAAACGCCTTCGGCGGTGGTCGAGCCGCTGCCGTTCACTATCTCAAACCATTCGTTGTCGTAGTTGTAGAACAGGGAGTCGCCCACGTAGTCGCCCTGCGGGCCTGTCATCTTTACGCTGTGGCGGGCGAAGACGGTCTTTCGATTCTCGTCCAGCGTGGCTTCGTCGCAGCTTACGGAAATGTCGCCGTACTTGAACTTGACGTCGCCTTTCAGGACTGTTATCTGAGTTTCCTGCTCGCGGCGCATGTAGTCGGCGGATTCAATGACGATAAGCTCGTCGCCGTCCTGCGGAGCGTCCTGAGCGGCGGAGGGCAGGGCGAGCGCAAACACAAACAAGAGCGCCGCTCCCACAGCCGTCAGGCTGGCTTTTGCAGTCGCGCGTCTTTTTTTATGTCGGATTCCGGATGTCATTTTCTTGTGCGGGACACTAGAATGATTCCCACCGCGAGGAAAATAAAGTTTAGAGACCACGCGGCGACCACCGGGGGCAGCACGCCCTTCTTGCCTAGCATCGTGCTCACAATCGTTCCCACCCAGTACAGCAGCACCAGAGCTGCCGTCACAGCCACCCCGGCCATCATCCCGCTCCGTCCCGCCCTGATGCTCAGCGGAGCGCCCACCAGAACTAGTATGAAACTCGCCGCCGGAACCGCCGTCTTGAAGTGCAGGTCTGTCTCGAACTGCCTAGTGTCTATCCCGCTTTCCTTATAGAGCGCTATCTTATCCTTCAGTTCCGTTATGCTCATCTCCTGCGGCGATCTCTGCTCCCCGAATATCTCGTCCATCTCCCTCTCTATGTTCAATGAAAGCTCTTCGAAATCTATCTGATACTCCAAGTGTCCGGCGGAGTCGTAGTTGTGTATCGAGCCGTCGAACAGCTTCATGTCCTTCTTTGTCCATTTGCCGACCGGGGCGGTTATCGCCCTCGGATGAGGTCCGTCTCCCGTCTCGTACACCGTCACCCCTTCCAGCGTTCCCGCCGCCGGGTCTATCTTATTGATAATGAAATGTTTGTTCCCCTTGCCCTTGAAGAAGACATTCTCCATCGGTTTGCCCGACACATCGCTGACGAGGAACTCCCGCCAAAGCGATATGCTGTGGTTGTTCGACCACGGGACGAGCTTTTGAAGCATCAGGAATCCCGCGCCGCTCACAAGCGCTCCCATCAGCAGAAGCGGCGCCATCAGCCTGAAAACGCTTATCCCGCTTGTCCTCATCACGTCTATCTCGCTGTCCTTCGACATGCGGCTCATCCCCAGCAGCGTCGCGAAAAGCGTCGCCATCGGAAACGCCAGAACCGCGAACGCGGGCAACTGATAGAATAGTATCCTTATGAATATCTTGAAGGGAACCTGCTTCTCAATAACGAAGTCCATCATCTCGAAAAGCACCGTGTTTACCATCAGAAAAAGGATGATTAGAGACACGCCGAAGGTGAAGAATGTGAAGAATTCGGACATCAGGTAACGGTCGACAGTTTTAAATAATCTCATTGCGGCAATTGACTTTTCTCGAAAAGAAACTAACCTTTTTAACGTGCGGCGCGCGCGGCGCGCCCGCTCGCCGAAGTGGCGGAATTGGCAGACGCGCTAGATTCAGGTTCTAGTGTCCAATTGCGGACGTAGGGGTTCAAGTCCCCTCTTCGGCACTAACCGCGGGAAAACCTCCTGCGGTTTTTTATTTTCCCCCATCGTCCGCGCCTCGCCGCCGCCAACACACATTTTCAGTTCAATTCTCTGAAAAATCAATATAAACAGGTTGTTAGTGGCGTTAAGGGAAAACTTTTGAAAAAGTTTTCCCTTAAAATCCCTTTCAAAATCTTTCATGCCAGCGCCCAAGTCGGAGCTTCGCCTCCGCCTTCGGTGCGCATCGCGAGAGAAGATGTCGGGAAATGGTTTTCAGTGGAGTCTGTTTATAAATGATTTTACATGGAGCGTCGGGATGGAAGCGCTTCAGCGATTCGCTCTCGACGATCATTGAAATGTTTTGAAGAGATTAACAGAGAAACTTTTCAAAAGTTTCTCTGTGGTTTTTTCGTTTTTCTTTTCCCTTATTTCATTTTTCATCTTTTCTATTATCTCCACGGCGCGAATGGATGAAATGTTTCCGGAGGGGACTGAACACGAGTAAAGAAATATTATAGAATTACCGAACGCGGAAAGGAAAAGGCATGAGAGTGGAAACCCGTGCGGCGATGTTCACGATAGGAGCAATGCGTCCGGGCGTGTTTTATGAGTTGCTTGACGACGGAAGGCTGCCGAACATCGAAAAGATATTCAGCAACGCGGTAAGGGCGGAACTGGCAGCGGCGGTTTTTCCGTCCGTGGCGGCGTCGTGCCACGCGGCGCTGGCGACGGGAGCTATGCCCGGAAGGAACCTGATAACGGGAGGCGGGCGGTTCGACAGACACGGGAAGATGCCGGCGCACAGGGAATACGCGATGACGGAGCCGTGGCGGGGCGCGGCTGGGCGGCTGGGGCTTCCGGCTCTGCCGAAGACGGGGGACGGGCCGGCGCTGGATAAGGACATAAGCGGCGGAACGGCGACAATATTCGAGGCGTTGAAGACGCGCGCGGCGAGGTCGGCGGCGGTCTGGACGCCGGTGGGGCGAGGGGCGGACGAGCACATAACGGCGAGCGCGCTGGAGATAGCGTTGGCGTCGGCGGGGGGGAAGGGAGGCCGGGCGGCGTTTGACCGAGCGGCGGCGCGTAAGGCAGCGAAGTTTATAGCTGACACTAGGCGGCTGCACAGGATGATTCAGGTGAATTTCGCGGGCGCGTTTCCGAGGAGCGCAGACGCGGCAGAGGACGAGGAGCGCGAGTATATTTCCGGCGTTTTGGACGCGTGTTTCGGGAGGACGCTCGACGCGCTCGCCCGGAGGCATCCGCTCGAGGAGTTCCATTTCACTCTATGCGCGGCGCGCGGAGGCAGGCACGCTCCCGCTTCGCCGGAACGCGTGGTGTCCCGCGCGGCGATGCGGAGAATCCTTTCTTCCGCCGGGTATTCGATATACAACCCAGCCGAGTCGGACAACCCGAAGAGGCGGTCGGCGGTGGCGTTCATTCATTCAGGCTCATATCATCTGCACTTGAGGAACAGGGCGACTGGGAAATGGCACAGTCCGCCGCTTTTCGAGGAAGATTTGATGGCTGCGGCGGACGCATTTTTCGGGGCGTCGGCGAGCGGCTCGGGTGGCGCTGCTCCCGGATGGCTGGATTTGGCGCTGGTTAAAAACGTAGAGATGGGCGAGTACATGGTTTATGACGGCGTTCTGGCGGAGTCTCCTGAAGATTTCTTTTCGCGGAGCGGGAACGAAACCAAGTACCCCGGAGCGAGCAAGAGACTGAAGGGTTTTTTCTGCAAGCACAGCCCGGACGTGGTGTTGCTCGCGGACAGGGGGAAGGGTTTCTGCTTCGAGGTGGAAAACGGCGCGCGCGGTGGCGGCGGCCTGTGCGCGGAAGACTCGCTTGTGCCGCTCCTCTTCTCAGGCCCCGGAGTGGAGTCCGGGATGATACGCGGCATGTGCTCGATTATAGACACCGCGCCGACGGTCGCCGCTCTGTTTGACGTTTCTATGACCACCGCCGACGGGCGGATACTTCCTCTGTTCAAACGAGATTGAACCCTCGTTAAATACGGGTTATTCTTCTTCCGCTTCTTCTGCGGGGGCGGGGAAGAGTTCTTCGAACTGTTCGCGGGACACTTCTCCGGCATTTTTGAGAGTTCCGTTGAGGGTCAGGTTGACTTTTGCTTCCGGCTCCCATTTTTCCTTGGAGCCGTCGGGTTTGGTGAAGTTGATTTTTGCTCCGCCTTTGACGGTCACTTTGGAGTCGGCGCTCATGTCCTTAATCGTTCCGGAATCAATCGCCAGAGACATTCCGCCTGCGACTTCCCATTTCATCTTGAGGTCGACTTTGCCGATAGACATCACGTCGTCGCCCATCGGGATTTCGGGGATCATGGAAAGGAAGCTGTTGAGGAATCCGGCGTCGTAGTCGCCAGTGGAGGCGAACTCCATGACGGCCACGCCGTTGTCGACGGATATGAGTTTGTATCTCATTTCGAGGATGGGGAAAATCGGCATCGGCATATCGTCCTGAGCGACCTTCTGCACCCAAGTGTCGCCGACGGCGACCGGGTCTTTGGGAAGGACGGGCGGGATGAGGCCGGTGATTATAGGCAGGATGGTGTCGAGGCTGGTGAGGTCCATGCCGGAGTTGCCCATGCCGGGCATCATGCCGCCGAGCATGTTGCCCATGCCGCCGGGCATGCTGAGGTTGCGGACTTCGATGTTGTTGATGCCGCCCTGCGGGCTGATGTCGAGCAGGAGTTCGGGAGCTGCGCCGGCGCCTATGCCGCCGATGTCCGGCAGTTGCAGCAGCCCGCCGAGTATCACGTTCTTTATCATCGCCTTGGCGAGGAACACCGTGCCTTCGTCATAAGCGTCCTGCGTGTCCATGTACGCGTCGAGGTTTATCTTGACGGCGAGGTTTTCGCCCGACATCTTCGCGTTGGGCATCGGGAGGCCGACGAGGTCGAAGGAGAGCGCGCCGCCGAGGGACGCCTCGTATTTTGTTATGACTCCGGGAGTTCCCTTAATCTTCAGTTCATAAGTCTGTTGCGCGAGCGCCTGCGAGCATACCGCCGCCGCTGCGAGCGCCGCGAAAACCGCTGTTATCCTTGACAGTTTCATTGCGCGTTCCCCCTAGTGGTTTGGTCTGATTATACCCGCTCCCCCGCTCAAGTCAATTATCGGAGCGCCGGGCGCGGGCGTATTCGCTACAGCGATTTCTTAAACCATTTCAGGCTGTCCACCACCACTTTGTCCAGAGGAAGGATGTGGTCTGAGTCGTACCACACGACGCCTTTGCGGGGCGTGTCGATGAGGTTGTGAAGAGCCTCCATCGCCGGGACGCTGATTGTGGTGTCGTTCTTGCCGTTCATGAGCATGACCGCTCTGTCGTTGAGCAAGGGAGCGAAAACGCCGGGATCGACGAACTTGAACATGTCGACGAATTGCTCAGGAGACATGTTATTTGTTTCCATGTATTTTCTGATTTCCTGCATATCGCCGTAATCAGAGTGGCGGAACATGAGAGAGAAGTCCGCGCCGCCGTCGGCGAGCAGGATGGATTTGATTCTGGGGTCGAGAGAGGTGGCGGCGGTTCCGGTGAGAGCGCCCATGCTAATGCCCATGTAGCCGAGGCGGCCGGGGTCGATTCCTTTCCAAGAGGCCAGAACGTCGAAGCCGCGAAGGATGTCCCGAATCTGTTCCTGCATGTGTTTTGCGCTGAGGGCAGGGTCGTCCATCAGGACGTCCTTGCCCTTTTCCGCGCGGTCTCCCCTGTAGACGCCGTCAATCGCCATGATGGCGATGCCGTGGCCCGTCCACGGAGCGAAAACATCCGCGAGGCTTTTGTCCGACACGTGGAAGTGCATGAAGAATACGGCGGGCAAAGCGCCTTCTACGGTCGAGCGCGCCGGGTTCATCGGCCCGATATGCGGCTTGGGCATAATCAGCGACGCCGGGACTCTGCCCCCGTTCGGGCTGTCGTACGAGAAACTTATCTTCACGCAAGACGGCAGGAACTCGGCTTCCTTCTCGATGACGACATTGAGGGGAGCGCTCCGGTCGAATTCGTAAGCGGCCCGGATTTCGGCCATATCGACTTCGATCTCGGTTCCCAGCCCTGCGGACGTCATTTTAAGAATCCTGTCTTCGGCCCGCGCGGGCGACACAGCCGTCCATGCCGCCACAGCCAGAGCCGCCGCCCAAATCAGCGCAATCCTAGATGTCTTCATGTCGCAACTTCCTCCGCGCTTTTTTTTCGCCGTCAGTTTACCAGAATCCGAATTGAAAATCCAATTCCCGGCGCTGAGAGCAAAGGCGAGCGGAGGAAAAGGAGCGGGTCGTTTTTTTTCGGGTTGAAGAGGGGCGCGTGTATCCGTTAAAATGATGTAAATCGGATTTTTTGGAAATCCGGGTCTGACGCGAAATTCTGCGCAACGGCGGAACGCGGCGGAGCGGCGGGGTGTAAGCGCGGCTCCGGGGAAGGCATTATTGGCTGAAGATTTATTGCAGGAGCGGACATGGGCCTAACAGACAGGGAGCATGGG
>Ga0209311_1003079_pt1 | contig 11532 bp, 8 predicted proteins | sample AD_UKC045_MetaG_FD_184417 | JGI IMG/M metagenome (GOLD analysis project Ga0209311, IMG submission 184417) | Active sludge microbial communities of municipal wastewater-treating anaerobic digesters from USA - AD_UKC045_MetaG (SPAdes) (version 2) | ecosystem: Engineered > Bioreactor > Anaerobic >... | reverse complement strand
AGTCATTATACGGTATTTCAAATTTCTTCTGATGGCAAAGAGAATGTTTGCCCAGTTGAGCCCTGTTTGAGGAAAACGACATGGCCTTGTTCTGCCCCAAGACCCAGACGATACAACATCTACATCGGGAACCAATTGTCAAGTCTTCTCACCTTCCCTTGTCTAGAGTCACGCCCTCATCAAGGTTGCTGAACAACTTCGGTACCTGTTTTGCCAAGATTATTGGTGACCTGTCCCGGATTTATGTACCAACCTGAATGAGAGGATTTGGCTTGGTTTCGGGTTGTGGACCTGGGTTGCTGGCATTGCCGTAATGATGGCGGGACTCTGCCATATGGAAAACGATGGACAACCATAATATAATCTCTTTTTGTTTTAGTGGACACATGGGAAAAATCTGAAGATGGCAAAGCGGAAGACTTCGATCCTGGATGATTTGCAGAACTTCTTCGTGGCGGTACCGTGGTGTGTCGGACCTATTGTCGCGCTGGTCGGCTGTGGTTTCCTGCGGTTCTTGATGCCGGTAGTGTTCCAATCCGCCCTCCCTGCGGAGACTAGTCCGATCTCAGTGACCATGAACAATACCTTTGATCAAATACTAGGACCTTTTCCGGTCAAGCCTGCCCCCTTGGGAGAGGTCATAGTGCTGTTCGTATGGCTCGTGAGCCTCGTCCAGAAGGTGAATCAGCGAAGCCTACTAAACAGGCCCCACGAACCCGAAGATATGAAAGTACTCACTTGGCGCGAGTTCGAGTTGCTGGTTGGCGAGAACTACAGACAACGTGGCTTTATTGTTGAAAAACGAGATGGGGCATCTCCTGACGGCGACATTGACGTTGTGCTCAGGAAACGCTGCAGAACAGTACTTTTCCAGTGCAAACACTATTCGGCTATCAAAGTAGACATTCGTCCGGTTCGAACACTCCTTGGCGTTTTGGATCATGATTGGGCCAACGGAGGGATTCTTGTAGCTAGAGAACAATTCTCGACGTTCGTGAATGATTTTGCGGAGAAGAACGGAATCGGACTTGTGGATGGCAAGGGCCTCATTGGGATGGTTCGTTTAATAAAAGGAGAGGCTGTGGGTATATGAGTCTAGAAACATCGCATGGAAACCCCTTCGACTATACGAATCCGGTACTGAGTCTCGCGTCTTATATAGGGCGTGCCGACATCCAAGGACGCATGCAGTCATGGCATCATCCAGGCACTAGAATTTCCGTCTCCGGCCCTAGGAGGATGGGGACTACATCTACACTCAACGTTTTCCTAGAAGAAGCCAAGAGACTTGGCAGGAAGACAGTATACATTGACCTGCGCTCGCTTTCGAAACCCATAACAGCAACCGGCGTTTGGTCATCCCTCCTCTTAGAACTAGGGTATGAGACTGACGGTAATATTAAGGCACTCTATGAGACGATCCGATCCGCTGATGCTGTGATCCCACCACTCGCACTCGCCATCGACGAATTTGACCTTGTCCAGAGCACGGAAGCTCATTCCCTTCTTACCCGTCTCACAGGTATACTCCCATCGATCATCGAGGCTTCTCACTTAATGAACAACAACGCGAATATCGAACATTCTTTGACCGTCTTAATAGGCTCACGCCAATCTCTATTTGATATTGAACGGGCAACTCAGTGTATCGACTCCCCGTGGTATCAGATGTACCAAACCTTGAATCTCAGGCCTATAGGCAAGAAGGACGCCATGCGGCTGGTCCTTGAACCAAGCACTTCCGCAGGGACCCCACTTGATGACGAGAGTTCCTGGCTTATCAAATTTGCCGGAACGTGGCCTTTCTTCCTCAAACTTGCATGTCATCACGCGTTCCAATACAAGCATGATTCGGCCATGAAACGATTGAATATGCGTTCGCGTAGGGCAGTGGAGGAAAGCGTGTGGGAAGAGGCGTTGCCGCACCTTGATACATACTGGGGGTTCTTGACCTCGCGGCAACGGGACATCTTGATAAACCTAGATATGTGGTCCCGAAGTATGGCAGAAAGTCAGATCGACCCTGATACAACAAAATTGAGTAGGGATGGAATTGTGAGGACAGTAGGGGATAGGGTAAACTATACTTGTGATCTTTTCAGCACGTACTTCAGTAAAAAGCATGATGACGAGCCATTGTTGGGTCACGCGATGTCCACTGCGGATTCGGCTTTGATCTCGATAGCCGAGACGCTTTCTCGACTCGGGATATGCGCGTCAGAATTGTCACAATGGGACGATTCCACGGAGAAGAATATCCAAGAGATATCTTACGTAGTTCTGCGAAGTCAATATCAGCGGGTTTCACGCGAACGCCATGCAGGGGAAGGTCCTCGCCGGGACTATAGATGCGATCTTCGCGTTGATGATGTCGATGTATTGGTAGAGATCAAACGCGTAAGAAGCCTGGATCATGTTCCAAAAATCCAAGTAGAGATCAACGACGATCTCGCTGGATACCGAAGCCAGAAACCCAACCAGAGGATAGTATTTCTTATATGGGATCGTCAGAGATACATAGCTGACAGGGAGTACTTCCGAGACACATATGAAACCAAAGACAAAAACGTCAGGATTGTCTTCGCGCCGTGACTCGGAACACCTAATGTGTTCAAGTGGATTATTCAGGACGAAATCCTTAATTTGATATTTTCCGTTAACCATATCCAGACAATGCTCAAGATTCTTAAGAAGGCGTTGGATGAAAGGTCCAGAAAACAGGGGCCATCCATATTGCATTTACGGCCAATCCTGACGCACACTGTAACCTGTCTATTTAATGTTGCTTTAGTGAATGGTCGCCTATGCGCTGCTTTAAGAGGGCAGCTTGGGAGTATTCCGTGAGAAAACGTATTGTTCTATTAATTATTGGCCTGGTTTTTATTGCTGGGTTTGCGGTTGCGCAAGTGCCAGAGCCATCTGGCGGGGCGCCGGTGAAGATTTATCCGTTGCCGCAGGGGGAGGAGGCCGCTCCGATCTCGATCACGGCGAATGGTCAGGCGTTGCCGGTTTCGTTGTGTTACGTGTCCGCGTATCCGTATAACCGGCGGTGGCCGGGGCATCAGCGCACGAAAGACCAGCGCGAGGAGGCCTATTTTGCGCGTTTGGCGGGAACGGGGCCCATTGTTTTCCAATACAAACCCGCACGGCCTTTTTCCGCGTGTGTTATCCGTCCGCTGTCGGCGAAGGTAACGCCGGAGGTGAAGGACGGCGTGATCACGTTCACGCTGCCGCATCCCGGCGGATACACCGTCGAGTTGGACGGTACCCACAACGCGTTGCATCTCTTTGTTGATCCGCCCATGGACTACACCGTATCGCCTAATGCGAAAGGGGTGCATTACTTCGGGCCGGGCGTCCACCACGTTGGCATCCTTAATCTGAAGGACGATGAGACGGTGTATATTGACGAGGGGGCGGTTGTCTACGGCAGCATTCACGTGGATAAGGTCCAGCGCATCAGGATTCTCGGCCGCGGCATTCTCGACAACAGCGAAAACGTCGAGGAGATTCTCTTCAAAGTCGAAAACCTCGGAGACGGCACGGTCGACGTGGGCAACAGCCGCCGCGATCACACGATTCACCTCGTGGATTCCAGCGACATCGAGATCGAGGGCATTACCATCCGCGATTCGCTCGTCTACAACATCGCCGGCTTCGGATGCAGCAACACCACGATCAAAAACATTAAGACCATCGGATGCTGGCGCTACAACTCCGACGGAATCGATCTCCATAACTGCCGCAACGCGCACGTGTCCGGCTGTTTCGTGCGCACGTACGATGACTCGCTGTGCGCGAAGGGCCACACTGGCTATCGTTTCGACACCTGCGAAGACATCCTCTTTGAAAACTGCGTCATTTGGAACGATTGGGGCAAGGGGCTGGAAATCGGCGCTGAAACACGCGCCGAGCATCTGCGCCGGATCGTCTTCCGCAACTGCGACATCATCCACCTCACCGGCCCCGCCATCGACATCATGAACGTCGACTACGGCAGGGTACATGACGTCACCTTTGAAGACATCCGCGTCGAGTACGATCCTGTCATCCAGCGGCCCACCCTGCAGAAGGATGACGAGACCCCGTTTATCGCGGATCCCAACAGCACCTACATGCCCCCCGCGATCTGTTTCGACATCGTAAAACACGCGGAATACTCGGGTGGACTTGACCGCCGCGGCTACATCTACGACATCACACTGCGCAACATCCGCATCCACGCCGACCGCATGCCGCCGTCCTCCTTTAAAGGCTACGACGATGAGCACGCCGTCTACAATGTCACGGTGGATGGTCTATTCCTCAACGACAAGCGGATTACCACACCGGAAGAGGCGAAGTTCCATATCGGAGAACACGTCCGCAACATTAAAATCCAATAAACGAATACATCCTCAACGCGGACCGATCACGCTATAGGCGCCGATATCCTTTTTCTGGCCGGAAATATTAAGAGAGGCCAATATAGGTCCCTGTTTCCTATTGGGATACTTAGTCAACTGGAAGGGGGTGCAAGCGGCCAAGCAGGACTGTCGATCTATCATGAGGTGATCGTGCTGCCTTTAGAGCCTTCTGCGTCCTGCCGCCATAGTATATGCCTGACTTCTTATCAATTCGGACATTGGGGTTCAGTGATATCTAAGGCGAAATACGACCCGGTGGCTGCCGTCCTCCTCTTTCTTATGGTTTGACAGCATAGGGCAACCGCCGTATGATGACCCTATTGAGTGTTTCAAATTTGAACCGCCATCTGCGCGCTTCTCAACCGCCATTGACGGTGTTCCAGCAACAACAAGGAGAAGACAAGATGAAAGCCAGAAAAGAGACTGTTCTCGAATTTTTGATGACATTCCCCATTATGGCCGCTAGTCTCTGTGGGTGTCCCAAACCCGCCTATGATCCGCCCTCCGCATCGCTTGCTTTTCCCGCTGACCACGGTTTCCATTACAACAAAACGGAATGGGTATATTTCAGTGGATTCGTGCAAACCGATGTTGGAAAAGAACTCGGCTTCATGTTCACCATATTCCAAATAGAATCTGTAGGTAACGTGAATGGAGGGTTCATCTATCCGTGTCTATTGATAATTTGCGACCCTGAAAATTCAACGTACCACTGGTGCTCAACCTTCGGTTTCAATGGATCTGCCGGCGCCGTGGATGGCCTCCCTCGGATTAACGCCAAAGATGCCCAGTTTGCCTGCCTGCCGTCCGGCGATTTCAACATACAGGCGGATATGGACATCTTGTCTTTGAATCTGAACTTTACGCCAAACGAGGATGTCCTGCTTCATGGTGAAGATGGCATCATCCCGATGGGGGACGGCATGGACTCCGGCTATTACTCATTCACAAACCTGTCCACGAACGGAACCCTCGCGATAAACGGCACGGACTACACCGTAACCGAAGGGCGGGCATGGATGGACCATCAATGGGGAAACTGGGCCGACAACGGAAGAATATGGGATTGGTTCTCCATGAGGTTTGATAACGGTGGCGCACTGATGCTCTTCCAGTTTCGTGACGGTAATGGCAATGTCGTTCGTGGAAACTGGACGTACAGAGACGGTGACGGTGAAGTCCGCTACGGTACGGACTTCTCCATCAATGCACATCGCATGTACAATGACAAGGATTCATCAGGAAGCTTCCCTGTGGACTGGACGATTACTATCCCCAGTCTTAACGCCGAGTTTGAAGTCAAACCGTTGTTTGATGCACAGAACGTATACTCATTATGGGAAGGCGCATGTACTGTGGAAGGCGCGGCAGGGGATTCCGTACTTTCCGGCAAGGCCTTTGTGGAACTGACCGGATACGGAAACAAGGATGGTTTCGACAGTTACTTTGCCCTACTGCGGCTTTTGCTGAAGAACTGGTATGCGCGCGTCCGAAACTGACCCTCATGACGCCAGATTTTCGCAGAAATATGATAATTTACCCGCCCTGTTACTTTCGGCTGGATAACACTTGTTCCGAATCCGGACGGTTCAGCCGGTAGGTGTAGTCGGGCCATAAGGGACAATTCAGATCGACCCAGGCTTTCACCGCTTGCATCTCGTCTTTGGTCAAGGCGACCGTCTTGTGGTCTTCATCCCCCAGAACCTTCCAAAGTTTACTTTGGAGGGTCCCGAAAGAAAGCGGTTCGGCCTTAAACGGCCGTATGCCCCACGTATAATCGAAATAGTGAACCCAGCCGCCTTCGATGAGCGACCGGTAGGAGGCCGGTATGCGCTCTTCATCGAGTTTGCCGCGCAGATCGGGGCTCGCTCCCCTCCACCTTCCATCGTGACAACTGATGCATTGGCGGTCCAACACGGGCTGAACCACTTTCTCATAGGAAAAAGGCACTGCGCCCCAAGGCGGGGGCTCTAGACGGTCGGGCGGCCGCCGTATAGCCTCCCGCAAACCAACAGCAGGCGAAGAAGTTTGACGGCTTTCGTGGCAGCCGATGCAACTGCGCGTCTCGCCCGGCTGCAGTTGAATAACGCTCCGCATCCGTTGGATTTCATTGTAGTCTGCGTCAAGCAATTGGAAATAGAGCTGCCTTCCCGCGGGCGCCAGGAAATTCGCCGAGCCATCCTCCGCCACGGGCGCGGTGCCGTACGATCTTTTCGCCTCATACGTTGGCCAGGCCGGATCATCGGTCACGCGGTAAAGGCCTTCTCCCACTTTTTCTATTTTCTTGGGCCAGTCGTGATTGGTTCTGACTGGGCTCACTAATGCGTTTGTTGTACGGGTAAGGTAACTGTTGGCATGACCTTTCACAAGATGGGTCGGCGAGGCATAGAAATCCTGAAAGGGTGGGTGATCTTTTTGGCATTCGCCGTTAGGGAGACGTTCCAGGTCTGCGGGAACTTCCTCGGCGACTTGGATGTATTTGATGCGGCCGCGCACCTCTGGTCCCAGGCCCAGGTAAACGTCTTGAATGGTAAACCGTCCGAGTTGCTCATTTGCAAGACCCGGGTCAATGGAACTCGCCAGCACCGGCGGCCGCGGCTGCGGGCGCAAAGGCCTTGGCCCCGTGCTGCTGATTTCGGGATCAATATAGAGCAATTCACGATTGCCATACCGATCAATTACATATAGGCCCCAATTATGATGATTGTCAGGATTGTGGCTTACCAGGAAATAGTCACTGGAAATGGGGTAGGGATCCCGGAACGTGTCAAAATAGCTGCGGTCCATCTGGTAGTACGGATGCGTGTCCGGCGTAATGTTGGTAATGGCATTCGTGTCGAACGGATCTTTGCCCCGGTCAATCAAGGCAATCGGGCCTTCGTGACTGCCATGAGACATCAGCGTGCAGAGAATCTCGTTGGTTCCCGGAACCTCGTGCGCCTGGCTGTAGCAGTTGGGCGTATTGTTACCGAACACCAATGCGGGATGCGTTCCATCGGGGCGGATGGTCCAGAGCGTGTGGCTGAAATCCGCGCCTTTGTCGAGATACTCCGACCGCGTCCAGAGGATAAGGCCGTCGCTCATGACGGAGGGTTTCCACTCGCTCAGATTGGCGTGGGAAAGCCGCTGCAGATTCGAGCCGTCCCGCTCCATGCGGTAAAGCACATATGCCTGCGGACGCCAGCAAAGAAAGCGAAGCGCGCACCGGGTGGTGATGAACGCCAATCCCCCATCCGGCAATACAGCCGGATCAAAGTCATGAAACGGACCCTCGGTGAGTTGCCGCACTTCACCACTATTTAACGACAGCGAATACATATGCCAGTACGAATCCCATCCCTCGACCTGCGAAATTTCCGGCCGATAGGCGAAGAAAACGGTCTGCGCGTCGTAATCGAGCACCGGCTCGCGGACAATGCCCGCGCTGCCATCGAATAGTTGCTCGATCTGGGCCTGGTCCGGAAGCAGGCCGCCCTGCGCGTCGCGAGGCACATGGAGCACGAAGACGCCGCCGCCGGGTTCAAGACAGCCGTCCAAATGCTCGCTGTAATTATGCGATTCCAGGAAAGGATGCCGCTTGGCGAACAGCACGTGTTCCAGCGGCGCCAGCGAAGGATCACGGAAAAACAGGCGCCGCTTGGCCCAGCGGGCCGCGAGGTAAAGGTCGTCGCTGGAAGCTTCCCCGGGGTCCGCCGCCGCCTGGAACTGGGCCAACTGCTGCCGTTCCGCGCTAACCTCCAATCCCTGCTTCTCAAGCCGGTCGATTAAATCCGAATACAGCGCCAGGACGCGCTTCAACGTCTCTAACCGCGCGAGCTGTCCCCAATACGGCGCGCCGCCCGGATACGCCGGACGCTCCGTCACAAGCGGGGACAGGTAATCGTCGTTGGGAATCTTGCTCCACGTATCGCGTTCACGCTGAAAGGCGTATTGCACCACGCCATGCCAGTTTTTCTCGGCCAGACGATCCACCCGCAAGTGGGGCATCAGATCAAACGCGCTCAACGGGTTTTTCCGGTGAGGCACTAAAGAGCCTGCCTTGTCGCCCAGCGAAGCCACCGGCTGCCAGTCCGTTCCATCCAGCGACAACAGCACTTCGGCCTCGGTCGGGATGCGGTCCTGAAACGTGCCCTCCCGATCCCGTGAAATTACCACCCGGGCCACCTCTGCCGCCTCCGGCAATTCAATCTGCGCCCACCCTTCTCCAGGCGTGGCGGCAATCCAACTCTGGGAATTGCCATACTGACCGTCATTTAAATTTGCCACCTGGTGAATTTCATACCCAGGTAACAGCGACGACGCGCTTGCCTTGGCTCCCCGGGACGCAAGCGCCAGATTCTCCGTGCCGTTAGGCCCGTAAATCTCCAATTCATCCAGGCACGGTTGCGTGTTTCCGCTGGTCTTGTGAATCACCAGCCGGATAAAACGGGCCGTCTGAGACGTAAAGTCAATCGCAGCCGTACGCTGTTTTGCTTCCGCGGCGGGAATGCGCGCTACATTCTCCGCAAACTCTTCCACCACGGGACGCCCCTTGGTTTGCGCCGCCCCTGCCGCGACGCCATCCTGTCCCGGCGTGGCCATCAGTATGAAACCAAACACAGCTAAAACAAACGGTAAAGCAGCCATTTTCCGGTCTCCATTAAGGTATTATGAAGAATTATCCTTCTGTAGCCAGAACAAGTCAAGCACTGCGCAAGCGGCGTGCATCAGAATCAGAACTTTTGCTGTTTGATGGCGTCTACCAGGTCCGGTTTCCATTTGCCGGTGGTGTCGCGGAGGCCGCTGTGAGCGCTGGGGGTGTCTTGATAGGCCCAGATCCACCATCCGGCGAAGCCGTAGTGCGCGCATTTCTGGAAATGCCATTGGAGGATCTCGGGGCCTGGGCGATCTTGGATGGAAATGATGCAATCGCGCACGTCGTCGTGTCCGGGGCCTTTGAGGTCGGTGGAGATGATTCTTGCAGCATTCTCAGAGCCGAGAATGTTAACGATCTCTTTAAGATAGGAGAATCCATCAGGAGCGGGGTCGCAGAAGGGATAGGTGGTCATTACCCAATAGTCCGGTGGCATGGCCAGGTCGTCGATGATCCACTTTTTAAGGTTGTGGAAGGCGCTGAGGCGCATCTGTGGGGTCTTCTGCATCCAATACGCGGTGTTTGAGAAGATAGGCAGCATAATCGGCGGGGCCTTGGGACGTTTCCCGGCGGCGCGGAATACCGGCCATACTTGTTTCACGAAACGTTCGGTATTCGTGGTGATGGCCGGGTTATCGTCGCGGTCCCACAGGCAAGGTTCCGCTGCGCCGAGTTCGTAGTTGCCCATCATGCACCACAGTGCAATGGCTTCCGGATGCTTCGTGCGCCCTTCTATGTACTCGATCATTTCCCGGTACCACAGGGCGGATTCATTCCAGGGGGTTTCATCGGGCTTCGGCCAGTAACCCGAGTTTCCGATCTGATGGCCAGGATCCACGGAATATGGAATCCACATGTTGGAGGCTAGATCGAGTTCGACGGATAGACCGGCGTCATGGCAATCATCAATAAATGCCGCCACGCCATCCAGATAGGCAATGTTTGCCCACTCGGTCAGGGGTTGTCCTTCCTGGGGCGCTTGAGAAGGCTTTTTTAATGAATAGGCAATGCATACGAAGATATCAATGAGATTGATGCCGGTGGCGCTGACAAGTTCTTTCAAGGTGGTCTGTATTTGGGGGCGGTATTCCGGATAGAAACAAAGCCACGGAAAATCCGGGGTTTCGGGCTTCACCAGCGGATTAAAATACACCCCGCGAAACGGCGATTGGGAGGCGGCGGATCCCCCAATGCAGGCCGCCGTAATCAGAATGATGAATATTGTTATCGAGCGCACGATACTTACCCAAGAGTCCTCAAAACCAAATTTAGAGACCTTTGCCTTTTTAGATCTCTTGTATTACGTTAGGGACTGAATTTTCTATTTTCCCGGGCGCTCAATCATGGGGGGGTGAGTATACCGCGCCATCTTGACGGGGAACACGCCTCCGGATACGGCCCGGATGTCCTGCACGGAGATAAATGCCCTCGGGACGTGCTCGCGGAGCAGTTGCATGATCGCACGCAGGTTTTTACGCCGGATGATCATCATCATGATCCGCACACTGCCCTCCACGCCCTGGGCCTCGAACATGGTCACGCCGAAGCGCGCCGCCCTCATGTGGCTGAGAAGATCCGACTTATCCTCTTTCATGACCACCCAAAGGGATTGAATGCCCATGGCGAGCTTGTCTTCGATGAGCATGCCCACATAGTTGCCCATGGCGAATCCCCCGGCGAATGCAAGGTAGTTTACCCAGGAATTGATGGAGTTCATGACCGCGCCCATGACGGCAATCCAGATTAACACTTCAAAAAAGCCACAGGCCGGCGCAAGCAGCTTTAAACCGCGCGAGAGGGAGATGATGCGTAATGTTCCAATGGAAACATCCAACACCCGTGCGCAGAAAATGAGAATTGGAAGCAGCCAGTGTATGTTCTCTTGAAAGAAAGTCATTGTTGTGTCACTCCGTGGGCTGTGATTCCCAAAACCTTGCCTTTGTTGGGGACAAGGTCCACTGCCTTCCCCATTGTGTGCCCTATTCGGTGAATTCGTCAAATTTCACCTATTCAGGCGAAATAAACTCCCCCGTCTGAACTCCCGGGATACTTCATAGAATGTAAAGGCTTTGAGTGGAAAACGACGAGTCACTGGTGATATTGAGGCCGAGGGTGCGCAGTCCTGCTTCATCGCCGGGGGTGGGGATGTGGGTGCTGTGCATATCGCACCCCTGGAGGTTTTTAAGTTGTTCTATGGCCAGTTGGGTGGCGCTGTTCGAGGGGGTGGAGGCGCCCACGGCGATTAAGGCTTCTTCGAGATCGAGGCTGACGCTCTTGCCGTCGTTCATTTCGCGTTTCATGTTGCCAATGGCTTCAAGGATGTTGGGGGAAATCAGGTGGATTCTATCCGGGATTTCAGCGAGATGCTTAATGGCATTCAAGACGGCGCTGGTGGCGGCATGCATGAGGTGCGAATTGCTGCCGGTGATGATCGTGCCGTCTTTGAGTTCAATGGAGGTGCCGCAATATACCCCATCATGGCCCTTATTGAAC
>Ga0209311_1003071_pt1 | contig 11555 bp, 11 predicted proteins | sample AD_UKC045_MetaG_FD_184417 | JGI IMG/M metagenome (GOLD analysis project Ga0209311, IMG submission 184417) | Active sludge microbial communities of municipal wastewater-treating anaerobic digesters from USA - AD_UKC045_MetaG (SPAdes) (version 2) | ecosystem: Engineered > Bioreactor > Anaerobic >... | reverse complement strand
ACTTTTCATATAAACAACTAAAATGACATACGAAAAGTTTATTAAATTTATTGGAACAATTTCTGACTGCGCTCAACTTTTTACGATTTATAAATTTTTATTGACTTTTACCCGTATGAATAATAGAATTTTCAACCGTTATGTTAGAAGCGGTTGAAAACAAAAAAAACAACAATCCGAATATTTTAAAAAATGATTTTTACAATAATGATTTATTATTATTCGCAGGAAACGCGATTCTAACATATTTTCAGCGGTTAATTGTTGAAATTGACGGCGTAAAAAATGGTTCTGAAGACACTGAATATGTTCACAGAATGAGAGTTGCGTCCAGAAAAATGCGGACTACTCTTAATGTTTTCAGCAAATTATTTTTAGTTTCGGATATAAAACGTTGGTCAAAAAAAATAAAAAAATTGACTGAATCGCTTGGTTCGGCGCGAGATTTGGATATCCAAATTAATTTTTTAAAAACTTACGTTCAAAAAAATAAAAACTTAAAAAATAAACCTTTCTTATCAAGACTTTTATTGCGTTTAATTTTTAAAAGAAATAAGACGCAAACAAAACTCAAAAAGATTTTAAATAATTTCGAGAACAGCTCTTTTATAATTGATATGCAAAAAAAAATTAATTTGTTTCTTTTAAAAAAACAGATTAACGGCTCCGATAATCAAAACAACGCTTTTCTTGAAACAAATTTTATTAAATCCGTTAACGAATATGGGAAAATCATTATTTTCCAATCTCTGAATGCTATCTTTTTAAAATCGAGAATCATAAACGAAAAAGTAAAAATCAATATGGAAAAACAAGCTGAAAAAATGCAAAACGAAATAAATAAAGAGCGGCAATCAGAATTGCTTTCACATTTAAAATCTCCGTTTTCCGATTCGATAAAACTTCATTCTTTGAGAAAGTCTTTGAAATCGTTAAGATACGAACTCGAAATTTTCAATAAGTGTTTCGGCTATCAATTTGACGATTTTATAAAAAAAATAAAAATATTTCAGACCGCTCTTGGAGACATTCATGACTGCGACGAATGGTTTGACCGCCTGCCCGATTTTTTAAAAAGCGAAAGAAAAAAAACAATAAAATATTTTGGCAATTCAAGAAGTTTCAATAGAATTCAGACAGGCGCGATTAATCTATTTGACGACAGAAAAAAAGAAAGAATAAAATTGCGGAAGAATTTATCGAACGACTGGATTGAATCGGAAAAAAGCGGTTTTTGGACAGATTTAAAATATTTAATTTTAAATTATAAAATTGAAAATAATAATTAAGGGGGCGCATTTAAGGTGATTAAAAATTTTATTATTAAAAACCGGTATTTTGATTCGGTTATGCTTATGTCTATTGCTAATAATGCTTCAAAAAGCAAGGGCGTCAAGAATCTTGCCGCTATGATGGCGACGGAAAACAACAAAGAGGTGTTGCGGAACACCAAGATGATTGATAAAACCGGAGAGCCCGCGGAACCAAATGATTTGCTTGTTTGCATTGATGCGGAAGCCGAAGAATTTTTCGAACCCGCTTTAAAAAAATTCAAAGAACTGCTTGAGAACAAATCCGCCGCGGAAGACAAGAGCGACAAAATAGAACTGACTTCCGTCTCCGACGGAATAAAAGAATTTTCCGATTCTAATCTTGTAATATTTTCAATACCCGGCCCTTTTGTAAAACGCGAAGCGAAACTTGCCCTGACCGCTGGAAAAAACGTTATGATATTCAGCGATAATGTTACCGTTCAGGAAGAGCTTGAACTTAAACAATTCGCTCGCGAAAAGGGATTAATCGTTATGGGACCCGATTGCGGAACCGCGATAATCAACGGAAAAGGACTTGCTTTTGCAAACGCTATACCGATTGGAAAAATCGGGATTATAGGCGCGTCCGGAACTGGAATCCAGCAGGTATCCTGCATACTTGCCAACAAAGGTTACGGAGTAAAACACGCCATAGGTCTTGGCGGAAGAGATTTATCAAAACAGATAGGCGGAATAAGTATGCTGACAGCGCTTGACGCAATGGAAAAAGACGGAGATATTGAATTGGTAATTCTAATATCCAAACCTCCTTTCCCTGAAGTAGAAAAAAAAATATTCGACCGCTTGAAAAATTACAAAAAAAAAGTTGTTGTGAATTTTCTTAAAGGCGACGAATCAGAATGTAAAAAGAGACGGATACCTTTTGCTGCCACGCTTGAAACTGCGGCAAATCTTGCTATTTCCGTATTGGAAAACAAACCTTTTGAACAAAAAGAGTTTGATTCGGATAAAAAAGAAATTGATAAGACTGTTAAATCGGCGCGGGATAAAATCGGAACGTCAAAATATGTAAGAGGATTATATTCCGGCGGAACTTTATGCGACGAAGCTTTATTTATTATGTCTCAATTCGGACTTGAAGTATATTCCAATATTCCTCTATCGCCGGAATTGAAATTAAAAAATGCAAACGAGAGTTATAAAAATTCTCTGATAGATTTAGGCGACGACGAATTTACAAAAGGCAGACCGCATCCTATGATAGATTATACTCTACGGTGCAAACGAATTGTTCAAGAATCGGAAAAAAAAGACACGGGTATTATTTTATTGGATATTGTGACAGGATTCGGTTCTCATTTAAATCCAGCCGAACCGCTTGAAGAAGCCATCAAACAATCGCTAAAAAATAATCCAAATCTTGTTTTTGTAGCGTCTATTTGCGGCGCCGACAACGATATTCAAAATATAAAAGAAATAAGAAAAAAACTTCAGAAACTCGGAGTTATTTTAATGCCTACAAATTCGCAAGCCGCAAAATTGACTGTTTTGATACTGAAAGGCAAAGTTGCCGCAGTATAAATTATTAATGACGAATTTAAAAAAATTATTGATTTAGATTATTTGGATTTCAAAGAAAAGTTTAAAGAGGTGTGAAAAATTATGACGACAAAAGTTGACGAATTATTAAATAACGGTCCGTCCGCAATTAACGCGGGATTAAAATCTTTTTATTCGGATTTGATTTCGCAAAATGTAAAATCTCTGCATTTGAACTGGAAGCCTCCAGCCGGCGGAGATCCGGCGGTAATAGATTTGCTCGATAAAATTTTATCCGATAAAAAGCTTTTGGAAAAAATAAAAAAAGCCAACGACGAAGCTGTCGAAAGAATTATGAGTTCGCAATTAATGCTTGTCGACGTTCAACCAGCTAAAGACGTTATTCCTGATTTTAAAGGAAAAATAATACTTCATTCCGGTCCTCCCATATCTTGGGAAAGAATGTGCGGGCCGACAAAAGGAGCCATAATGGGAGCCTGCGTCTACGAAGGCTGGGCTCAAAATATCGAAGAAGCCGAGAAATTATGTTCGGGCGGAAAAATAAAATTTTCTCCGTGCCATCATTATAATACGGTAGGACCGATGGCGGGAATAGTTTCGCCCTCAATGTGGGTTTGGGTCATAAAAAATACGACGCATAAAAACTCCGCTTTTTGCACTCTGAACGAAGGGTTGGGAAAAGTATTGAGATTCGGCGCCTATGGCGACGATGTAATCAAAAGATTGAAATGGATGGAAACGATTCTCGCTCCTCTGCTTTCAAAAGCCGTTAAAATCGCGGTTGAAAAAAGCGGAGGCATAAACGTCAAGAGTCTGATGAGTCAGGTTTTGATGATGGGCGACGAATGTCATAACAGAAACGTCGCGGGAACGGCGCTTTTTATTAAAGAAATTTCTCCTTATCTTTTAATGACTGACGCGGACAAAGAAACCATTAAATCGGCAATAGATTTTATGTCCGGCAACGTTCATTTCTTTTTGAATTTGACAATGCCGGTTCAAAAAGCGGCGGCTGATACTATCAAAGGAATAAAGTATTGTTCTTTAATTTATGGAATGGCAAGAAACGGAACAGATACCGGAATTCGCGTCGCCGGACTTGGCGACGACTGGTTTGTCACTCAATCGGGAATGCCTAAAGGATTGTATTTTGCCGGATATACGGAAGACGACGCCAATCCGGATTTAGGAGACAGCACAATCACCGAAACCGCCGGAGTAGGAGCAAACGCAATGGCGGCGGCGCCTGCGATAGTCAAGTTTGTCGGCGGCGTTCCGGCGGACGCTTTACGCGCCACTAAAGAAATGTATTTAATCACTCACGCGAAACACAGGGATTTTCAGATTCCTCAATTGAATTTTGAAGGAACTCCGGTGGGTTTTGATATAATAAAAATTATGGATACCGGTATTCTTCCTTATATAAACACGGGAATTGCTCATAAAAAAGCTGGTATAGGTCAAATCGGAGCGGGAATTTTACGCGCGCCGGTATTATGCTTTAAACAGGCGTTTAAAAAATTTGCAGAAGTTTATTGCAAATGATTTTTAAAAAAAAAATTTTTTTATGCGGTTTTATGGGATGCGGAAAAACCGCAGTCGGAAAAAAATTGAGCGGGAGATTAAATTGCGGTTTCAAAGATACCGATACGCTAATTGAAAATCTGGAAAAAAAAAGCGTTTCGCAGATTTTCGAATCGAAAGGCGAATCTTATTTCAGGTCTTTGGAAACCGCAGTTTTATCCGATATAGCTTCAAATCCGGATAAGATTGAAGTGATTTCAACGGGCGGCGGAATAGTATTGTCTCATGTAAATTTTGACATAATGAATAAATGCGGTTTAACCGTTTATTTATCTGCCGAATCCGAAACAATAGCTGATCGCGTTAATCCGAATACAAGACCGTTATTAAAAAATCTAACGCCCTGCCAATTGAAAAATAAAATCAACGATATGCTCGATTTTAGAAAAGAAAAATACGAAAATTGCGGTATAATAATAAAAACCGACAATCTAACTATAGACGAAGTGGTTGAAACATTAATTTTGAAGATTGAATCAAAAATTGCTTTGTAAAAATTTGCGCGATTGAAAAATCGCTGACATAAAATATTTTATGCGTTAAGATGCAATTTTTCAAAATCTAATCGCAATTTTTGGGGTAAACCAATTACAGAGATTGACTTTTAAATTTGTTATATTAACCCGTAAAATGCTTTACCGCATTTTACGGGTTAACCTCAACAATATCATTTCATAGATCGTTTGGTGGTGAATGAACTGATTAATAATCCAAGTCCTGAAAAAATTTTTTTCAAATAATAACTAAAATTTTTAGGTTCCTTTGGTTGAGAAAAATTGGTTTCCTCATTATCATCCGAATCCGTATCGTTTGATAGTGATTCGTTGTTTTTGAGTATAACGCTCATCCACGTTCCATTAGAATTCTTATTATTAGGATTGAATCGTTTCCATCGTAAAAATGGTTTTTCGTTTTTTTGACACATTTCAAAAAAATCGCGTTCGAGTTTTCTGGTCGAAGTAGCTACCACGTCCGAATTTAATATTTCAGTTTGAATTTCAGAAATATTATCAACGACTTTAGAAATCTGGTTGATTTCAAGATAACCGTATTTTTTCCTCATTGCGTCGAATTGATATTTCGACATTCGTTTCATTGAAAACCACAAAACGCTGGTTTTTTGTTTTTTATTGTTTAAATGGTTCATTTTTTCCGTTTTGATTTAAATATCGCTTTAATATTTAAACGAACCCCCTCCGATAAATTCTCGTATGATAGAAGTTGGCGGAATTTCCTCTTCCGGACATTGACCGAATAAAGTTAAGAAACTTATAATGCTTTCGGCTACCGGATATTCTTTTGAATCAACCGGCACCTCTTTCAAAATAGGAAGCGCGTATTTTTTTAAGACTGAAAGCTCGAAAATAAGAGCCGAATTGAAAATGACGTCTGCGTTTTCCTGATATGGAAAAATGTGTTTTTCTTCTCCGCGTCTTACTGAAGGCCAGCGCGAAATAGTGTCGAGAGCCGAATAACTTCTATATTTATAATCCCTAACCATTCTTCTTATCAAACGGCAATCCGTAGTGGGAATTCTGTTTATGTCGTCGATGCGGAGCTGATTAAGAGCGCTTATGTAAATTTTAAATTTGTTTTCAGCCGGAACCGTCGCCGTCAATCTATCGTTCAATCCGTGTATTCCTTCAATAATTACAACCTGACCCGGAGTCAAAGTCATTTTATGAGTGTCTTTTTTCCTGTGTCCGGTAGTGAAATCAAAACGAGGAACCTCTATCGGCTTATTTTTCAAAAGCGCGGCAAGATGTTCGTTGATAAGTTTCAAATCAAGGGCTTCAATCGTCTCAAAATCGTAGTCGCCGTTTTCATCGCGCGGAGTTTTTTCTCTTTCAACGAAATAATCGTCAAGCGACAGCGCTATCGGAAAAATGCCGTTCACTTTCAATTGAATGGATAATCTTTTTGCAAAGGTTGTTTTTCCGGACGAAGAAGGTCCGGCAATAGTTATAAATTTTATTTGGTCGCGTCTTGCCGAAATCAAATCGGCTATCTGAGCGACTTTTTTTTCCTGAAAAGCTTCCGCTATTTTTATGAGTTCGGATATTTCTCCGGACTTTATCACTTCGTTCAATCTCGAAACGTTTTCGATTCCCTGTATTTTATACCATTCGCGGGTTTCGCGCAGCACTTGAGTTAACTTAATTTGTTTGGGCTGTTTTGGCATTATTAAAACTTTATTTACATAATCGGGAAATTGAAGTATAAACCCGGGAGCAAAAACAAGCAAGTCGAAAGCGTTGATAAACTTGGTGTTTGGAAAAATCGGACCGTGATATAAATCTGCAAATCCGCTTTCCTTTTGAAAATACAATTTTACTTCAGAGTCTTCCAAATCATCGATTAAACTTAATAAATCTTTTCTGTCGGTAAGTATTTTTTTAGCCTCTTTTTTTGAAACCTTTTTTAACTCGAATTCCAAACCCCTGTTTATTATATCCTGCATTTTATTTCTTATATCATTGACTTCTTTTTCGCTTACATAATCCCGGTTTTTGATTATTAAATCAAAATAATATCCTTTTTCGATATGCGGTCCTACAAGAAGTTTAGAGTTTTCTCCAAACAATTCCTTAACCGCTATCGCAAGGGCGTATTCGACGCTTCTTCTATAAACTTTCATTCCGACCATAGTGTCCAGAGTTACTATGTTTAAATCGCAATCCGAGGTTAATTCATAAGCAAGATCCACAAGAACGTTGTCTACAAGACCTGCGGCAGATACCAGAAATAATCCCTTTCCCAGATATTCCGCAACTTCAAAAATTTTTACGCCTTTTTTAAATTCTAAAGTTTCGCCGCCGTTTATTTTTACTTTAATCATTTTTTTTGCATTGCTATTAACCATTAAAATCCTCCTAAATATTTTTTCCAAAAATTATTTTTTCAAATGAAATTTTCGGCGTAAACGCCAATAAACCAAATTAATTTTATTTGACAGTTAAATAAAACTATTTCGATTAAATATTAAATTTCGGGGGGGAATTATAGATAATAATTTTTTTATAGGCGAATAATTATTAAATTTCATTACCATTGAGAAATATACTTAATAATAAAAAAAAATCAATAAAAATAATTTGAATGTTGATTTTTTTTTATTTACGGTATATTTTAGAAAATTATGTTTGAAAAATCCGCAATAATAATAACCGCCGGAGGTTCGGGTCTCCGGATGAACGCAAAAATAAAAAAACAGTATATTGAGATTTGCGGTTATCCAATTTTGTATTATGCGTTGAAATCATTTTCAGAAATCGGATTTCAAGAAAATATTTTAGTCGTTCCCAAAAACGATTTTAATTATGTGAAAACAAATATTATAAATAAATTCGGATTTGAAAATTTCATCTTAACGTCCGGAGGCGCCTCGAGGCATCATTCGGTTTATAACGGATTAAAAAAAATCAGAGATTCCAAATATGTTCTGATACACGACGGAGTAAGACCGTTAACAGAAAAAAAAATAATAATTGACGTTTTAACCGGATTGTTTAAAAAAAATATTCAAGGAATTATTCCCGCAGTTAAATTAAAAGACACGATAAAACAAGTAAAAAACGGCGCAATAGTATCGACTCTCAATAGAGAAGAACTTGTTGCGGTTCAAACTCCGCAAGGTTTTAATTTTAAAATTTTATTTGACTGTTATAAAAAAAGCTTGAAATTCTTAGATAAATTTACCGACGACGCTTCTATTCTTGAAAGATACGGTTACGAGGTCAAAACGGTTGAGGGCGATTATTCCAATATAAAGATAACAACGAATGACGATATATTTTTCGCCGAACATTTATTGCGCTCAAAAACTGTTTTAGAAAATTGAAAAATCGTCCAAAATCCGGAAATTGCTTACTTTGGGCAATTTTTCAATACAAAACTCATTTTAGAATTAGAACGACTCGATTTTAGAAATCAACTCCACTGAATTGATATATTTTTGCGGAGTTGCGCCGACATATTTTTTAAAATTTCTGATTAAATGACTCTGATCATAAAAACCGCAGTAAAGGCCAATATCTAAAATATTGTTTTTAGAAAACGCCGCTTTTTCAATGAACTTTTTTATTCTCGTTTGGAGAATATATTGATGCAAAGATATTCTGATTTCTTGTTTAAACAAATGTAACAAATGAAACGGACTAAAATAAGTGATTTCAGCCAATAATTTAACCGTTAAATTTTCCATATAATTTTCATCTATAAAAGTTAATAACTTATCCACTTTTTGATTTCTCGGTTTATTGTTTTTTTTAATTATTCCGCATAAATTTTCGATAAAAAAATCAGTCTTTTCAGTTTTGATGAATTTGCTTAAAATATTAATAATATTTGCGTTTAATTCATTTATATCAGCATCGAAGCATATAACAGTATAACTTACAGGCGTTCCGTTTTTCGTATAACACAAATGCGGCTCAAATGCCGGAATAATAAATAAATCCCCTTGATTTAGCAAGATGGTTTTGCCATTGATAAACAATATTTTTGAACCGGAATCTATCCGTCCTATGCATGCTCTTTTATGAATATGCATAGGGAATTTATGGCATAGATTATTAACCTTTAATATCTCAAATGAAGAATTTGACAATAATATTTTATATTCGCCGTTCATTTCAAAATTAATTTAAGGGCGGAGTAAATTTTGCTAAAATAATCATTTCCTCTTCTCCTGCCGTAATTTTATGAGGAATATCCGCCGGTATAAATGAAACTACGCCGGGGCAATAATCTATCTTTTTATCGCCGACAGTCCCAATTCCTTTACCTGCAAGAATTTCATGCAATTCGGATTTTCCTTCGTGAATATGATTTCCGATTTCATGATGCGGTTCAATTTTTACAATCATTGAAGATAGATTATTATCGCTGTCTAAACCGCAAAACAAATTTTTCATAAATACGCCTTCAAATTTCTGATGTCTACTCCAAGGAATTTCCGAGAAGTTTTTTATTTTTTTCCCGTTAATATAAACCGTTCCATTTTCCAACCATTTTTCAAAACGCATATAAATCATCCTCCAAATAATTATTGGCGCTGATAATAACATAATTATTTGCAGAAGTATTGTATAAAACTGCGTTTTTTTTTCGGATAATTGTAATTAAACCCTAATTAAACGCATTAACCTGAAAACTGCCAAGGAAAAAATAACGCTTTTGAAAAAACGCTCAAAATCAACGTTTTTCCTTGTTTCCAGTAATTTTTCAAATTTCTAACGCAGTTTTCGGGTTAATCTAATTCTTTTAATATTTCCGATAATCTAATCAATCTTTCGCTTATAAGTTCGTCGTCATTGCTTAAAGCTTGTTGAAACAATTTTATATCCTCGTCTATTTTGGGATTGTCCGCGCATACTTCAATATTCATCGCGTCGCCCTGCAATCCGATTTTATCAATATATTTTTTTTCAGGGTCGTATAATTTTTCAAGACGATAAGCTTCTTGAGAAAAATACCGCTTTGTTTTACAAATTAAAATTGCCAAATCAAGAACGCGGTGAAGCGGTAATTCTTCGGATTGTCTCGACCATTTTTCTCCGGTAAACCGCCAAACTTTTGCCGATATTTCAACTTTCCCTCTATCATTCCATTGAGCTAACCCTAATGAAATTCCTTTTGTATCGCTGTTATAAGCATATCTGCCGTCAATATTATCGTAATTTTCCGATATTATAACAGGTTTATGTTTTAAAGAATTAGGTATTTTCATTTCAAATACTCCTTTTAGTAATTTACTAATTTAGTAATTTAGTGATTGGCTTAATTTAAATTAAAATGAAAAAATGTCAATATTAAAGACGGGTAAATAATGAATTGAGCGCGCTTCCAAAAAGTTCCACTTTTTTACTGGCTGTTTAGGCGGGACGCAGTCAGTATAAAAAACTAATCTTTTTTAGTTTTCTAAATAAAATTTGATTTGTTTTTAATAATTTTCAACCGCGAATGCGGTTGAATTTCAAGTAACCACAGGTAGCCTGCGCGGAACGCAGGAAAATCTGCGCGGAGCGCAAAAAACCCGCGGTATTAAAAAACTTGAACATACAACCCCCTTAAAGGGTTGTTATGTTATCCCTAATAATACAATAAAAACAGTGAAGTTTTTCAAAACATATATACACGCTTGTTAAAACTTCTAAAAACCTGAAAACTGACAGACAAGTAAAAATTAATTCTTTTGAAAAAGCGCTCAAAATCAATGTTTTTCGTTACTTCCAGCGCTTTTTCAAAATTCTAATGCAGTTTTCAGGTTTATACTGTCTTAAAATTCGACCCTTAACAGGTTCGTTTTCATATTTTTTTTATTAACGGGGTTGTCTAATAAGTTTTAATATATAAAAAAAATGAAAATAAAATCAATATCAAAAAATAAAAAAATTAAAGAAAAAAAAGTAAAAAAAAGTAAAAAAAATTAAAGAAAAACAAAAAAATGCCGATATATTTACATCCGCTATTTTAACGCTAAGGCAGTGAAGACAAAAAGGTTGTTTCTGTTTAAAGAGAAAGTATGGTATAATATTAAATCTCCTTTTTTATCTTTCAAAAATTAAGCTTAAACAATACTGCAATAAGAAAAAATAATGAAATCAAAAAAACAAGTAATATTATGGCATACTGAATTTTATCGTCAAAATTCAGGTTTCTTTTCAATTTGTTATTAATTAATCTTTTATGTTCTAAGCAATAAGCCCATATCATAAATATAAATATCAATAAAGACGTAATGAAATGATTATTAATTTTTTGAGGAATATATAAACCAAAAATAAATATGGAATAAAAGGTTAAAAATACAAGAATATGTCGTATTTTAATATTTTTTAACTCGGATTTCAGATCGCTAAAGAAACCAAAAGGTTCTTCATTAAATATAACATAAATTATTGTCCGAATAATTGTAAAAAATATAAATACAGGCAGCCCAAAAAACCATATAAAAAGTATTTCGTCAAAATTAGATATGATGTAGTTAAAATATTGCTCCATATATAATATTAAGGACTTGTTCCGCGTTTTTCCGTATGATTATTTTCAATGTCTAATATTAAGATTTTCATCCAAATCTAAAAATCTAAATTTTGGACCATTATAATGGTCATAAATATGGATTGAAATATC
>Ga0209311_1003066_pt1 | contig 11567 bp, 17 predicted proteins | sample AD_UKC045_MetaG_FD_184417 | JGI IMG/M metagenome (GOLD analysis project Ga0209311, IMG submission 184417) | Active sludge microbial communities of municipal wastewater-treating anaerobic digesters from USA - AD_UKC045_MetaG (SPAdes) (version 2) | ecosystem: Engineered > Bioreactor > Anaerobic >... | reverse complement strand
AATTTGCATATCAGCTTCACTTATGATATGGGTAAGCGAAAGATATACTCAGGTGAGCTTATTGATACGACTACAGGCGAGGTTCTCAAATCTCGGAGTTACTATGCAGATAAATACACGGAGAGTTTTCTTATGATAAGGACAACGGAAGGTCAGGAATGGTTTTATAAGTTAAGCAACAATGAGAAGAACTTGCTAATGATGTTATGGAATTGGTGTAGCTATGACAACATGAGCGTATATTTAGGCACTGTAAGGCGTAAAGATGTCGGTTTGGTACTTGGTATAGGTTCACGTCAGATAACGGCTATATTAAGCTCTCTATGCAGTAATAACTACATTAAGCGTATAGGTAGGGATGACTTCTTGGTAAATCCTGCTTTTATGTTTAAGTGCAGTGTAGGTAAGATACGTGAAAAAATCAAAAAATACGAAGAATATGTTTTATAACATATTTTTAGTAGGTACAAGTACTGATTAAATGTGTTTACTTTGCAGAAATTAAAAATCAATTAAAATGACAGACAGCATTATTGAGAAAGCAAAAGCAGCCGTACACATGGCAAGGCTTGGTAAAAGTATTATTGCCACAGGCGACCCGCTTCACTTGTATTATTTGGCAAAGGAAGCCGAAGAGTTAGACGAAAACATTTGCTGTGTCCGCAGCAGATATAGTAAAAACCGCATAATGATAAAAATGGTATGACAAAAAAAATTGATTTATTAGACCACGAAGAAGAAGTTCGGAAATTAAACTTGATAATTGAGTTTAAGAACGATGATATTCAAAGACTAATTAAAAAGTCCGATGACTTAGCCGAAGCTAACGAGCTACTTCTAAAACAGAACTTAGAGCTACAGATTGAAAACATTGCCGAACTTAAAGCATCTAAAATACTTCTTGGAGCATTTAAAGGAGCAGCTACGCACAGAGAGAAGTCTCACATAGCGAATAATGCAGAAATTGTATTAGGTGCTGATATTCAGAAGAAGATTGAGAGTATTGCGAAACTATTAAAAAGCAAAGAACTCCCATTTTAAATCATTATGAACGACATTGAAGCATTTGAACTCTTCAATAAAGAGTATGATTGGAATTTTGTAGTAACAGTAGATAGAATCTACGTTAACTACACGAGTAAAGCAACAGGAACACTTAATTGGACAGGTGCAGACACACTGCAAAGGGCATTTACAAAAACATTTAATTACTTATACAGAAACAAATGAAAAAACTACTATTGCTGATACCGTTTCTTCTGCTTATGGTATCATGCGAAAAACAGCAGAGTTGGCTTGTAACTAAGACAAGCACAGTTTCGAGCTACAAAAAGGTAACTATGTCGCTTATTCAGAGCAAAACTACCAAAGACACAGAAATATACTCAGATATGACTGAAAAGGAGATTATCGAGCTTTGTGAAGCTAATACGGGCGTTTACTTTGAGGAGTATGGCACAGTAGTGTATAAGTATGCAAATGAGTGGAAGTACACTGATTATTCGGAATAAATTATTATATTTGCAGAAAAGAAAATTATTGTATTATTCATAGCGGTATTTTTTTAAATTATAGATCAATGTGTAGCACTGGTTCGTGAGAATCGGTGCTATTTTTTTTATACAACTTGCTTTCTATATAGAAAAACTCTATATTTGCAATAAAAATATAGATATGAACACACTTTTTATCGTAACATTGATTACTTTTCATGCCTATTTAGTGTTTATCTACCTAAAATACGGCACTATATTTTCAATATCAAACAGCTATTATGCGCTACCTAAAGGCGCAAATTCGCTATTTACACTATACACTTGGCTATATTCAATACCTTTAGCTATTATCGGGCTTGATTTGTTCGGAACACCTCTTATGTTCTTTGCAGGAATGTCGATAGCATTTGTTGGGGCAGCAGCTAATTTCAGGCAAAATGAGCTAACAAACAAGGTTCACATGATTGGCGCAGGTACAGGAGTTGTAGCAGCTAATCTGAGCCTCATATTCGACTTTAAAATGCTTTGGCTTGCGATTGTATCACTTTCGATTGCGGGGCTTGTAATCGTATTAGGAAAAGCTAAAATAGCATTTAAGAATAGCTACATATATTGGGCTGAATTAGTAATTATAGAAAGTATGTTTGTAGCAATAGCAATGAAATTATGGCTAAAGTAGTAAGAAAACAAAGGGAAATAAATTTTAAGCCGAACTATCTATTTTATTGGATGCTTTATCGGTATGAATTGGCTAAAAATAGACTTAACCCTCTTTTGGCAAACGAACAATACCCTAAAGGGCAAAAAGTAACGCCCGTGTTTGTTAATTTAGGCGGAACTCGAAGTTCAAAAACTTATGATGAAATACACCTGATTTACAAGTACTTTACTGACCCTGAAAATAAAAATCTAAGATGTATTGTATATAGAGATACGCTTGTTTTATGCCGTAAATACACACTTATTGACTTTAAGACTTGCTTTAATTTAATGGGTCTTATCCCTGACGTTGACTATACACTTACAGGCGAGGTAAGTGGTAGTCCGCAGATAACAATAAGAAGCAATGTAATTGACTTTATGGGTTATCCAGAAGAGGGTAAACAGGCTGGGCAATGTCATATAGCTCTTATCAATGAGGTGCTTGATAGCGACAGACAAGATGCCGTAGAGAACATATTGCAGCGTTGTACTATGTTTGCTATGATTGATGCTAACCCTAACAAGACAGTCCATTTTATTTACAACAAAGAAGGTCAATTCAATTGGTTTTTTAGCAAAACAACATATATTGACAACATGCACCTCCCTGAAGGGTTGCAAGGAAGCTATGAAAGCAAATGCCCTTGGGATTTCAGGGACAGCAAGTTAATGATATATGACTACAACCCAAACCTACCTGCGGGGTGGCAGTTAGATGAAAAAGGCAATAAGATATTTTTTAATGGGTTTAGGCGTAGAGTGTGGTTAAAGGAAGAATGCCCTGAAAACTATGTAGATAAACCATATCCCGACAATAAATACCGTGCGCCACACCCTACAAATAAGGCAGGAGACCGCTTTTGGTGGCTTACTATGGGAGAGGGGGAAAAAGCAAGCAGACAAGGAGCTGTGTTCCAATACAAAAAAATATCAGAGTTCCCTTATGATAGGTGTGATAGTGTTAAGTTTGGTCTTGATTTTGGGTATTCATCAGACCCATCGACCCTAACAATGGTCGGTGTAAATAAAAAAGAGCTTGAAACATATATAAAATACCTTACATACCAAAAAACACCAAACCCTATACTGCTTTTTGATTTGGTTGCGCCACATTTGAAGGCTGAGGAGCAAAGGCGACAAATAGAAGCAGGGTGGACATTTGATGAAAACGGTAAAGTCCTAAAAAAAGGTTACGATTACGAGCATATTAAAGTGGCTTGTGATAGTTCAGATAAATTCAGGGATGAAGAGTTTGTTCGCAGCTTACAGACTATTTGTAGGCAAAAAGGACTAAAATGGGATTTTGTAAAAGTAAAAAAGCCACATATTGTCGTTAGAATATCTCAGATGAAGATATTTAAGATATTTGTTGTGGAAAGCGATAAAAAAATATGGCACGACAAGTACGGAGACCCTGCAATGTATGAATTTACTAACTATGTTTATCAGGTAATAAACGGAAGCCCAAGCAATATCCCATCAGAAGATTTTAATCACGGCATTGACAGTGCAGGATATTGCTTATGGTACTTTTTCAAAAGAATTACCGATAAATATGTGCTTGATGAGCAGGTTAATAATGATTAAATAAAAAATAAATACAAAAAAATACTTGATATATAGAAATTATCTATATATTTGCAATCAAAATAGTTTTTTATGAATATACCTTGGTTCGGGAAAACGTTAAGCGTAAGCGTATCTGATGCTACAAGAGTATCGGATTTAAGACGTGTTTTCGGGGTTACATCGGATAGTATTGATGTTGATACAAGAACCGTAACGGGTCAAATTGAGGCATATACAAAATGTCCTACACTTCAAACGGCTATTAAAATAAAGTCGGACGCCCATAGTAATTTAAAAATATGGGCTAAAGATATATACGATAACCCTGTTTACAACAGCACTGTTATATCTGACTTAAAGAAAATGAGAATGTTTAATGAATTTGAGGATTCATTTATATTCAATCATAGATTAAAAACGTATGTAAGTGTTTTTGGGAAAGCGTATTTACTTAAAGAAGAAATAGTTGGATTTAATGATTTCAATTACTATATTATCCCTAATGAAATAATTGAAGAGGTATTCACAACTACTCGCTCTGAGTTATTTGAAAAAAAGGTTGATTATTACAGAATAAACATGATTTCTGAGAGCATGAGGCTTGAAAGGGATGAGGTTGTAGTTATTCATGGACTTAATATAGGTTCTTATGGAGATAGTCTTTCTGTTTCGCCTCTTGTTTCTTTAAATGAACCTATCAAAACACTTCTTGCTATACAGCAAATGTCCACTGAGCTTATTGCTGATGGTGGTGCAAGAGGTATTATTGGTCTTGGTGCAAAAGACGTTGACATGCTTTTAGCCGATTCAATGGACGATGAGTATAAATCAATGCAAGAGAAGCTATCAAAGCATGGAGGTCTAAGAGGTAAATTCAAATATCTTATCTCAAGAGGTATGGGTAATTACACTTCCCTTACTTCTAAGATTGTAGACATGCAATTGCCTGAAAATGCACTTGAAGCTACTTTAAGAATATATGGGCAACTCGGAATACCAAATGCTTACACAGACAAAGCAAGCCGATTTAAAGCACTCCCAGAAGCTCGTAAGGAATTATATACAACGTGTGTAAATATAGAAGGAAACTACATATATTCGCAACTTGTAAAACTTAAAGGCATACCTGAGAGAGATTGGGAGTATAAGCCTGATTGGTCACACTTAGATTTCTATCAGGAAAGTTTAAAGGAAAGTGCAGTCGCATTTCAACAGGCTGCAAGTGCATGTATACCATTGTTGATTAATGAGATTTACAGTAAAGACGAATTGCGTAAATTTTTAGACCCATACATAAAATGACACAAGACGAATTAAATAAAATAAAGGCTGACAAGGCAGATGCTTTGAAATCAGGTAAAATCATACAGAAATGAGCAACTTGGAATTTAAAACAATAGAAGAGTTACATAGGTATCTTATTGATAATAAGAAATCGCTTATAGAACAAAAGAAATCGGTAGTAAAAGAAGGCGATTCTATTCCTTATGTTGGAGTTTCATACTCTGTTGATAAGGATGTAGCAGATAAAGCCGAAAGTGCAGCAGAGGTTGTGAAAGAAGGCGAAATTCAGGTAAAAGTAGTTATAAACACTACAAATTTGATTGATAGTCACATGGACTGCCATATGAAAGGACTTTGGAAGAAATCACTATCTGAACAAAAGAAATTAAAGCTACTTAAAGAACACAAAGCCACTTTTGAGAACGTAATATCAGACCAAGTTACTGCTACTGCTAAAACAATGACATGGAAATCTCTTGGATATGACATGGAAGGGAGTACGCAGGCACTTATATTTGATGCAACAATAAAAGAAGAGCGTGCGCCATATATGTTTGGTCAATACAAAAACGGGTATGTAGATAACCATTCAGTGGGAATGAGATACGTTACTCTTTACTTGTGTATGAATAACGACAAATCATGGGCTGCTGAGGAAAAATCTAATTGGGATAAGTATTATTCAGAAGTGGCAAACAAAGAAATTGCAGACCAATATGGATATTTTTGGGCTGTAACGGAAGCTAAAATTGTAGAAGGTTCTGCTGTCGTTTTTGGCAGCAACTATATAACACCAACATTATCAGTAAAACAACACGTGCCGAATGACACTCTGAAAACAGAGCCGTTAATCACCGAAGAGGTTTCAATTGATATGTTTAAATCAGAGTTAAAAACATTATTAAAAAATTAAGCACAATGACAAAAGAAGAATTGGATGCTGTAAAACAGCAACTTGAAGAGTTTAAGGCTACTCTGCCTAAGTCGCTTACTGAAAAGGAAGTTGACGAAAGAGTGACAGAGAAATTCAATGACCTAACAAGCGGATTTGCTCAAAAATCAGACATTGAGCGTTTGGAAGGTATTTTGAAAGAACAGGGTACAGTAATCGGCAAAATGGGTAAAAACATGAGCGAACAAACAGAAAAAGGTGTAATTACCAAAGAAAAGTACGAAGAAATCAAAAAATCTTTTGATGCTTCAAATAAAGCAACATTTACTATCAATAAGGCAGCTGCTGCTTTTGGTTCGGCTAATGCTGGGGATGCTGCTACATACCTTTATGGTGTTGAGCATATCGCAGGCATTCAGGCTGCACCTCGTGAAGAAAATGTTATTCTTCCCGCATTACTTAAAGGTTCAACTAAAGCTCGTACAATTGAATGGGTAAACCGTATCAACGAAGATGGCGGTTCCGCTTTTATTGGCGAAGGAATTTTGAAACCTTTGAAAGATTGGGATTATGACTTGGAAACTTCAACTGCTCGTAAAGTTGCTGTTCGTGCCAAAGCACCTACTGAAATGTTGAACGACTTTGCTGAGTTCCGCAGTGAACTTGACAGAATGCTTCGTATCGACCTTTTGGAAAAAATTGAATCAGAACTTTTAGTTTCAACTGCAAGTTCAACTACACTTACAGGTATCACTACTGTAGCTTCTGCATATACTACTACTGCTCTTGACGACAAAGTAGAAATGCCAAACTTTGTAGATGCTATCCGTGCTGCTATGTTGCAAATGCGTTTGTTGAACTACAAGCCTGACACAGTATTTATCAACCCGACAGAAGGTGCATTGCTTGACCTTATCAAAGATAAGAACGGTAACTACATCAAAATTCAGGTTGAAGGCGTACTTCGCACATTGCGTGTAAAAGAAACCACTTCTATCACTGTTGGTAACTTCTTGCTAATGGACACTGCTAAGTGGATTGTAAAAATGCTCGAAGAGATTTCTGTTGAGTTCGGACGTGATGGAGATGACTTCTCTAAAAACATGATTACCGTAATTTGTGAAGCCCGTATGCACTCGTTCTACAACTCAATTGATGTAGGTGCGTTTATTTACGAAGATTTTGCGACTGTAATTTCGGCAATTGAAAAACCTCAAGGAGTTTAATTATTAATCAGATAATGTGTGAGGCGTAAAAACCTCCCACAAAATCACAAAATAAAATAAAAATGAAAAAAGTATTATTTATTTTTGCTTTGGTGTTCTCCTTTGTAGGATTGAGCGCACAGAATTATGGTATAATTACAGGTTTTGGTACTGCTGCTGATACTCTTGTAGCAAACGCAACAAAAACCTATGAGTTTACTTATGTTGGAAGCGTTGCTTCAAAATGCGAAATATGCCTGTTTTCAGATTCGGTGTCAGGTACGCCAGCTTACACAGCTATTTTGTACAAACAATACGGCACATTAACTTATCTGCCTGTTGACACAATTACTCATTCAGGAGGTGGAGATAAAACAGCAGTATTTGAAATGTTTTACTTGACAGCTAACAAATATAAGGTTACAGTTACAGCTACAAGTGCAGCACAAAAATCACGATTGTATTTAAAAGGCGTTTACAGACAGTAATTAATAACTAACAAAAAAAGATCATGGCAAAAGACAAAGTAGTAAAACTTGACGAAAAAGTCAAAGTTATTGGAACAGGAAAGTATGCAATGTTGGCTGATAAAGAGTACAACGTACATCCTTTGAATGCTGAGAAACTTGTAAAAAAAGGAGCTGCTAAATACGCAAAATAGTAGGAAATTATGACAACTGAACGTTATTTCTCCCAAAACCCACTCTTAATACCACAAGCGAAGCCAAATAGCGGTGTACCCGAAGATTTGTATTCAAGTGATATTATAGAGCTAAAAAGAGCCATTAAAAGATACCAAAAAGAGTTTCTTGAAATGGTTTTAGGAGTTGAACTGTACAATGAATATATTACCGATATGGCAGACGAGGTATTAAAGCTAAAATGGGATACTTTTAATAGTAAACTATGGGATTCTGAAAACCTTATATCGCCTGTTGCTAACTATATTTATTATAAGTTTTTGGGAGATAACGCAGTGTTGTTGACAGGTCGGACTTTTACGGTACAAGCCGTAGAAAATCAGACTGTAATACCTACTGTAAAAATGCAGGTTAGAGCATGGAATGAAATGTGTAAGATGAATCGCATTTTCTTTACATGGCTAACTGAAGCTGAAATAGAAACCATTGCAGAATTAGACTGTTCTGCATGGGATTATTTATGCAGCTACAAAAACTCGTATTTATGACGCTAATACAAGATATATTGTGCAAAGAAGCAGAATGGGCTAAAAACGACTGCAATTTAGATAATATGCTGTTTTACTACAGCACACCGACAGAGTTTGTTGAGGTGCTAAAAGAAACAGCAAAAAAAGATAAATTTGCTCCTTATCCTTTCGTATTTGTAAATTCGCAAACCGTGAGCTATGACAGAACTAATAAAAACCTTACTACCATCAGTGTTGGTGAACTTGTCATAGCCACGATTACGAAACCTAATTACAAATCAGCAGAAAGGGATTTGAAAACGTTTAAGCCAATTTTGTTACCTTATATGGAAGCCTTTTTAGACAGAATTACCAACGGACAAGGATTAGTATTGCAAAGCTATGGGACAACCAAGCTGCATTACTTTTACGGAAAAGAAGGTATCTATGGCTATGAAGGCAACCAATTTAATGATAGCGTAGATGCTATCCAAATCACAGATTTAGAGTTCAGACTAACAAAAAATAACAATTGTAAAAAATAAAAATATGTCAAGATTAAATTATCCACTGAATTGCAATACAGGCGTTGGTAACACAGGGCTTCCAAATTACACTATCAATCTCGAACAGCTTACAGGATTGCTGTTGACCTTTGACGGGTTTAAAATTCCTGCTTCAAGTCTTACCGACTTCTACACTATGTTTGCTTATTTGCAGGAAGCTACACTGAATACTGACCCGCTTATGCGTATCTATCCGCTAAACATTATTGAAGGTCTTACAGATAACACTGCTGCACCTGAAAAGAAAATGTCAGGATATGGTAATACTAAGGGTGTCACCGAGCAAACGCACCAATTTGAGGTAGAACTTGAAAGTCACGGTATTCACTTCTACAAAAACCTCCGTAAATGGAATGGTCGTAAAAATGTACGTGCATATTGGATTGACAAAGGCTTTATTGGAGGTTATAAAGATTCGAATGGCGACTTACAGCCTATGGAATTGGATATTTTCTTCAAACAAGTTAAGCCCGGCAATGTAGCTGATATTACCAAATATATGTGCGAAGTTGAGTTGAAAGACGAAAAGGCTTTGACCGACAATTTGGACGGTATGGCTATTCCTAACGGCTTCATAGTTAAGAATGAAATCTTCGGTTTGACCGATGTTGAACTTAGCGGAACAGGCGGTGTATTGAGTGCTACCGTAACGGGCGTTATGGCTATTTCGAAAGAGGATTTTGTAAGAAAGTTCTACGGAGAATTATTTGCAAATGGGCCGTGGTTAGTAGATGGTGTATCAAAAGACCCTGATTCTATTATAAATTGGAACGTATTATTCACACTTACAGCAGGAACTCATAAAATTAAGCTTGCTTCTCCAATTATTTTAGCAGAAAATGGAATCGGCTCAAACACATCGGGTGGTTACGAAAGCAACGAAATAACTGTAACTGTAAGAGCAAACTGATAATGGACGCAATAAAAACAAAAAGCGGGGCTTTAATTAGTCCCGCTATGTTTCAGAAGTCGGAAACAGAGTTTATAAAAGCATTCCCGAACGACTTTAAGCAGTTAATGTTTAACGGTGCAAGCCTAAAAGATTGCGATGCGGAGCTAAAAGCATTATACGCTATACATGGGAAAGTAAAGAAACGAGTGAAAAAGGAAAAGTAAAATGGGATTCACAGAGCTTGGGAGGAGGTTGACGATACTTGAACAAGGAAAGCTTATAGAGATATTTCAAGACGTGCTAAATAGCTACAGCAAAGAAATAACAGCACTCAATAAGCAACAACTTGAAAAGGGTATAAAAGCTGACGAATCAGCAATGAAGCTATACTCTCCAAAGACTGTAAAAGTAAGACAGATTGAAGGCAATCCCGTAAAAGGCGAACGAATAGCATTATTTGACACTGGCGATTTTTGGTCAAAGTTTTGGATAAATGCGTACAATAATGAACTTGAATTTTACTCAGGTGATAGCAAAACAGAAATGCTTATTCAGGATTATGGAGAAAGCATATTTGGACTAACCACTGAAAATTTCAAAAAATTAGGAGAGTTGATAATGCCAAAAGTAAAAGAACGAGTACAAAAATTTTTAGCTCAATGAACATAAAACCGAAATTAAATAGCACTGTCGAGAAAATTGATAGTGCTTTTTTTACACTTTGCCGAAAATTAGCCTATACGAGTTTAAAGGATTTGAACTTTAAAATGAGGCGATATATAAGCATAGTGGTTGATAATAAATTTGAACGGCTGCTTAAAATTAGGCTGCCTTTCCCAAAACGCTATTTATTTGCGATATTTGCCACTTTGCAGAAAGAGTATGCCGAACTATCAGGGAACAAAGAATATGCTGTAAAAGAAGCCCGCAGCGAGCAAATAATGGTATTAGCACGTAAGCATGAAGTGTTGAGAGCTTGCGGAGTAGTTTTAACGATAGTGCCTGACAACAAAGACGTATTAGAGTTTTTGGAAAAAAACCGAATAAAAGCTACATTGAAAGGCATTGAGGGCGAAATGAAAAACCTCGAAATGAGGATAACCGAACTAAAAGCTATTGATAAAAGTGAGAAAAAGCAAGATGTAGGCAAAGTAACTATTGAGGACTACTCAAAGATATTTGCTGTACTGAACAAAAACGGATATAAAGCTGATATAGATATGCCTGTGATAGACTTCATTCAGACAATGAAAGTTTACAAGCAAGAAGTAGAAAGCCACAACAAAGAAATGGAAAAACTTAAAAACAGAAGAAAATAATGGCAAAGTACGATATAGTAGGGGGCATTGTAAGCGATGCTGCAATGAAACAATTGCAAGAAATTGAAAAGTTAGCTACAAGTATTGGTAAATCATTGCAAGGGGTTAAACTTTCTGACTTATCAAAAGGGGGGAAAGATGCAGCTAATTTAGAAAAGATAAATGCGCAAACTCAATTGCTTATTGAAAAAACTAAGATACTTGAGGAAAGAAGAAATGCGGCTGCAAGCAAACGCATTACGGAGACAAACGATGAGTTAAAGGCAATGAAAGCCTATTATTCAGAACTTGAAAAAAGCTCTGCAAAAGAAGCTGCTGCTGCAACAAAGGCTGCTGATGAAAAAAGACGTGCGCAAGAAGCAGTAGCTGCTGCATATGAAAAAGCAAGAAAATCAACTGCTGATTATAAGGTTGGAGTGTCAGCATTATCAAATGTAGAAAAGCTAAAGGCTGTAATAACAAGCGAACATACCACATCTCTTCAAAAACTTG
>Ga0209311_1003061_pt1 | contig 11580 bp, 9 predicted proteins | sample AD_UKC045_MetaG_FD_184417 | JGI IMG/M metagenome (GOLD analysis project Ga0209311, IMG submission 184417) | Active sludge microbial communities of municipal wastewater-treating anaerobic digesters from USA - AD_UKC045_MetaG (SPAdes) (version 2) | ecosystem: Engineered > Bioreactor > Anaerobic >... | reverse complement strand
CACAAACCGCTGTTCGATGTCCCGAAGCGCCACTTCGTACCCCGCCTGCGCGCAAATCTGCGCAATGCCGTTCCCCATCAGCCCCGCGCCCAACACACAAATTTTCTTGATTTCCATAAAGCATTCTCCTTATCGAAAAATATTTTTCAAATTACTGTTGACTGGGTGAATCTTGCCGGAAAAAATGTATCAGATGTTTCGTTGATCAACCACTTCGCAGCACACTGTTGAGGCATGAAATGAACGCAAAATATCGCAGCATACTGCGGAGAATGAACGCTCGTCCCGCAACAGCGGGATTCAATGCGCTTGAGGGTGTTTCTTAAGTTTTTTTGACGCTGAAATCAACCACTTTTTCAAAAATTATTCAGCGTAAATCAACGGGCGCAGGTACGTCTGCCGCGTCCGGCCCTTCGGCAACGGTCAGCCGAAAACCGTCTTTTTTCGCATGCAGAACCAGGCCGCACATGCGGAACCGGCGGGCAAAGGAATCGATTTTTTTCTTCCGGTGGGGCGTCGGCGCCGCATCGCCCCAGCCCTCGGGCGCTACCGCCACAAAAGGGCCGCCGCGATGCATGCCGGTCGCGATGCGGATGGACGGCGGGTGCGTCTGCGTCAGCCAGTCCAGAAACGTCAGGAGCGTATCCGAAAAACGGCCGGGTGCGACCGACACGTAAGGAAGGGACTTGTGCGGCAGGAAATGGACGGGGGGACGACCGGCTGCCGGTTCGTGGCCGATGCGCAGAACCAGCGAGGCCAGAAACCGCGCGTCATCTTCCACGTAATCCAAAACGGAGTCGTCCAGATGAGGGCTTTCCTGCCCTGCCCGCAGCACATCGTCGATCACCGCGTTGACGTCCGTTGGAATAAACTCCTCCAGATTGCGGCGTCCGTTGGCGATGCCGATAAAATCGAGAAGCAGGCTTGTGCCCCGGTGAATCATCGGCTGGGGCAGAATGGGGGCCAGCGGGCGGGGGTCAAAAAGCCCTTTGACCTGTTCGACAATCGCCAGGGCGCCATGCGCGAATTCCACCCGCCGGATTTTTCCGGACTCCAGCCTCCGGCAGAGTTTGCGAAATTCCAGCAGGCAGGCGTCAATCCGCTCCATGGGCATTGCGTCGCGGCACCGGCAGGCAGCCTCTTCTTCCTCCAGGCGTTCCAGTTGATACGCCACGTAAAGAAGGCGACCCGCAATCGACGAAAAAACCTCCTCGGCCTCGTCCAAAAGCTCCAGCGCGTAGTCCGTGATCTGAAAGAGGCGCTCCTCGTTCATCCGGCTCACGTCGCCCAGCGAGAGGGTTTTGCGCTGAAGCCGCCGCAGTATGTCGCGGGCTTTCTCCGACGGAATCAAACCGCCGTGTCCGGGATAACAGAGCGTAACCGGCTTATGATCCAAAAGCCATTGTACATGCCGCTGGGTGTCGAGGAGATGCTCCCGGTGCCAGCCGGAAATTCCGGCAACCATCGGATTGGCCGCGGCGAGCAAATCGCCGATAAAGAGAATCTCGCCGACGCGAATGCAGACGCTGTCGGGACTGTGTCCGGGCGCCGAATAAATTTCCAGGACATCGCCTCCGCCAATGGAGATGGTCTGCTGGAACAGAGGCTGCTCTCGGTCCGTTTCGATGGCCTCGGTCGTGATCCTCATGTTCACGCCCGGCAGGAGGCAAACCGATCGGGGGGCTTTTCTTCTCTTGTCCGTTTCCGTGAGCAGGCGGATATCCGGCCGCAGGGATGGAAAAGCCACACCGTAGAGCTCCGCGATGGTTTTTGCCGGATCCCCAAGACTCAGAAAATCGGCCCCCTTTTCCTGAACGGCAATCCAGACGGGCGCCGCCGTCATGATCTGCCGGTGCCTGCCGACCTCCAGGGAATGGTCCAGATGACAGTGTGTCAGGTAAACGACAACCGGCCGGGTGCGTTCCCGCTGACAGTCCGTCAGGATCCGGTTCAGATCAGCGGTCTGCGCGGCCAGCGCCCCGGCATCAATCAGCAGAATCTGCTGGGGGGTGCGGATGATGCAGGAATTGGAAGAAAGAAGATCGGGCTTCCGCAGATACGGATAGATTTCCGCCTGCCGGCTTCCCGGGAGAGGCTGCCAGACCTGATTCTGAAGCACGGGAGACTCCTTTCCAGCCCAAAATCTTCACCCGTTCAGGCGGGTAATGATGGCCCTGGCTTCGTCCGTCAGAAAATGCCATACACCGATTTGCTGGAGCGTATCCACCTTCGGGATGCCCGCATCCGTCCAGCCCCGCTCGCGATAATATACAAGAATCAACTGACGCAGCTCGTCTTTTCGATGCCGCATCAGCGCGGCACGCTTTTTGCCCGTGGGCATCTGCTGAATTTCCGGCAAAGGCAAATTCAGGATCGCGGAGAGCTGGCGGTCATTATACTCTTTTTCCAGTTCATAGAGCGAGTCCTCCGTGGGACCGATGGCCCGGTCGGGAATCCAGTCGCGCTCGCCGGTCGTTGTCCCGAACGACAGGACATTCATCACACGCTGCAGGTTGATGTCCCGGTCCGTTTGCTCGAAGATCTGCTCCCAGGTCAGTTCCGTGCCCAGCATGCCGTTGTAAAAATCCGCATAAAGCTCCTGCGACGCCGGATTGATATAAATGTCGGTATGGTTTCCCTTCATGGAATCGGGATTGAAAACATCCACCCAGGGCAGCTTGCACAGGCCCAGATTGTCGTTGCCGAGACGCACACGCGGATAGGTGACGAGCGCTCTGGCCTTGGATTCAAACGTGGGAAAAGCGCCCAGCAGATCCACCTTGACCAGCCAGGCGGCGGCGTGATGCGCGCCGATGTCGCTGGCCGCCGCGTAGGAGGCCTGCATGGAAAGCGACCGGTGCGTCCGATACAGGGAGAAAGGAAGTCCTTTGGTCTGCATGGCAAACGTCTGCAGCTCTTCGAGCGGCTTCGCTTTGCCGGTTCGCGAAGCGTACTTTTCAGCGACCCAGGCGGTCAGGCCCACCATGCCCAGGGCGGCGGCGCGGGCCAAGTCGGTCCGGCGATACGCCAGGTCATGGATGAACTGCAACGCTGCCTGCTCATCCCCCCACGTCAGGCAAAAGCCGTCCATGTCTTCCTTCGTCAGGTAGCCGCGCTGGCAGCATTCCATGACAAACGCCATGATGACCGCCGTGGTAATGGTATCGATGCCGTAATTGTCGCAATGCCAGTTGGCTTCCATGACAAATTCGGGATGCCACATGCCCAGGTTCGAACCGAATCCGGCGGCGGTTTCATACTCGGGTCCGTCCACCCAGACCCTTTGTCCGCAATGCGAGCCTGTCGTCAGCATGACCCAGCCGCCTTTGGTGCAGCGCAGATTGCAGCCCGGAAAGCACCCGTCCATTCCGCGATGCTCAAACAGCCGCTCAGCGTAAGCTTTGCCGCAGATTTCAGCCGCCCGCGGGTGTGACCCGCGCTGATAATTATGGACCGGCAGGGACTGGTATTCTTCCTTGTTCATAAACGAAATCAGACCGGCCGACCCTTTGAGATGCATTTTCAGTGCCTGCGGATCGACGTCCCGCACAACCCCGTGCAGTTTCGCCCCCGCCTCTTTGACCCTGTTCCAGTCGGCCGCTCCGTAAGGGTTTTCACCGCGGGGAAAAGCGGCCAGAATCACAATCGCCGTAACAAGCTTATGGCTCATCACGGATCCCAGGCCCGTGCGGCCTGCCTGTTTGGTGCGGAAAAGGCCTTTGCCGCCTTCCACCGGCTTCGTGGCGTCATAGTAATGGCTGTTGATGCACCCGAAAGACGTATGCTCCGCTCCGATGCCGGTCGTCAAAAAGGCCAGGTCCTTTTTTTCATGGCCCTCGCGCAAAAACCGGTCCACCAGCGTTTTCTCGAGATGAAAAACCTGATCGTCTCCGGAAACACCGACAATGGAGATTTCCCGCCGAAAACCGTCAATGACGATCATGACCGGCTCCTCAGCCACTCCGGTAACCGCAAGCGCGTCAAAGCCCGCGTATTTCAGATAAGCGCCGAAATGGCCTCCAAAATTGGATACACCGGGAATGCCGGTCAGAGGCGACAGGGAAATCGCCATGCACTTGCTGGTTCCCGGAAACTGCGGAATACCGCCCAGCGGCCCCGGTGAAAAAATCAGGGGATTTTCCGGATCATACGCCCGGGTCCGGGAAGATACTTGCTCATGCAGCAGATACAGCCCCAGCCCCCTCCCGCCGATGAAGAAATTTCGGACTTCGGGGGGAAGCGGACGGACCTCCATTTTACCCGTTGTTATGTTGATGGAAAGGATCTGATTGGCGTATCCCTGCTGAAGCGGTTGAACTGTATATTTCATTTGCTGTTCCTTTGAAAATAGTCCGCGCACGTTAATGCAATCCTTGCAAAAAATCAATCATAAAAAGATGTTAAAGAATGCGTGCCCCGGGTGCGGAAGAAAAGCGACCTGTTCCGGATCCGGCCTTAAACAGGAGGCAATTGCCGGTTTAATGGGAACAACTGAAAAGGATCTGAATTTTAAATCCTATAAAATGGCAGGCCGAATTTACAAGTTTCTCAGGATGTCGCACATCTTTTCTAGGCAGGGAAGAAATAAAGAAAAGATGAGCAGCCGTTTGATGGGCTGTTCATCTTTTCTGAATTACATGCTTTATCCCCAGAGATCTTTTGCCGCCTGGTTAAGGCCCAATTCGATCAATTTTCCCTTGGCCGGCTTGCCGGTTTCCCAATCCCAACTGCTCACCTCATAAAATTCCTTCAACATCAAATCCATATCGGGCTCTATTCCCGCCGTTGATCCTTCCTTAAGCGCCTGACGGACAATCTTGGGCAGTTTATCATCTTTCCTTGTGATGCCAAGCTTGTTGTTGATCGCCCTCTTCAGGTTCAGGGAACGTTCGCCGAAGGTGAGCAAATCCATAGCGCTGCAGGCGTTGCCGGTAATAGCCGTTAGCGCCCGGGCAATCATCGGAGCCGGCATCGGTGAAAACTGGCACAAAGTAAAGCTGTTGTATAGTTCGCAAAAATGAAGCATCTTCGCGGTCAATGCGCCTTTTTGCGCGGGATCGTTTTTATTGCTGAAAGTGATGCCCAGTTCCAGGCCTGCTTCGTTTCCCGGAGCGTCAAGGTTATAAAAGCTGCCTTTCAAATGACAGGCGCCTCTGGGGCCGACCGCATACGACAGGGCGGCGCCCTGATAAGCGCGTGAATCGTGCATTGGGAATTCCAGCCCTTTTACATGAGCCGCTTCTTCAGGATCCGCCCCGAATGCCTGAGCCATTTCTTTGACCCCTTTGGAGAGGACAACCCCGATGCCTTCCTGCCGGATAATCAAATCCAGCAGCTTGAGAATAACGGCCGCGTCGCCCCATTTGATTTCCATACCGGCTTTTTCTTTTGAAAGAATGCCCTTCTCATACAAATGCATGGCGAAAGCAATGGAAACGCCGGTCGACATGGTATCGATTCCATGAACATTACAAAAATGGTTTGCCTTAACCACCGTATCAATATCAAAGTTCATGCACAGCGGCCCGAAAGCAGCCACCGTTTCATATTCCGGCCCATCCACCTTTTTGATCTCTTTGCTGAAGTCCTTAATGACTCTGCCGCACCCGATCGGGCAGCCGCTGCATGCGTAGTTGGTCATATGATAGCGCGTCCGGAAAGCCGGACCATGCAGCTTCTCCACAGGGAAAATGCTTTTGGTAAAATACTTGGTGGGCACATCTCCCAACCGCATGCCCAGATCAAGATACATATTCGTTCCGTACAATTTGTAGGCGTTCGTGTTGGGGTAGCTCTTGATACAATCACGAGCTTCATCGACCAGCGCCTTCAATTGCTCATTGTCCGCAACCTCGGCCTTCAGATTGCCTGACACGACAACGGCTTTGAGATTCTTGGACCCCATCAGCGCTCCCAAACCGCATCTTCCGGCCGTTCTGCCTTCGTCGTTCACAATCCCTGCGTATTTGATTAATTTTTCTCCACCCACGCCGATACAGGCTGTGGACGATTTTTCACCGACTTCCTGATCGATCAGCTCCTGCGTTTCATAGGTATCTTTGCCCCACAAATGGGCAGCATCTCTGATTTCCGCCTTACCGCCCTTCACCAATAAATAGACCGTCTGATTCGCTTTGCCGGTGATGACGATTCCGTCATAACCGGTGCCCTTCAGACGAAAGGGGAAACTTCCACCGGTTGTCGCCTCACCCCAGAAACCGCTTCCCGGCGCAATTCCACAAATTGCCGCCCGGCTGACCATTGGAATATTGGACCCTGTAAAAGGGCCGGCAGCAAAGACCAGCGGATTTTCCGGCGCCAGCGGATTCATCCCCGGTTTGACATAGTCATAGATCATTTTAGCAGCCAGGGTGGATCCGCCGACATATTGTTTCAGGTCATCGTCACTTAAAGAAAATTCTTCTGTCCCCCGATTTGCCAGATCGATCTTCAGGAATTTACCAAAATATCCTTTCATGGAATCACCTCCATATCTCTGAATTCATATCCAGCAATTTTCCTTCATAGGCGCATAAAAACACATCCATCAACTGCTCCCTCGTCAGGTCAAACCATCCGAAATAGAAGGCCGGATCTGTCGGTGTCTGGTCCAGAATAAAATCAAGGTTCTTTTCAAAATCGCTTTTGGAAACGCCGGCATCTTTCAGGCTCACGGGAAGTTTCAACTCAGCCATCAGGCCGCGAATCTTTTCTATCAGGTTCGAGAGACTTTTCGCGTCCGATCTGACGTCCCGGATGCCCAGCCTGTCGCATATTTCAAGGTGTCGATCGGTTGCTTTTGAATAGACCTGAAGCTCGTAGGGGAGGAACAATAAGACCATGGAACCGTGATGAATGTGGTACAAACCGCCAATGGTATGTCCAAGGGCATGCGAAATTCCGGAACCGGCGTTGGAAAGCGGAATCCCCGCCATCATCGCCGCCTGCTGCATCTTCATTCGGGGCATCAGATCATTGCCGTTCTTACAGGCTTTGGGAAGCCATTCAAAGACCATTTGAATAGCTTTCAGCGCAATTGCCTGATTCAATTCATCTGCCCTGGGAACCATGAAGCCGTCAACGGCATGGGCCAATACATCGCCCCCGGTACCCGCCGTCAGTTGCGGCGGCATTCCGATGGTCAATGTCGGATCCAGCAAGGCAAAATCGGGAACAAATTCCGGTAATGCCCCGCCCGTTCCCAGCTTCACACCATCGGGAAAAGAAACCACGGCAATCCCCGTAACCTCGGAGCCGGTCCCGCTGGTGGTCGGGACAGCAACCAGTTTGGCTTTATTTCGCAAATTCAGTGGCATCAGGGGACTTAAGATTTCGATGCTGGCGTCAGGATGTTCATAAAGAAGCCACGCCCCTTTGGCGGTATCCATCGATGAACCGCCGCCAATGGCAAAAATAAGGTCGGGGCCGAATTGCCTCATTTTTTGGGCACAATCCCTGATGGTATCAATCGGAGCATCCGGTTTAGCCTTGTCCCAGACCTCGAATTTAATGCCATGCCTTTTTTCATAGGGGCTCATAATCTTCGGGGCAAAGCGAACCGCGTACTCGTCGGTTACAATGAAAGCCTTTTTTGTTTTGCACTCTTTCGCCACCAGATCGACCGCATCGGGCAAAAGACCGGCCTTATCCAGAAACAGATTGAGTCCGGAAAAAATTCGCGGAACAAAAAAAGGCCGCTGGGCTTCTTTTAAGAACTCGGCCTGCACCATGGGACCGCCCCATGTTCTGAGTAAATATTCATGTGACCAGTAGCTCATATTCCCTCCTTTACCTTTGATATTGGCGCATGGAGATCGTCATAATGATTCGTTGGTTTTTTTAATCAGCGCCTGAAAAACAAGCGCACTGGCCCATGATGCTATGTCGTGACAAATTTTATAGCGGCGCCAAACCAGGTGAAAGAATGCACCTCGCCGTCAATTCCGACGTAATGGTTCTGGAGCGCGTGCTTGATTCCTTCCTCCCCATCCTTAAGCCCTTTGAACGCCGTCTTTGCGTCATTCCATACCATCGCCGCGTCATATTCATTCAGGACATTATCCGATGAGAACTTCCCGTCTTCAAAAATGAATCGTTTGCCTCTTTTGCCGTCTTTTGTTTTGATCACAACCTTACATTCATGGCCCATCAGGAATTTCTTGAAGCTCTTGTTTGTCTTGGATGCCTTCTTGAATTTTAACGCCAGGATGGTAACAAGCAGTGAAAATCCCATAATTGCCTCCTTTAGGTGTTTCTAAATGATTTTAAAATATGTGAATCACTACTATATGTTAATAATAACACAGGTTGTTTTTAATTACAGCAAATCATTTTTCTCATAGATATCATTGACTTACAAGAATACATCCCGGATGGATTTGATCGCCGCCGCGCTCTCCGGACCGGTCAACAGGAAATTATCACCAGGCGAATCAATCGGCGAAGTTCCCGGGTTGGCGGCTTTTGTCCAGTCGGTTATGTCTCGCGTGGCGAAATTGCGCTTATCAGAATGAAAAGAGATTGAAAGGAGAATAGAGATCGGAGCGGTCGGAGGCCCATTCGTTATAGTCAATGTGGCCGCTCCTGTCCTTATCCATGGAATGAAATCTTTGTTGTGCCCTCTTCTGGTATTCTTTTTTCAGAATCTTGCCGTCTCGGTTCGCGTCGGTTTCACGAATCAACTTGTCCGCATCAATCTTATCGTTGGACTGAATCTCTTCTTTCGTCAGAACGCCGTCGCGATTCTTGTCCAGTTCGTCAAAAGCCTGTGAAGTCGCATTCAGGTACTCCTGGCGAGTGATTTTGCCGTCTTTGTTTTTATCGGCTTTTTGAAACGCTTTGTCCGCGGCCAGCGCCGGCACGGCGACAAAAACGATCATGATCAGGATGGCAATGACTTTCTTCATTTTCTACCTCACATCCCCGGTTGCAGTCAAAGCATCACGCGGCGTCGGGCAGGAAACTCCGCGGGCTTACATGAAAATACACAGCGGAATCCGACGCGCTCCAAACGGCTTTGCAAAATTTCTCAGAGGCAAGGCTCGCGAGATTTGCGGAGTGAGGCCTACTTTTTGGTAGGTCGCAACGACGCAAAGCGAAGCACAACGCAGCCGGAGCCTGCCCTGGCGAAGGCCGGGGTAAATTTTCCAAAGCCGTTCAGAAGTCGCGCGGCAGCTCATCCAACTCCGCCAGTGAAAACACCGGCCCATCCGAACAGACGTACTTGTAGCCGACATTGCAGCGGCCGCATTTGCCGATGCCGCACTTCATGCGCATTTCCAGCGACGTCAGAATGTTCTCCTTGGAAAAGCCCAGATCAAAGAAAACCGGCAGCGTGAATTTGATCATGACGGGCGGGCCGCAGATGACGGCCACGGCGTTGGCGGGCGACGGCGCGACGTCCTTGCAAACAGCCGGCACAAACCCTTCCCGGCCCTTCCAGGTTTCATTGCCCTTGTCAACGGTAATGATGGTTTTGATGTCGCTGCGCTTTTCCCAGGCAGCCAGTTCTTCTTTATAGCAGAGCAGGCCCGGGGTCCGCGCGCCGTAAATGACGGTGATGTCGCCGAAGCGGGAGCGGTTGTCCTCGTGCAGCATATAGGTGACCAGCGAGCGCAGCGTGGTAAAAGCAAATCCGCCGCCGACCACAACGAGGTTCTTTTTCTCCAGAAATTCAATCGGCCAGGGATGCCCCAGCGGCCCGCGCAGGCCGATTCTGCCGCCCTCTTCCATGTCGTGCAGCGCCGCCGTCACCAGCCCGGGCAAGATGGCACCCGCCCGCTGGACCGTAAACGCCACATAGCCGGGCTCCGTGGGCGACGAAGCGATGCCGATGGGAGACTCTCCTTTGCCGTAAATGGACAACTCGGCGAACTGGCCGGGGAGATACTGAAACCGGGCCTCGTCCTGGGCATTCAGAAATTTAAAGCGGAACGACTTGATGTCATGGGTATCCACTTCATCGGTGATTTTGACAATCTCCACCGGCATGGGGATGTAGGGATTCGTTGAACGCATATCTTTCCTCAAATTGGTTTATTCCCGAACATACTTTTTAGCGTTCGGCATCATGCCTTCATGGCCTCTTCGACGATCGAAAAAATATCGACACTCACCGGACAGTACCGTGTGCAGCGCCCGCAGCCCACGCAGGAAATGACGCCGTATTTCCGGACATGGTAGGAATACTTGTGCCCGATTTTCTGCCGCAGGCGCTGATAAATCTTCGTGCGGGGATTGTGGCCGCTGGCTTCCAGCGTGAAATCCGTGAACATGCAGGCGTCCCACACGCGGCGGCGCGTTCCCTGCCCAAACAGGGTTTCATCGCAAATATCAAAGCAATAGCAGGTCGGACACGCAAAGGTGCATACGCCGCAGCTCAAACAGGCGTTGGACGCCTTCTCCCAGAAATCCGTATTGTGAAAAAGATCTTCCAGTTTCTTCGTAATGGTTTTGGCGTCCACGCAGGTAAAACGCGTCTTGAAATTTCGCCCTGCGGCTACCGTGTCGTCAAAAAATTTCTCGTCATCGGCCGATGCCCCGGCCAGGCCTTCGATTCCGGCCAGCAGCGCCTCTCCCTTGCCGGTGATGCTTTTGAGGATCAGATCATCGCCGCGGCGCACCATGAAGATGTCGCTGCCTTCGGGGTCGGCCGCACCGATACCCAGCGTCTGATAAAATTCCTCCGGCTCGGCCGGCGCGGTAACATCAAAAGCATATCCGATCAGGGTGGCCGCTTCTCTTCGGGCCTGCCAGTAAGGATCCACGGCGCCGGTGCCGGAAAAATGGATGTCCATGATCTCAAAGCTCTTCACATCGCAGGGACGGACGCCGAAAAGAATCAAGGGCTTCCCCTCGGGCTCGACCGTTTCGGCCTCCTGCAAAGGCCTGCCCGTCCGATAGCGGACGAAATCTTCCGCCTGCGGAAAGAAGACGGATTTGGGACTGATGATCGTATTGTGGAAATTCAGATCCACCTGCTTCGCGTCGGATATTTCCCGGAAATTGAAGCCGGCGTCTTCCCGGACCGGGGCGACGAGCGTTCCCTTTCCCATCAGCGCGGAAGCCAGATCTGACAGTTGATGGATGGCGGTTTTCTTCAGCACAACAAAAGCTCCTTATTTGAGAATGTTGTCGGTATCTTCCACGCGGAAATTGACCAGCACGGGCTTGTCTTCGATGCTCATCCCCGCGGCCTGGCCGAACATTTCTTCGCACTCTTTGGCCACTTTCTTATGAAACAGATACAGGGGAATGTCCACCGGACAGGCGCGCGAACATTCGCCGCAATCGATGCAACGGCCGGCCAGATGATGAAACCGGGTCAAATGGTACATCAGGTTGCCTGCCGTCTCCGGAGACTTCTCGCCCCATTTGGGTTTGTTCTGATCGATAAAACACGGATCACAGTAGCACATCGGGCAGGCCTTGCGGCAGGCGTAGCAGCGGATGCACCGATCCAATTCCTTTTTCCAGAACGCGAAGCGCGCGTCCTGATCCATCGCCTCATATTCGGCCAGCACGGCGTAAGGCGACGAGACCGGCTGTCCGTGCACCTCTTCGGCAATCAGAATGTCATAC
>Ga0209311_1003034_pt1 | contig 11649 bp, 9 predicted proteins | sample AD_UKC045_MetaG_FD_184417 | JGI IMG/M metagenome (GOLD analysis project Ga0209311, IMG submission 184417) | Active sludge microbial communities of municipal wastewater-treating anaerobic digesters from USA - AD_UKC045_MetaG (SPAdes) (version 2) | ecosystem: Engineered > Bioreactor > Anaerobic >... | reverse complement strand
GATCCGGTGTACGGCACAGGTACGTCCGGTTCGGGACACACTTGGGCTCAGGCGGCGCAGGCCGCCAATAATGCCGAGGTGATCGTCTCGATGATCGCCGTCGGGCAAGGCGTCGGAAACGCGACGGTCCGACAGAGCTATCAGTACATGACCACCGCCACGAACGGCGTCTACATGGAGTCCTCGGACCCCAACCAGGTGGCGGACGCCATTATCACGCTTTTCAACATCATCGCGGTGTCGCAAACCGGGTTCTTCGGATACGCGCTTACGTCCAAGGCCTCGCTGGGGACGCCCGATGGAGGCATCCACGTCCCGGCGGACAACGCCCTGTGCTCGGCGGGCGCGGCGCTGGTCCCGAATCACATTCTGGACATGCGCGCGGCGGTGGAACGGATTGTCTCGTATCACTATTGGAAGAATGCGGCGACGCACCAACCATATAACTGGACCGCCAGCAGCCCGGACAACCTGTATTTCATCGCCATGGGCAATCGCACGCGCTACGGGGCCACCGGCGGCGCCCGGTACACATGGACGCGGACGCTTGCGCAGATGCCGGGGACGGCCCCTTACGATATGGATATCGGCGAAGTGTACGAGTGCGTCCGCGTGCTCAAGATCGCGGCGGGAGTCTGACCATGCCTGATTCCAATCCTCTGTGCGGACTGCTGCATTGCCAGCATCCCCTCGACCCGAGCCAGACCGATGTGCAGTTCGTGAGTCCCTCGGACTCCCATTACGAATTGATGGAGATCGCCCGCCAACTCGAGGGCATCCGCCTCATCCTCGAAGCGATGTTCAATGCATCGCAGCAACTTCAGCTTCAGGCGCAAGCATATCTCCTGAATCAGACGACGCACGCGGAGAGTTTCATCGGGAGGTTGGATGTGCCGGACTACTACCCCTTCATTGCCTTGCCGCCGGGAACGACCGTCACGGACCAGCCCGACGGCGGTAGACAGTTCATCCTGCCGGGCGGCGTGATCATCCTGGTGCGCACGGACCATACTGTGTTGGTCATTCACGACGGGCGCGCGATCAACGTGGACATTTCGTTGGGCGGGAACGTGCTTCTCCCGAACGGGCAGAGTTATCAGGTCCATCAAGATTACCTCGTGGTAACGCAGACTACCGCAGGTATAGAGGGATTACCGCCGGACATCCAGCCGGTATGCATCGGACGCGGGCGGTACAGGGCCGAGTTCTCCGACGGCGTCGTGCTGACGGTCTGGCATGCGCTCCCCGCGGACGATGTGCATCCCGTACAGGAATGCATGCTCCACGTCGCGAGTCCGACTGGCGGCATTTTGGTCGTCTCCCGGAAAGGTGTCCAAGGCATCGGCATCGAGGTGCAGGTGCGGTTACTGGCGGACGGCGCGCTGGGATTTCGAGTGTTGCCGGACGGCAATACGGACACGGTCCAATACCTCCATGCGGGGACGGCCCGGCCCATGCAGGGCATCGTCGAACTGGCTCTGTCCAACGGGACCACGATCACGTACCGTTGCGGACGCAGTCCCGACGACACGGGCGGCGGCGGGGACGGCGGGAATGGTTCAGGCAGCGATGATGGCGTTGACGAAAGCACACCTGTCACCTTCCAGTGCGAGGAGCGTGGCCAATGCAGCCTCTAACCTTCTTGGGGCGGGGTATACGCTTCCCGTTCCGGTTTTTCGAGCGGACCGGCGGCACGGAGGAATCCTCGGACCTCGACCGCATCCGCGAAAGCATCCTCCAGATACTGGAGACGCGTCCAGGCGAACGGCTCATGCGTCCGGAATTCGGGTCGCGAGTAAAGGACCTCGTATTCGAGCAGAACGATGCCGTGCTCAAGGGACTGCTGCGCTTCCACATCACCGACGCCATCAGACGATGGGAAAAGCGCGTCACGGCGACCAACGTTTCGTTCGACGACTCGCCGGACACGACCGACGCCAACCGGTTGCTGGTGCGTATCGCCTACCGCGTTATCCAGACCCAGGTCGAGGGGAACATGGTCTTCCCGTTCTACCGGGAAGGCCGCTGATACTAATCGCCCATGTCTCAAAGCCACGACGACCTTTTCCCTTTTCCGGTAGATAACCCATGAGGGCCGGATGTTCCGGCCGCAAGGAACACGAGGTTGCCGCATGGGCCGGACTTCTTTGCCATACACCGCCAAGGACTACGAGTCGCTTCGCCGCGAACTCGTGGCGCGGATTCCACAACTGACGGACCGGTGGACGGACTTCAATCCGACCGACCCCGGCATGGTGCTCCTGGAACTCTTCTGCGGCGTCGCGGACATGCTCTTCTATTACCTAGACGCACAGACCGCCGAGGCGTTCCTGCCCACGGCCCGGCAACGCCAGAACCTGATCAACCTGTGCAAGCTCATCGGTTACCGTTTGGACGCGCCCGTGGCGGCGACCACGGAACTCCGCTTCTCGCTGCCCGCCGCGTTGGACGGCGATATCACCATTCCGGTGCATACCATTTGCCGGGCACGCCTGTCCGACGGGACCACCATCGATTTCGAGACAACCCAATCCCCGACCATCCCGCACGACTCGGTGACCGCCACGGTTCCAGCGCGCCAAGGAAAACGGAAGAGCGAAACCTTTACCGCACGGGATGTCCGCAGCCAGCAAATCCGCCTCGCGGGAAAAAGCATCGCCCAAGGCAGCGTGGCCGTCACCATGGCCGGCGAACCGTGGACCGAAGTCCCGCACTTCGTGGAAAGCGCGGCGGACGCCCGGCACTACCGCACGGAGACCGACGCCCAGGGCGTGACAGCGGTTCTTTTCGGGGACGGAGTCAATGGCGTCGTGCCCGCAACCGGCGCCGCCATCGTCGTGGAGTATCTGGAAACACTCGGCGCGGCGGGAAACCTCGGGGTGAACACCGTTCGCGAACTTGCCACGCCTGTATACCTCGACGGCGCGCTGCTGCAAATTCATGTGACCAACCCTGTCGCGGCCACGGGCGGCGCGGAACCGGAGACCCTCGAACACGCGCGATTGCACGCCCCAGCGGAATTGGCCGCACTCTGGAAAGCCGTCACGAAGGCGGACTTCCAGTCGCTTGCCGAGGGTTACCCCGGCCTCGCCAAGGCGCAGGTCCTGGATACCAACGACTGCGCCAACATCCGCTATTACATCGTGAATCTCGCCGTCGCGCCCAACGGTGGCGGGTATTGCTCGCCAAGTCTCAAGCAGGAACTGGCCGCTTATCTGGAAGGCCGCAAGATCATCACGACCGAAGTGAACCTTTACGACCCGGCTTACCGCGAAATCGCGGTGGACGCGGAGGTCGTCGCATACAGCACCGAGGACCCCGCATTGGTGCGGGGCCGCGTGGAAACCGCCTTGCGTGACTTTTTCGCCTTCGAGCGCATGGCCTTCGGACAGAGCGTGTATCAGAGCGATCTGGTGGCGCTGCTCGACGGCGTGCGCGGCGTGAGCTACGTGCATCTGTTCGCCCCGGCGGGCGACGTGCTCATTCGGCCTGGCGAAATCCCCGCCCTGGGCGCACTCAACCTTGACGTCAAACGAGGAGGACAATCCTGATGGCCATGCGCGTGTATTTCACCAACAGCGTGAGCGCGGACCCCGTATCCGAGGGCAACCTCTCCAACCCCATTTTCTTCCAGATCAATCCCGACCTGGACCCGGACGAAGAGAAGACGCTCTTCCTTGCGAACGAACGGGCCACACTCGCGTCGGACATAGACGCCGGCGCCGTGAACGTCCCGCTGGTGGAGGCCGGACGCTTCGCCGATGGCGACTACCTCGTCATCGGCCAAGAGATCGTGAAGGTCCTGTCCGGCGGCGGCACGACGAACCTGACCGTCGCCCGCGCCCAGACCGGTTCGATTGCCGCAGCCCACACGAACGGGGACATCGTGTACTCCGGGTACGACTACTCGGACATCAGCGTCGAGTACCAGGACACCGAAGGCACGGACGAAAGCACTTGGACCCGGCTCGTCTGGGCGGGCGGCGATCTCGACCTCGTCGAGGACGGCAACGCCATCACCGCGCAGGACAAGGCATACAACGAGGTGCTCGAGTTCAGGATGCGCATGACCGTCCCGAACACCGAACCCGTCCACTACAAACACGACTTGGTGCTCCGCGCGACCGCCGTGGAAACCCAAGCCATCCCATACTGAAGGTAGCCCATCATGGCCTTCCATTATCCGGTCAACAACTACCGCGCGACACTTGCTGCGCCGCTCACACCCACAGACTTGGAAATCGTCCTCGACGAAGGCGGCGGCGGACCGCTCACGCGCATGCCGTGCTTCGTCTCCATCGAGAACGAGATCATCGAGGTACAGGAGCGCAAACGGGCGTGGACGCAAACCGGCACGGAAAGCATGGACCGGATATTCTGGGGAGCCGCCCAAGACGGCGGCGGCGGAAATGGTGTATCCATCACACTGGCCGATCCGGGCGCTCCCAACGCCTCCCTGTCCGTGAGCGTGTCCAACAGTGCAGTCACGATCAGCCTTGCGACCGACGGCGACGGCAACCTCTTCAGCACCGTCGACGACGTCCTGCTCGCACTGGCCCAGCATACAGGCGCCTCCGGATTGTTGTTCGGATTCTCCGGGGAAACGGGCGTCGTCGCCGCGGCGGCGGAAACCGTTCTCTCCGGCGGCGACAACGACATCCTGAACGTTACCGACGATTACGGCGGTCGCGGCGCGCAGGGAACCAGCGCGACGAACCATCCCGCCGGATCCTACGTCGAGATACGTTTTACGGCTGAACACCTGTTGGAACTCCAATCAATGGCAGGCATCCAGTTACTGTATCCCGGCCAATTCACGGCGCTCACAGGAACCCCATCGCTCGAAGACGTTCAATTGGGCGAAACGGAAGGGCACAAGGCCCATGCATGGAAATTCGCTGCTGGGCAGACGGGCGCCGTTTCCCTGATGTTCGTCTTGCTCCCGACCTTCCGGGGCCGGAGGCTCGAGGTGCTTCTCTTCTGGTACAGCAAATCCCCGGACACCGGCAACTGCCGGTGGACCATCCGGGCGAAGGCCATGAACTGGATGTTCGGCCCCACGGTCGCGGGCCAGCCGGAACTCGTTTCCACGGCCAACTGCGGCGCGCCCGGCGCCGAGCAATTGACGATGTACGGGGTCGTGCTCGAGTTTCCGGGCATGGGCATCGGGGGCGGCCCGATGACGCTCGTCATCGAACGTGACGGCACTTCCTCCGAAGATACCTTTGCGGGCGACGCCTGGCTGCTCGAAGTGGCTGCGCTGGAGGCCGAATGAGCACGGGGTTGTTCAACGAACGGCCATTCAACGCACCGGACCCGCCGAGGACCGTTATATTGCGCCCGGCTACGGTGTTGTCGATCCACACGAATGTACGGCGTGATTGGGCATCCACGGTTTCCTTGAGTAAGAATGTCCAACGCGACGTGGCCACCGGCGTCACCGTTAGTCAGGAGCGGTTGCGTGAGCACCTGACCATCGTCGGCGTGATGCATCAAAGGACGCAGGACGCCGAAGCGATGCTGAGCGTAACCCGCGACTACGTGCGTAATGCCGCCACGAAGGTCTGTGTCAGACGCAACACGCAAAGCGATTACCCCACCGTCGTCCGTCTGCCGCATCCCGTCGTGCTCGACGCACCAATTACGGTAAGTGTGGCTGCTCGACGCGTTCGCGATGGCAAGACAATTCTCTCCACTGGAAGGCATAGGGCGGTCAATGCGGAGACGACAATTCAGACCCGCCGTGTCCGCACACGAGATTGTACCACCGGCGTCTCCATTCCTGGCGTACACGACCAGTCCGTCCGTTCTGTCGTGGCGGTGGGAAGGTGGCGGTTTCTCGAAGCGGCCACGGTTCTGTATCCAAAGCGCAATCGAAACACGGTCGTGGACACGCGGGTACGCGTAGACCGCCTCGGTACAAAGGATTTCTCCACGGATATTTTCGTGGGAAGGAGACGGTTCGGTTTGCAGGACACCGCCGTCTCTGTCGGTGCGCGGCGCACTACGGAAGCGGGGTTGTATGCACGAATAGACCGGGTGCGCCGCCATGATGCAGCCACGGGATTCCAGATAGACCGTTCCTGGTTCGACACCCACCTCCTCGAACTCTTGCCGTCCGTCTACCGGGAACAGGATGCGACCGGGGATCTGGCTGCGTTCCTGAAGATTCCCGCCAGCACATTGGACGAGGTCAAGAACCGGCTGGATGCCTTTCCGTCGATATTAGACGTGGACAACTGCGACCCCGCGTTCCTGCCGTTGCTGGCGGCGATGCTCGGATGGCCGCTCGACCCCGCCGGGAATACGGACACCCAGCGGCGCGCACTTCGCAAAGCGGTCGAGTTCTATCGGCGCAAGGGGACCATTCCGGCCGTGGTCCGCAGCCTGGAGAATATCGGTTGGCGGGGCCGTCTTTTCGAGACGTTCCGGGGCATGCTGCGCACGAACCGGCGCGCCCGCCTGAATGGACTGCGTCTCGCCGGGACGGTCTTCAACCAGGGCGTGTACCGGGTCGAGTCGGACAACATCGTTCCTGGCGTACGCCAGGCTTTGGCGCCGCATCATCCTGCGGGCGCGCGGGTCTTCTTCCTGCAACGGATGGATGATGCCGAAGACCCTGGCCAGGACGCACATGCCGGGTTCCGCCATGCGTCCCGAAGAGGCGTCTTCGCGTCCCAACACGAGAATTTCATCCTGAACCAGAACCGCGCCAACACGCCGTTCCCCCTTACCCGCATGATTACCGCGCGGGAAACGGCATGGCTCAGGCGTTGCGTCTACACGGAGCAGGAACTGACCGAGTCGCACGGCATCGTCGAACGCTGGCAGCGCCCGGTGGGCGGTCTCTCTCTCAACCGCGCACACATCAACTGGGCGGACCTCACGAATGTGGACCGGACCGCGCTGCGCCTGTCCTTTGAACTGGACGTGGATGTCACGCGCGATTCGGGAAGGACCGTTCCGCTCAAACTCGGAAAGAAGCGGCTCAATCAAGCCGGGCTGCAGGAGGGTAGCAGGTACCGCTGGAGATTCCGGCAAGCCGAGGAACGGCAGGAAGTTCAGGCGTCGCTCGAATCGGCGGCCAACGAATACGTCATCCGCCAGTGGCCGGCGGCATAGGAGAACGCGGAAATGGCATTGCATCTGTACGAAGACGAGCAACTCACGAGGCCGCTGTCCGAGGGAGACATGACCGCTCCGGATTTCGCACTCTTCGACGGCGAGCACGGGAGCTACGCGGACAAGCAGCTCTACGTCGCCGTGGAACACACGGCGCTGACGGAAGCACTGACGGACAGCGCCACCATTGTCCGGGTACAGGATACGCATCGGTTCCGCGACGGGGAAACCATCATCGTGGACGATGAACAGATGCTGGTCCTGAGCGGCGCAGGGACTCAGCAACTGACCGTCCAGCGCGGACACAATGAGACTTCTCCCGTGAGTCATGAGGCGGGCAAGGTCGTCTATTCCGGATACAACTACCTTGTGTATAGCGTCGCGGGCGTCGAGGTCTCCGGGGAGACCACCCGTTCATGTCTATGGTGTCAATTGTCCCTCGTCCGGGAAAATCTCGGCGGCGCGGTATTTGGCCAGGCGCTGCTACTTGCCTCCGGCAACCAACCGACGCTCGTTCATCAGAACCAGGCCCTGACGTTTTGGCGGCGCTTCACATGCCCGCCGAACACCCCGGTGCAATACAAGGTCAACGTAAAGTTTCAGGTGCTGGGCATCGAAATCCCGATGCCCTTCCCAATTGGTTGAGGTGAGACGCGATGCCGGAAACACCCTTCGAATTCCGCTCCGACGCGGCCTTGATCGTGATACGGATCACGCCCGGCAACGTGGACACGCTGCTCTGTGTCGCGGGCGGCGCGGCGGTGGACGTCGAAGCCCGCGTGGACGCCCTTTTCGCCATTACCAGGATTCTTTTGCAGGAAACCCACGTCATCGAGACGTAAGGAGGAAGTGAATTATGCCGGCAGGACTCATTACCGATTCCGGGCGCGTGCTCATGGCGCGCCTGCTCAGGGGCGACACGCTCGAAGGAATCACGCATTGCGCCATCGGTGACGGCGACGCCGAATTCGCGGACCCGCTCAATCCGCCGTCCCCCTCGCGGACGCAGACCGCGCTCAAACACGAGCGCGCCCGCAAGAAATACTACAAGCGGTCCTTTCTGCGTGTCGACCCGGCTGGCCAGTCTCTGTTGGTGGTCAACGGCGTGCATTATCTCGAAACCACGACACCCACAAACATTATCGGGGTGTCCTTCATTTTCGACGAGACCGAGGCCAACGGCATCACGGTGAAGGAATACGGATTCTTCGGCGGCGGCGTGACGTATGTCCAGGGACACGCGTCGGATTACGCCGAAGGCGGCGTGTACAACGCCGTCTCGAACCCGTCGGGCAAAGTGCTCAATCCCGGCTACCTCTACGAGGTCAAGAATCTGCCGGATTTCAACAAGGTCGCGGACACGCGGATCGAACTAATCGGCGTCATCAAAGTATAAGGAGACACTCGCCATGGCGGTTTCACGGAACACATTCGACCCCAACAAGAACTACAAGAAAGTCGTCTACCACGAGGACCGGACGCTCCTGGACTCGGAACTGAACGAGCAGCAGGATATCGCCCGCGAGCAGGTGAAGCGTCTCGCGGACGCCCTCTTCCGCGAGGGGGCCGTTCTCACAGGACTCGAGATCACGCGCGCGAACAACGTGCTGCAGATCGCGGCGGGACGGGTCTACGTCGACGGCTGCATCGAGAACGTCCCCGGCGCCACACTCACTTACGACGCCGCCAAGCATACCGGCGCGGATTACGTCTACGTCGAGTTGCTGAAGTACAACTACACGTACAACCACGACGGCGTGCTCGTGAACCCGGCTACGGGCGAGCCGACCGCCGAACGGGAGAAATGGGTCACCTCGCTCAAGAACCGGGATACGTCCGGCGACGCATTGCCCGCGAACGTCACGCAGCGGAAAGTCGTCTGCCTGTACAAGTTCGAGCGGGATACGGGCGACGTGCTGCCCACGGTCCAGCAGAAGTCCAACATCTCGCTGGAGGATTTCGCGGGCACGCTGGCTGGGGCGCGCATCACGGTCGGGTCGGTTACGGAGAACCAACTCGCCTTCGCCGCGGCGGAAGGTCTGAGTTCGCTCTTGAACAACCTCGCCGAGCGCACCTTCGACCAGGCGGGCAACTATCTCGTGAACGGCCTGGACAGTTTCACCGGCGGCGACGACGGCCAGAACGTGAGGGTCGTCACGAATGCGGGCCGCGCTTATATCCAGGGCTATCGTCTGCAGAAGGACCTGCCCACCACGACGCTGGTCCCGAAATCCATCGCCACCAAGTTCGTGCGCGGCGAGCAGAAGACATTCCAAGATGGCGTGCGGCGCTATGCACTCAACAGCACGCCGCTCATGGCAACTTCGCAGGTCGAGGCCATTGTGGAGACCACATCGAGCATCACGCGAGGGTCGGTGTCCGGCGGCGAAGACTTGCTCGAACCCAATCCCGTCGTGGACATCCTGGCGGTGAGCCAGGGCGCGACGGTGTTCCAGGAGGGCGTGGACTGGGCGCAGTCCGGGAACTACGTGGACTGGCTCGGCCAGAACGAACCAGCCATCGGCACGTCGTACACGGTTCGATGGACGTACACGCGCCAGATGACGAAGGGAACTGACTACTGCGACGGCGGTTTGTTCGGCCAGAGCGGCTATCCCGCGGTCGGACTGTACCATTACCTCGTGACCGTGGTCACGGTCTACGGCGAGAGCGAGTATAACTCAGCCTATGTCCTTTCCCGGCAGACGGGTGCGAGCGAGATCAACAAGCTGTCCTGGACCGCAGTGCCCGGCGCGGTTCATTACCGGGTCTACCGAGGAATCTCCAACACGCGGCCCGGCCTGCAACTGCTCTACGAATGCGCCGCGTCGACCTTGTCCTACGAGGACGACGGCGTGGATACGCCCTCCACAACCAACCCGCCCGCGAACCGGACTTCCAATATCGGCATGTCCCCGGTGTCCATCGCGCTCGCCAACCTGAACGTCGTCAATTTCGGCAAAACCAGCCAAGGCTTGCAGCCTGTCGTCGGATCTAACTGCAGCGTCGACTACGACTACTACCTCGGACGCCGGGACATCATCTGCGCCACGGCCTCGGATATCATCCGGATTCCCGGCGCGCCCGCGGAGTTCCCGAAGGACCCCGTCGTCCCTGACAACGCGCTGGCGCTGTGTTCGGTGAACTGTCCGCCGAACTCGACGGCGATGACGCTGCGAAACTTCGGACTGACGCGGGTAACGATGGACCAGTTGCACCGCCTGATGAACGAAATCGAGTCGCTCAAGTACAACGACGCCATTTCGCAGATGAACACGCAGCTCCAAAACCGGACGGCGGAAACGAAGAAGGGCGTGTATTCCGACGACTTCTCCAACACGGCGCAGTCCGACGTCACCCACCCGGACTGGGGAGCGCGCGTGGATACGCTCAACAAGTTCGCCGCGCCGGGACGCGCCGCCACGCCGTACCTTCTGGACGTGGACCCCGCCCACACGACCGTGCGGCGCGGCGAGAGTCTCGCCATGCTGCCCGCCACGGAGGTGGTGCTGGCCGAGCAGTTGGACTGGTCCGAGGAACGGAACGTGAACCCCTGGTCCGCTTTCGACAAGCCCCCCGCCTCGATTACGGCGAATCCCACCATGGGCCGCCGGGGCCAGACGACGGTCGGCGTGAACGGCGTGAACTTCTCCCGGAATGCATCCAACGTCACCATCCGTTGTGATGGACAGGTGGTAGCGACGGGCCTCACGACGGATTGGTTCGGCCGCTTCTCCGGCACGTTCATGATTCCGAACAGCGCGGAACTCGGCAACCGTATCGTGAGCGCGACGGACGGAGCCTACGGCGCGGACGCCGTCATTCAGGTACAGGACCCGGTCGTCATCACGCGCATCCAGACCATCATCGAACAGCGTGTTGTTCGCGTACCGGCGTGGGACTGGATCTGGTGGTGGCGGCAGGTACAACGGCCCGTCGACCCGCTGGCGCAAACCTTCAACTTCACACAGAACAGGATTGTGTCCGCCGTGGGGCTGTTCTTTACCCGCAAGGACACGGAAAAGCCGGTGACGGTGCAGATACGCGGAGTGACCACGGGATTCCCGAACTCCACGGTCTACGCCGAGACGACGCTTGTCCCGGACCAGGTCACGGTAAATGCGGAAACGAAGGTCGAGTTTCCGAACCCCGTGTACATCGAAGCCAACACGAGTTATGCCGTCGTCGTCATGACGGACAGCAACGAGTACTACCTACGGGTCGCCATGATCGGCGCCATCGGCCAGAACGGCGTCATCACGAAGCAGGTGTATCCGCAGGGCGTGCTGTTGGAAAGCTCCAACGCGGAGACGTGGAACGCGCGGCAGGGCGCCGACCTCGCCATGCGCATCTACGGACTGAACTTCACATCGACTGGGATCATCCAATTCCAGACAACACCGCTCAACGCGTTCACGGATATCAATCTGGACGAGTACTCCGTGATTCCCGAAGGCACGAGTATCGTGTGGGAGTACTCGCAGAACGGCGGCTATTCGTGGGAGGTCTTCGTGCCCGCGGAAGAAG
>Ga0209311_1003027_pt1 | contig 11661 bp, 11 predicted proteins | sample AD_UKC045_MetaG_FD_184417 | JGI IMG/M metagenome (GOLD analysis project Ga0209311, IMG submission 184417) | Active sludge microbial communities of municipal wastewater-treating anaerobic digesters from USA - AD_UKC045_MetaG (SPAdes) (version 2) | ecosystem: Engineered > Bioreactor > Anaerobic >... | reverse complement strand
ATTTGATGATGTCGGCCCGGTCCCTTGCGGCGCGTTTCCGGTAGTTGTCCAGTTCGGCCACGGCCCTGAGGTAGCGGTCGTGATTCTCCCTGGCCTCTTTTTCCCGCGCGGCAAGCTCTTCTTTCAGCGCGCTGATTTCGTCCTGCGGCGGTACGGCATCGTTTTCCGGTTCAGCCGCTTCGACGGTTTCAATCTTTATTTTTTTTTCAACAGGTTCTTTTTTCGTCTTCACTTCCACTCCTGGAACCAATTATTTGAGATCCGGTTTCTGGAACAATTTAATATCCACCAGCTCGCAAATCGCATGACCGATGGTGATATGGGTTTCCTGAACGCGCGCCGTGCTGTTCGAGGAGACATTGAGCGACAAATCAGCCATGGCGGCAATCGGCCCTCCGTCTTTCCCCGTCAGGGCCAGCGTGACAAGCCCCATCTTTTTGGCCGCTTCCAGCCCCTTGAGCACATTGGGCGAATTGCCGCTGGTGCTGATTCCCCAGGCCACATCGCCCGCCTGTCCCAGCGCCCGGATCTGTTTGGCAAATATTTCCGAAAAATCGTAATCGTTGCCGATGCTGGTGATGATGGACGTGTCCGTCGTCAGAGCAATGGCCGGCAGCGGCGGTCGCTCGATGATAAAGCGGTTGACGAATTCCGCGGCGATATGCTGAGCGTCCGCGGCCGAGCCCCCGTTGCCGAAAATGAGGATTTTATTGCCCGATTTCAGGGCTGCGGTCAGGGCCTCAATAACATTGACCAGTTTGCCCAAATGGTCATTGAGAAAAGCCTCTTTGACCCGACAGCTTTCCCGAAATAATTTTACCAGGTGATCTTTCATGGCAATTTTCCTTGAGTTCCTTTTAAAAACACCTGCTTAAAGCGGCCTTAATATAAGAACGGGCATATGGCATGTCAAGGGTGACGGCCGATTTTCCGCTATGCCAAAAACCCAGGCGCAAAGCGCAAGCAAGCGCAATAAAACGAAGGGTGTGCTGCCGGGAAGGCCGCAGACCTTCCCGGAATTGGAAAACACTTTCATGACATTCTAAACGAATCTGTCGGGCAGCAAGTCGTGGGAAGCCCCCTTGACAACAAATTTTTCATTCATATATTGAGGCTTGAAGAGCAAAATAGGCAATAAGAGCAAAGACTTATATAAAATCAATTAAGGAAAGGAGGAAAGTTTATGTTCACCCCGAATTTATGGAGATTTCGAAGGTTATCAGAAACGATGCCGGAAATGATGAACCTGCAGCGGGAAATGAACCGGCTTTTTTCCAATATGGGACAAAAGTCACCTCAGGAATATCCCGCGGTCAACATCTGGGATAAAAAAGGTTCTGCGGTGATTACAGCGGAACTGCCCGGAATCGATCCTGAAAAGTTGGACATTTCCGTATCCGGAGACACAGTGACCATTTCCGGCGCCGCGAATCAGGAAACTCTGGCTGCAAACGAAATCTATCTTCGTCAGGAAAGAGGCGTCGGAAGCTTCAAGCGCAATATTCAGCTGCCCTTCCAGATTGACGCGCAGGCCGTTGAGGCCCGTTACGAAAAGGGCATCCTGGCCATTGTGCTTCCCAGAGTAAAAGAAGATTTACCGAAGAAAATCAAGATTCAATAGCGGAAAGGAGGTCTGATCCCATGTTAGAAAAAGATATTCAGAAAACAGAAAACGTATCCGCTGCGGAACGCATTCGCAACGTCAAAACGTTCGTGCCGCGCGTCGATATTTATGAAAATAAAGACTCCCTCTTTTTGCTGGCCGACATGCCGGGCGTCGACGAAAAGACGGTGGATATCGAACTCGAGAAAAATGTTCTAACCATCACGGGGCGTGTTGAAAACGGACAGGTCAAGGACGCGGCAATGATGTATTCCGAGTATGAAATCGGCGACTATGAAAGGGTGTTCACGCTGTCGGATCAAATCGACCGCGATAAAATCGTCGCGACCGTCAAGAACGGCGTTCTGAGACTGGAGCTGCCGAAGGCGGAAGAGGTGAAACCGAAAAAGATCGCGATCAAAGCGGCGTAAGAAAGGCTGAAGGCTGAAGACTGAAGACTGAAGGCTGAAGACTGAAGGTTGCAGGGAACGGTCTTGGGCAATCAGTGATGAGTGAAAAGCGACGAGTGCAAAAACAGGCCATGGGCTATAGGTTATGCCTTTCGACTTGCTTAGGGTAACAATATAGCGTGTCATGGTGAGCCGGCCAAGTGGTGAGCTTGTCGAACCAGGACACTTCAGAAATAAAGAAAGGAGGAAATGATGATGAGAATTAAAAATCTGCTGCCCGCCGTAGCGAGACCTGCGGCAAGAGATGATGATCATCCCTTCTATGCTCTGCAGCGTCAGATGAACAGTTTGTTTGATGATTTCTTTTCCGGATTTGACGCCGCGCCGCGCGCGCTGGCCGCCGGAGGATTCGGCGCGTTCACCCCGTCGGTGGACGTCAAGGAAAGCGACAAGGATTTTATCATTCGCGCGGAGCTTCCCGGCGTGGAAGAAAAAGATATTGAAGTAACTCTTTCCGGCGACACGGTGACGATCAAGGGCGAAAAGAAGGAAGAAAAGGAAGACAAGGGGAAAAACTATTATTACATGGAGCGTTCCTACGGCTCTTTCAACCGCGTGATCCCTCTGGGCGCGGAAACCGACGCGGGCAAGGCATCCGCCAGCTTTAAAAACGGTGTTCTGAACATTACCGTTCCCAAAAGCCAGTCGGCCAAAGCCAGGGGAACCAAGGTTCCCATCAAGGCGGGGTAGAAGAAGGTTCAAAGGCTGAAGGCTGAAGACTGAAGGTCAAGACAACATAGATTACCGCCGCCCTTCACCTGACGGGCGGCGGTTTTTTTAGATGTAGTATGCGTGCAAATGTTTAGAGGGAAACGCGTTTGCAAACAGAGCCCGGGCATCTCTTATGATGCTTTTATGAAAAAGAATGACAACAGCATCACCTTTTACAAACTTTGCCACGCTTCGTCCTCCTCCTTTCTCAACCAGTCTTTTGCTAATGACGATTCGCTCATCATAGCATTCTCCAATTTTTCCCGGCCAGACTTTACTTTCAGGAAGCGAACAAAATCGAGCACTTCAAAGAGAAACGGTTCTGGAGTTTTCTCGATCTCGTTGATCAGTTCCTCTTTGGTATTCATGGAATTTTTTTCTCCTTACCATTATTGTTTCGACGATTTTCTTATACCATTGATTCTCTGACTTGTATATTATGAATTTCGAAGATATCGCTACCATCTCCATCAGCCGCCTTTCACGATTGCTTTTCCCCTCTCGCCTTTCTTTTTACTATGAGCTATGAGCTTTTTGCCTATCGCCCATTACCCCTTGCCCCGCGCCTATTGTTTTTCATTGCTTTTACCCGTCCGGACTGCTAAATCCGCGGCAGAAAATTACGGCAGGAACTAATTTCATGAAAACGAATGTCCCCGAAAAATATCCGCGGGTTCAGGAAATCTCCAACGACCAGCGCATCCGCATCGTCAAGGAGATTTTCTCCACCGTCACCGGAAAATACGATTTTTTAAACCGGCTTTTGAGCCTCCGGCGCGACGTGGCCTGGCGCAGATTTGCCGCAAAGAAAATGCGGTTTTTTCAAACGCAGCGCTATCTGGACGTCGCCTGCGGAACGGGGGATCTGTCGATTGCCGCTGCCGAGAAACATCCGGACATTTCGGTCACCGGCCTGGACTTTGTGCCGGAAATGGTCGCGGCGGCAAAAGACAAAATACAACAGAGGAACCTTGGCGACCGGGTTCAGATCGTTGAAGGCAACGCTCTGCATCTTCCCTTTGAAGACAACAGCTTTGACGTCGCAGGCATCGCCTTCGGCATCCGCAATATTCCCGACCGCGCTCGCGCGCTCTCCGAAATGCTTCGCGTCGTCGTCCCCGGCGGACAGGTCATGATCCTGGAGATGACCTTTGTGCAAAACCGTTTTTTCAAATGGATCTACTATGTCTATCTGAATTTTCTGCTGCCCGCGTTTGCAAAAATCTTTGCCAAAAATCCCGCCGCCTACTCCTACCTGGCCGACTCCATCATGAACTTCCCGTCACCCGGACAATTTGCAAAAATCCTCGAAGAAGCGGGCATGGTCCATGTGGAAAAATATTCCCTGACTTTCGGCATCACCTGGCTGCACATCGGGAAGAAGAAAGTGGATGGTGAATGGTGAATGGTGGATAGTAAATGGTTGTAGGGAACGGTTTCAACCACCCCTGCGGGTGGTGTGATAACCTGAAGGTCACAAAGCCGTTCCCTCCGGGTTATGGGTAATAGGCCCTGGGTAATGGGTGAAAGATGTCATGGTGAGCCCGTCGAACCATGACCCTCATCACTTTTCACTTTTTTCCATCCACCATAAACTATCCACAAAAAAATAGGGCGCTGTCCCTATTTTTATAAATTCGTCGGGGAAGAGCGATCGATGTTGCCCAGCGCGGACTCGGCCGCCATGGCCAGCTCCTTGTCGTAATTATGGTTAAGCGAGAACACGCGGAAGTGCCGGACACGGGCCGGAATGAACCGGTAGATTTCGGCCAGCGGTTCGGGAGACGTTTTTCCCGTCACCGGATTGAAGATATTGATGCGCTTGTCCGGTTCAGCGATCGGATTGAGCGGCCGCGGGTCCTGCGTGGCCACATCCACGCGAAAAGCCAGATGCTGCAGCGAGGCGGGCAGGCATTCCCGGACCTTCGCCTCATAGTTTTCAGCGCCGACGAATTCCGTCCCCCGTTGAATTGAATCGACGGAGATCTCGGCGGCAAAAGACATTTTCCACTTGAGCCGGCGGGCAAAAATCTTCTGCCACTCCAGGGCCAGTTTCTTGCGGCGCGCATCTTTGGCCGATAGCCAGCCCCGCACTTCGCTGAACAGAGACCACTCGTCGCAGCCCAGATAGGCATCGAGATGCTTTGCCGGATTTTCCGGATAGATCAGATGAAGCGTATCGGAAAAAATTTCCTTCAGATGCAAGTCCAGCGCGCGCGTCGTGCGGTGGAAATACACGTTGCTGTAAAGATTCAGGCGGGCGTTGAGAAAGCGCCGGAGCGCCGAGATGCCCGACTGGTGGAGCGCCAGGCCGTCCTTCGTAAAAAACGTGTAGTAGCGCAGACGCGGCACATCGACCATGTCCAGAGAAAAGCCGGTCATGTAGGCGTCGCGCTGAACATAGTCCAGGTTATCGACCGTGTAGATGCCGGAAAACAACTGGCGCAGCCAGACCAGCCAGCGCGGCTGACGGGGCGCCTCTTCTTCCGGCATTTTGATCAGGAAGGCCACCTGCCGCGGATCGAGTTTTTCCCCGCGGGCGAAAGGCCCGGAAGGACTGCGGGAAATTTTCGCAAGGAGCGGCCCCAGCTTCTTCACGATGATCAGCCGGCCCATGTCCTCGTGGGTCAGCGCCCAGCCGGAAAGATAATGTTCATCAAAAAAATGGCCGAAGGGTCCGTGCCCCACGTCGTGCAGCAGACCCGCGAGCCGGAGCAGCTCCTCGACGTAATGCATCGACGGCGCATCCCGGCACACCTCTTTGAGGCTGGGATAAAGATGCCTCGCAAATTCTCCGGCAACATGCATGGTGCCCAGCGAATGCTGAAAACGGGTGTGCTCCGCCGCCGGATAAACCCAGCGGGCGCTCTGCAACTGGTAAATGCGCCGGAGCCGCTGCATCCAGGGAGAGTCAAGAATGTCCTTTTCCGTTTTTTCCTCGGGGTATGAGTCCCGGGGCACCGTGAAAAAAGCGTAGGAGTGAATCGGATCGGCAATCAGCGCCATTCCGTCATACACGTTGGAGGGAAAATCCTTCTCTTTCATGGCAGCATGTTTACAATATTATGATTTAAAGATCAATTCGGGATTTGGGAAGGGGCTATAGGCGAGAGGTAACGGGTCATGGGTAATGGGAAACGGGCAAGATGTAATTGGTAAACAATGTAGGGCGTGCCTTTAGGCGCGCTTATAGCGGGGTTCACCCCGCACTACATTCGCTCTTCCTCCATTGCCTCTCGTTATTTTTTTCACTCATCACTCATTGCTCATCACTTTCCACTGCTTGCCCCCTGTTGACAGATTTTCCCAATGTGGTATCAAGACGGCCACAGGCACACACAACTTTCTTTCGGAGCGATCTTTCATGAAGACTTTTTTCGATCCCTCGTCCATTGCCGTCATCGGCGCAACCCCGCGCGAAAACAGTCTGGGCAGCCAGATCCTCGTCAACCTCAGCATGGGTTTCACGGGCGGCGTGTATCCCGTCAACCCGAATTACGCCGAAATCCAATCCCTGCCCTGCTTCCCGACGGTGGAAGACATTCCGGGGCCGGTGGATCTGGCCATCGTCATCGTCCCGGCGCCGGCCGTGCCCGAGGCGCTGGCTGCCTGCGGGCGAAAGGGCATCCGGCGCGTCATCATCGAAAGCGCGGGCTTTGCCGAAACCGGCGCTGAAGGCCGCGCGCTGCAGGAGCGCTGCCTCGCCGTCGCGCGCGAAGCGGGCATCCGCCTCTGGGGCCCCAACTGCATGGGTCTGGTGGACATTCCCCGAAAATTCTTTTTCACCTTCATGCACCCCAACATTCACAAGGACGGCCTGATTGCCGGGCGCATTTCCATGGTCGTCCAGAGCGGCATGCTGTCTGCCGGATTTCTGGCGGACCTGATGAGCGAGCGGGCCGTCGGCATCGCCAAGGCCTGTTCCATCGGCAATAAAATGGACATCGACGAATGCGACGTGCTGGAATATCTCCTGGAGGACGACGAAACCGACGCCATTGCCCTGTACCTGGAATCCATCGTGAGGGGGCGCAGGTTTCTGGAACTGGCGGACCGGGCAAAAAAACCGATCGTCCTGCTCAAGGGGGGCAAAAGCAGGGCCGGCGCCAAAGCCGCCCTTTCGCACACCTCGAGCCTGGCCGGCGACGCGAGACTGCAGGATTCGCTGCTGTCGCTGGCCGGCGTGACGCTCGCGCGGGACTTTCACCAACTGATGGAAGTCACCCGCGCGCTGGCCATGATCGGCCATGCCCCGGAGCGGTGCCGGACGGCCATTCTGACCTTCAGCGGCGGCGCGGGCATTCTGTCGTGCGATCTGGTCGAACAGCAGGGCCTGCGCGTTGCCGATCTTTCCGCCTCAACCAGAAAAGAGCTGGCCCGAATCTTTCCCGACTGGATGCCGCCCGAAAACCCGGTGGACCTGTTTCCCGCGTTCGCCGGAAAGGGAGCGCTGGCCGCCTATGTCGGGGCATTCAACGCCCTGGTGAAAGATCCGAAGGTGGATGTTCTTTTCATGCACTTCTTCATCGGCCTCTATCCCAACTACGACCGGCTGAAAATTTTCAAAGAGGCGGCGGATCGTGAAGGAAAAGTATTGATTCTCTGGGTCATCGGCCGGCGCGACGCGCTTCGGGCCTTCAAACGCGAGGCCCAGGAGTGCGGAATCCCCGCCCACGGAGAGCTGTTCCGCGCGGTCGAGTGCCTGGCGGCCGCCTCCCGCTACAGGCCGCGCAAAAAAACGCCGTCCCTGACCGCCGCCTCACGGGCCACACTGCCGCCCAAGGCAACGGCGATTCTTGCCGCCTGCCCCGGTCTCGTCTGGGATGAATACGACAGCAAGAACCTGCTCAAAATCTTCGGCATCCCGACCGTCAAAGAAAAAATTGTTCTTTCGGCGACAGGGGCAGTTGCCGCCGCCCGCGAAATCGGCTTCCCCGTTGTCCTCAAGGGACTGGCCGAAGGTCAGGCGCACAAAACGGAATCGGGGCTGGTCCGGCTGGGCCTGTCATCCGCCTCAGAAATTCGGGGCGCCTTTGCCGATCTGACAAGAAAGCTGAAGGGAAAAGGAAGAATTCTTCTGCAAAAGCAGATGCCTGCGGAATATGAACTGATTGCCGGCGTATTGCGCGATTCTCAGTTCGGCCCCTGCGTGATGTTCGGCCTGGGCGGCATTTTTGCCGAACTGCAGAAGGACGTCGTCTTCGCGCCCGCCCCTCTTTCCACATCGACCGCCCGGGAGCTGATCGGACGCATCTCCGGCCGGAAACTGCTCGCGGGCTTCCGCGGCCGAAAACCGCTGGATTTGAAAATCATGGCGGACATTCTCGTCAACCTGGGCAACCTCGCCTGCGCCTGCCCGGACATCGGCCAGATCGACGTCAACCCGCTTGTGGTCTATCGCGGGAAGCCCGTTGCGGTCGATGCGACAGTCGTGAGGGGTAATGGGTCATAGGCAATAGGCGAGGGGCAATGGGCGGTAGGGGAAAAGCTCATGGCTCATGGCTCATGGCTGGTGCCTTTCGACGTGCTTAGGGTGACAAGAACATGCGAGAGACAATAGGTATAATGTATGGAATGGTGCAAATTGTTTCGTCAAAGGAGCTATTTTTTGTAAGACAAAAACTCTTCTATGTTCATTCCTATATCGTGGGCAATCTGACGCAGAAGAATTGGAGAGATATCTCTTCCCTTGTGAAATGGTACAGTTGTGCCCCTACCGTCCGGGTGTCTGAACTGCTTATGACTGCCCTTCTGCCGCGTTTCTGAAAACCCCAATCTTTCAAGAATAGCGGCGGTTTCCGCAGGTTTCAAAACAGGAATTATTCCCATCCTCAGGCCACTACAACATTTTGTGTGCCGACAAATTCGGACTCAAGTCTCGGTTCCGCATCATCAAGAAGCATCTCAATGACTTCTTTCAGATTATCGTTTAGTTCGTCCAGGGTAGCGCCCTGAGAATGAGCCCCGGGGAAACCCGGAACATAACCCACGTACAAACGCGTGGCCGGGCATTTTTCAACAATGGCAGTAAATGTTCTCATAAGCATATCCCCCCCTTAACCTATCGGAAAATTCCTCACTTTTTTGATGATGCGTAATATATTATTTTTGCGACAAAAAATAAAGGGATGATTTAAGAATTTCCAAAGTTGACGCCCTCGTAACAAGTCACGCGGCGATACTGAAAGCATAGGGATCATTTTCAGTCACCTGGCCAAAAATATTCCTGAATCGGCTTCCCGTGTTCAGGAAACGCTCTTTGACAACCCAAATAATGGCGCCGATGCCGGATAAAGCTGTCCCCGGAACAGTTCTGAGGGCATCCAGAGCCCTTTTCACCCGGGCCGCCCGAAAGAGGTTGACGCCGACAGCCTTCAACCGGGCGCAGTAGCCCACCGCGGACAAACCCCGAACCCTGAGGTGTTTGATTCCCGTCGTCTTGTCCATCTCCGACATGGTCGATTCGATCCCCGCGCGCCAGCGGTACTTGTCCTTGAACTCCGGGGTATGTTCCCCGGCCCGACGTTCGGCGATCCGCAAGGCCTTGAGGTTGCAGCGAAGATAATGACGCTTCTTCCCCGGCTTGACCGGACATCGTTTTTGGTGAGGACAGACACCGCAATGCTCCGAGGCAAAGCCCACGCTGATGGCGTTGTTCTTCCCCCGCTTGATCTTCACCGGAACATGCCCCTGGGGGCAGGCGGCGATCATTCCTTTATCCGTTTGCGGAAAGTCCGCCAGGCTGAGCGTTTCGTCTTTCGGCGCTCCCATCACGGGGGAGATCACTTCCACGCCCAGCTCCCTGGCCGTCTGCCGGTTCTCATCGCTCCCGTACAGGGAATCCGCCAAAACCTCCCGCGGGACAAGCCCCCGTTCCTTCGTCGATTCGAGGGCGGGAATCAGGGCATGAACGTCGCTGACATGGGCTGATTCGACTTCCACATGGGTGATCAGGTTCAACGTCCTGTCTTTGATCGACTCGTCGGAAGAGGCACAGTAGGTTTCCATGACCTGAACCTGATATCCCTGACCCTTGTGGGCGTCATAGCCGGCATCCGGGTCGGAAGGATTCTGAAGAGAAGACGAGGCAATCTCTTTCGGCGTCTTCACCGTCATCTCTCCCGTTTCCGATACGTCGCATTGATCTTTCAACACGCGCAGGAGAGCGCCGAAGGTGTTCAGGGAGATCACCTGTTTGTTTCCACGGAAACGCTCCACCAGGGAAAAAAGATCCCGACTGACTTCTTCGAGGGTCCTGGCGGACTCCGAAGGCTTCACCAGGGAAAAGCAGCCCAACGCCTTCTCGGTCAGGTACCGATCGATCAGCTCTTGCTCGATCGTTTCAAAGATTGCCCGGCGCTGACGCTTCAGGTTGACGAGAAAGTTATGGATGCTCTGAGAAAAGATGCAGATCCTCCCCAAACGCCGCATGTTGGATCGGATATGAACGGAATCGATCCGCTGCCTGGAGGTGTCCACGCCGAACACTTTCGCCAGGGTTTCCGTCGTGACAGTAAAAAGCTCCCGGTCCAGGCCTTTTTGGGCAACGAGTTGACGAAGTGTCCAGAGGGTCTTGGCGCACAGATACTTGGCCTCGTCGGATTCGCCGGGAATGTCCAGGGCGTAGTGCCACTGGAGATTAAAGGAAAATTGGGATACGGTCTCCTCGTCCGTCAAATCGTGCATCTGCTGGAGGATCAACGCACCAAGGGCGGCATAGATCTCTTTGGTCGGCCTGCCGAAACCCTCCGTGTAGCAGGAGGCGATTTTGTGAACGGGCAGTTCGGAAAGGATATGCTCCCGGAACAGACCGGCCCAGGATCCGTCTAAAAGTTTGCGTCTTTTGGGTCCCAGGTAGTCCCATGGGTCGATTAAGTAGGGCGTTTTGTGATCGCGGGCATGAATCATGGCGTTAATACCTATCTCATTAATATTTAACATGATTCATACCATTTTACGGAAAAGATGTCAAGGGAAAAACGCGCAAATACTAAATTATTTTAATCTGTTACATGCTTTCTGACTTTTTACGAGGGCGTCAAAGTTGACGGCCTCGTAAAAAGTAATTCAAGTCGTCACCCCGGCGAATACCCTGAAGGGCACAAGCGCCGGGGTCCATAACTCATTGTAATTAATATAGGGGTAGGAAAGGCTTTCGCCTCCCCTCCCTCCGAACCGGACTGGCGGATTTCCCGCATCCGGCTCTCCAGTTAGTGGTTTTACCTCCTTGAGGACTGGAGCAACAGAGCATGGGCGTCCTTGAGACTAAATAGCCCAAGCTCCTGAAAGAATTTATTCGGCCAGCGAAAATGATCCATTTTACCACTGATGCCTTTGACCCTCTTACTGCGTTTCCGCAGAATACTGCGCAGCCTTCGCCTTATCCAGCCGTCCAGCTTCGGAAACGTCCACTTGTTACTGTGCTTGAAATATTCAAACCAGCCCTTCAGTGTCCGGTTCAAATCGGCTGCGATAGCGGGAAGGCTGTGGCCGTTGCTGCGTCCGGTCTTGGATCGAATCGCGTCTTTGAATTTCTTCAGGCTCTTCGTGCGAGGCCAACGTGTGCCACGCTCAAAGTGGTAGCCCAGAAAATCAAAGCCCTGACCCACTTCGTTTGTGTTTACGACTCGGGTCTTCTCCGGGTGCAATACCAATCCTCTTTCCGTAATCAGTTGAGTCACTTTGCCTATCGCCTGTTTTGCCTCTGTTTCGTCTTTGCACATGATGACAAAATCATCAGCATACCGGATCATGTTGAATCCCGCTTCCTCCATCGCTTGATCTACCGGATGAAGGTAGAGATTGGCCAGCAGCGGACTGATGACCGCGCCTTGTGGCGTGCCCGTCTCCGGTGTCCACTTGGCCAAACCATCCAGA
>Ga0209311_1003024_pt1 | contig 11667 bp, 13 predicted proteins | sample AD_UKC045_MetaG_FD_184417 | JGI IMG/M metagenome (GOLD analysis project Ga0209311, IMG submission 184417) | Active sludge microbial communities of municipal wastewater-treating anaerobic digesters from USA - AD_UKC045_MetaG (SPAdes) (version 2) | ecosystem: Engineered > Bioreactor > Anaerobic >... | reverse complement strand
TGTACGGCTTAGAGCCGAGGGGCAAAGCTATAGCTCTATATGTGAACAGCTCCATATCTCTAAAAGCACCTGTACAAAATGGGAAAAGGCTTTAGCCGCCCAGATTGACGAACTGAAACGGGCAGAGTATGCGGAGCTTTGCGAAAGCTACGGAATGACAAAGGAAGCCCGTATAAAGAAGCTGGGGGACACGCTGGAGCGGATAAACGAAGCTTTAGCCAAAACGGACTTTAGCCAAGTAGACCCCGCCAAGCTCTTAGACTTCAAGCTAAAGTATACGGAAGCCCTTAAAGGGGAGTATGTGGGAACTAAGCCCGCTCTCCAGATAGAGAGCATAGACGCAAAGCAGATAGTAGCCGCTCTGGGGGACTTGCTGAACAGAGTTAGAGCGGGAGAAGTGACAACGGAGCAAGCCCAGAAAGAGAGCGGAATACTTACCCAGCTCTTAAAGGCTTACGAAACAGTAGAAGTAAAAGCCAAGCTTGACGAGCTGGAAGCTATAGTAGGGGGGCGGCAATAATGGCAGACATTAAAAGACTACTCAATAAAAAGGGCTGGACGGGGCGAGAGCTGGGACAGCTTCTACTTGCCAATGTTGCACACGAATACAAGCAAGCCTTAGAGGGCAACTACAGCCCTACCCCGTTAGTATCGGCGGGAGAGTTTTCTAAAATGCTCCACAGCCTTACAGACCGAGTACAGGGACACGCTTACAACGAGTATTATAAAGTGTTTGAATGGCTGAAAGCCCGCCCAGCTATCACAAACGGCTACTATATGAACGGGCAGAACGATTTTATAACGCTCCGTAGCTATATAATGCAAGCTCTTTTTGCGGAAGATGTTTACCGCTATGTTGAACAGCTCCCCGCCATTATGACGCAAAAGCAGTTTGACGAGCTGAAAGCCGAGAGAGTAGAAGCCTACTTTAAGGACGGGGAAGACGGAGAGGAGCTTTATAGTAATGTGTTTAACCTTGTGGAGCGGGCTATAAGCTTCTATCTCCACAAGCTCCAGACCGAGCCGCAGAAGCCTAACCCGCTCAAGGCTATTAGAAAGAAGTATGTTAGCCAGCCTGTAAAGAGTAAGCTTATTCTCTCCCGCTATAATGAGCTTATGGGAGAGGGCTACTATACCTTAGAGGACGGGCGAAGAAGTGACGAAATGACAAGCGAGGAATGGCAAGCCGCCCTTACTACCCCTAAAATGGCTAAAGCTCTGGAGCAAATGAGAGCCACAGACGGGAGCGGGACGGAGTACACGCAAGCTATAGCTATGCAACGGCTTACAGACCGAGCGAGGATTATTTTTAACGGCGGCACAGACGAGGACGCAGACAAAGCCCAGCATAAAGCGGACTATGAGCGGGGGCTTGCTGTACCCGCTGAATGGCATTATTACGAAGACCCGCCCGCAGACCTTACGAAGTGGGACATTATAGAGCAAGAGCTTTTACTTGAGCTGTACCCCGCAGACATTGACGGGAGCGGGGACGCTTACAGCGAGAGTAACTTTACCGCTTCTATGGAAGACTTCAAAGCCGAGTTTGCGGAGCTTGTAAAGGCTATGCTTGCCGATATAGACAAGAAGCACTTTAGCGGGAGTGAAGTAAAGCTTTCCGCTCTCCCTGTAGAGAAATGGCTTACTACTCTCTATAGCTGGAGAAGCCTTTACGAAGCGGACTTTTACGGAGAAAAGGAAGCCGCCGAGGGGGACGCACAGCTATTTGACGGAAACAAAAGAGCCTTGTTTAACGGCATAGCTATTTTAAGACCGAGTGACATTATATCTAAAAGCCGCTGTATTGACGAGCGGGGCTACTATGTAGAGCCAGATATACACCCCGCTATTAGCTCTCATTCTCTGGAAGCTTTCTTTACCGAGAGCGAAGACTACGCAGAGAATATAGCTACTGTAGAGGACGCACGAAGCGGGCTACTTGCCAACTACTACTATTTACAGGGCTATAACAAGCAGATAGACCTTATTATAGCTCTAACCGATGTTCCAGAGCTGGAAGTATTCAAGCAAGACTTACGGGGCTTAGAGGACAAAATACAAGCCCTAAATGACCTTGTACCATTCCTGTATAAGCAGATACGGGACACGGACTACAGGGACAAGGAACTACAAGCCCGTAAAACGGAAGTGCTGAAAGACATTTTCCCGCCGCTGGACTACAAGAGCTTGACTATCCCAGAGGAGAATATAGCGAGAGCGCAAGAGCTTGTAGGAAGCTTTAAGGCTTTCTTAGAACAGCGGGTAGAGTTTGAAGACCTACTTTGTACTATCCCAGAGCGGGAAGACGGAGAGGGGGCTTACTAATGGCAGAAAGCAAGAAACCTTTAGCAAGCACAGCCCCACAGGGAGAACAGCGCAAGCAAAAAGCCGCTTCCTTTATCTCCGTTTCACCCGTAAGCCCCCAGCAAGAGAGCAACTTTTACAATGTTCCAGACAGCACCGCAAGCAACCTTATTTTAGAAACGCTGGGAGCTGGAGAGGGCATAGCGGACTTGCCCGCCCGTAAAAGGCAGATAAACCATAACACTACTTACGAAGTGTTAGAGGACGGACGGAAGCGGCAAGTAAGCCTTGTAAACCCCAAAGCCAAAGTAACTATAGAGCTTGCGGACATAGACAAGCTTACAGGCAGTAACAAGCCCGCTAAAAAGCTCTTTGTGCTTTCGCTGATAAAGGCTAACGAGCAAGCCATATTTGACGGACAGCTTACAAAGGACTATATAAGCTTCCCGCTTCAAGAGCTTATAGACATAGGCTTTTACAAGACCCCGCAGAGTGCCAGAACGGGCTTTAAGGCGGGTATGGACGCTCTTACAAGCCTTAAAATCAAGGGGCATATCCAGCAGACTAAGAAGCGGGGAAGCACTATAGACGCTCTGGAAGTGCTTTTTACAGGGGCTAATATCAAGGGGGGACAATGCACAGTTTACTTTAACCCCCGTATTAGCTGGAGCTTCATAGCCCAATACTTTACTATTCTCCCCCGCTACTACTTCAAGCTCCCCAATAGAGCGAGTGACTTACTCTACTATATTTTCTTCCTTGCCAGACAGCACACGAAAGATATAGAGGAGAGGGGCTACTTCACTATAGGCTTTAGAGCTATACAACACCGCTTACAGCTCCCCAGCGAAGTAGGGCTAAACAACCCCCAGCGGGACATTAAACAGCCGATAGAGGACGCTATAGAAGCTCTGGAAACGGAGCATAGCAAGCTTTACCACAATACTGAGTTTAGCTTACTTCCCGTTTATGACGAAGCCGCAAGCGTTAAGGACTTTCTGGACAACGGCTATTTGAAAGTGACCCTTACGGGAGCTTTTGCGGAAACCTATATAGAAATAAGCAAAGACACGGCAAAGCAAATAGAAGCCGCCCAGAAGCGGCAAGCCCGCATAACGGAGAAAGCCGTAGCTATCAAAACGGCTAAAGCTCTGGAAGCGGAAGACAAGAAAAAGACCAACTAACGGAGAGGGCGGGACTACTACAGCTTCCCGCCCTTTTCCCTCTCCAATTATAAAAAGAACATTTTACGGGGGAAGCCATATATAGCCGAGCTGGGAAAACACCCGCTCTATATGTTGTATTGAGCCTGTAAAAAGGAAGCCCGCCCGCTCCCAGAAGAAGAACATTTTACGGGGGAAAAAGAACATTTTACGGGGGAAAAAGAACATTTTACGGGGGAAAAAGAACATTTTACGGGGGAAAAACTTTTTTCGTTTTCGATTTTTGAACTATGAAAAACTACGAAAGCCGCCGCAGTAAACCAAGCTGACACTATGAAAAAATATTTTTTCCGAAAAAGCCCCGTTTTTCTCCCAATATATTATCAATAGATAATCAATTGATAATCAAGCCGCAATCGCCGCCCAAGCCTACGGCGGCGGCTATGCTATAATAGAGCCTGTAAAAGAAGTATTTGCACCCAGAGAGCGGGCTTACTTCTTACAGGCAGAAAGAGAGGGCTACGGAGTGATACCGATAGAGGATATTAGCGGGCTGGACTTTGTGGAGCTGGACAGAATGAAGCTTGACGGGCTTTTGAGCCGAGCCAGAATAACGGGAGCAGAGCCGATAGACTACCCAGCCACAGACGGAGTAATACTTTATATTCAAGACCCGCAGAAGCGGAGAGCGGCTTTAGTGATAGAAGCAGACCCAGCGGAAGACCGCTTTACCATAAAAATAGCAAGGCTACCTTAAAGCGGCTTTGTCTTCACAAGCAACGGGCTTGTACGGACACAAGCCCAGAGGGGGACACCCCCCAGACCCCCAGCCAGACCGAGGGGGGCTTAAAATCTCCAGCCGAAAGCCGAGCGGACAACGGCGGGGAGTGTTACGCAGAAAAACGCATAATTCAAACGGGTATATAACCCCCGTAAGTATTCAAGAGAGGAGCTTATAGCTATATGGATAGAGAGCAAGCGAAGCAGTATATACAGGAGAGAGCTAAAGACTATCTCCAGAAAGACAGAAGCGGCAAGGGCTTTATTTGCCCTATATGCGGGAGCGGGAGCGGGAAGAACGGCACAGGCATAACCACGAAAGACGGAGTACATTTTACTTGCTGGGCGGGCTGTTTTACCAATGCGGACATTATAGACATTATCGGCTTGCAGAACGGGCAGACGGACTATAACGGGAAGCTCCAGACAGCCGCCGCCGAGTTTGGCATAACGATAGAGAGCGGATACCACAGAAGCACCCCGCAAGAAGACTTTGCACCGATAGCCGCAGAGTACCAAAAGCAAGCCAAAAATGAACGAATTACACAAGACAGCATACACAATTCATCATACACAACCGCACAACAGGAAGAAGCCGAGCCAGACTATACGGACTTCTTCTTACAGGCGAACAGGGATATAGAGCGGACGGACTACCACAGGGGGCTTACTCTGGAAACCCTTAACCGCTTCAAGCTGGGCTATGTGGAGAGCTGGACGCACCCCAAAGCCCCCACCGCTCCACCCTCTCCCCGCTTGATTATTCCCACCAGCAAGCACAGCTACTTAGCGAGGGACACCAGAGCGGAGCTTACGGAAGAACAGAGGAAGTACAGCAAGAGCAAAGTAGGAAAAGTAAGAATATTCAACGCTAAAGCCCTGTATAGAGCTTCTAAGCCCGTCTTTATCGTAGAGGGCGAAATAGACGCTTTAAGTATTATTGATGTGGGCGGGGAAGCCGTAGCTCTGGGAAGCACCGCAAACAAAAGAGCCTTGCTTACAATGCTGGAGAGCCAGAAGCCGAGCCAGCCGCTTATTATTGCTATGGACAATGACGAAGCGGGGAGCAAGGCAAACAGGGAGCTTACAGAGGGCTTAGAGCGGCTTAAAATTCCTTTTTACAGGATAGATATAGCCAAGCCTTACAAGGACGCTAACGAAGCTCTAACGGCTGATAGAGAAGCTTTTAGGGCGGCTGTAGAGCAAGCCGAGAATATAGAAGCGGAAACGCTGGAAGCCGAGCGGGAAGCTCTCAAGCGGGAAGCCGTAGCCTATACGCTCCCCAGCTTCATAAAGAGCATAGAGGAGAGCAAGCAGGCGGCTTTTATCCCTACAGGCTTTACAGCTCTGGACAGCCTTTTAGACGGGGGCTTATATGCGGGGCTGTATGTTGTGGGAGCTATTAGCTCTCTGGGCAAAACTACTTTTTGCTTGCAGATTGCAGACCAAATAGCCCAGAGCGGGCAAGATGTTCTTGTATTCTCCCTTGAAATGGCAAGGAATGAGCTTATAGCTAAGAGCGTAAGCCGTTTAACGCTGATAGAGGATATAGAGCGGAACGGGACTACCACCCACGCAAAGACCACAAGGGGCATTTTAACGGGGACGAGATACGCAGACTATAGCCAGAAGGAGCGGGAGCTTATACAGTATTCTATCTCCGCTTATGGTAAGTATGCTCATAATATCTATATCACCGAGGGAATGGGAAATGTTGGAGTAGACGAGATAAGGGAGAAAGTACAGCGGCATATCAAGCTTACGGGGAAAGCTCCCGTAGTAGTTATAGACTATCTCCAAATCATAGCCCCCGCCGATATGAGAGCAACGGACAAGCAGAACACGGACAAGGCAGTATTAGAGCTTAAACGCTTGAGCCGTGATTATGCTATTCCCGTTATAGGCATATCCAGCTTTAACAGGGACAACTATACAGCCCCCGTAAACCTTGCCAGCTTCAAAGAGAGCGGAGCTATTGAGTATAGTAGTGATGTTCTTCTGGGCTTGCAGTATGAGGGAATGGACTACCAAGAGGGGGAAGCCGATAAAGCCAGAGAGAAGCGTATACGGGAGCTTATGAAGCAAGCCGTAGAGGACGGAAAGAACGGGAAGCCCCAGAAGATACAAGTAAAAGTGCTAAAGAACAGGAACGGAAGCAAGGGGGACGCTCTCTTAGACTTCTACCCAATGTTTAACTACTTCACCGCTACCAAGACCCCCACAGCGGACGGGAACGGCGGCGGCTGGAGCAAAAGCCAGAGTAGCTATAGCAGTACCCAGAAGCCGAAAAAGAGCAAGCGAGAGCTGGAGAGGGGCAAGCTTGCGGAAGCTTTCTACCGAGTGCAAAAGGACGATTTCACAGCGGACTTAACAGACCTTGCGGACGCTCTGGACAAGACCAAGAAGCAAGTACAAAACCTTATAGCGGAGTACGGCGGCTTTACCATTACAGGCGAAACTGTAGAGCTTGCCCGCTCCGAAGCCGCACCCGCCGAGCCGGCCTTTACGGAGCTGGACGGGGAACAGGAAGAACTACCCTTTAATTGAGAGGGGGCTATAGTATGGGAGTAGAAGCCAAAGTAGCCATAGCGGAAGACCTTATATTAGACTTTAGCGGGCTGTTTTCGGCAGAGCCAGAAGAAAAAAGACCCTCTAAAAGCCCCGTAGAGCCGTTTTTAAGGGCGGGGGAATATAAAACCCTTGCCACGCAAGAAAAGCCCGTAGAGGGGCTTAAAACGGGCTTAGAGAGCATACCACGCACAGAGCCGCCAGAACAGGCTAAAATATTGCTTCTGGACAAGCAGAGGGAGCGAGAAGACCACCAGCGAAGCCTTGAAGCTTACAGAGCCTACCAAGAGAACACGAAGCGGAGCGAACAGCTCCAGAGCGAAATACTCAAGGGCATAAAGGCGGGGGAAGATGTTTACAGCTTATTCTTAAAGGCGGCTAAAGCTATTTCCCTTATGACTTCTAATAGCGTCTTCTACAGCCAGATAGAGGACGATACAAGAAGCATATACGGGAGAGGGCTAAACTATAAGCCCCCGCTCCAGAACGAGCTACAGGACACCCAGAAGCGGCTACAGCGGCTTTTAGAAGCGGAGCAGAGGGAAGCGGACACGGACAGCCGAGAACGCATTAAACGGGCTGTAAAAGCCCACAGAGAGCATATAGCCGAGCTTGAAGCTATGATAGCCAGAGCGGAGAAGACCCAGCTTTAACAGGCTGGGCTTTCTCTTTATCGGCTAAAAATGAACGATGTGTTAAACTATGAAAAAATATGAAATAGGGGCTTGACATATAGCTGACAATGTGCTATACTCTATTACAGTAAGAGCATACACACAAGCACTTACACAATACAGTATACACAATAGCGTATACACAACGGAGAGGGGCGGGAAGAATGAACGAGCTTACAGTAGTACAGAACAGAGCTTTAGCGGAGCGGGCAGAGCTTAACGCAGAGCTTTTTAGCCGCTGGACTTCCTATATTGACGCAAGCCCCAAAACTGTAGAAACATACAGCAAGGCTATAAAGCAATTCCTCTTGTACTTGAGCGAGAACGGCATAAGACAGCCCCAGCGGGAAGACATAGTAGCCTACAGGGACTTCTTGAAGACAGACCACAAGCCCACCACAGTACAGAGCTACTTAGCCGCCGTTAAGCTGTTCTTCCAATGGACGGAGCGAGAGGGGCTTTACCCCAATGTTGCGGACAGAGTAAAAGGGGCAAAGCTGGACACGGAACACAAGAAAGACTACTTGACCACGAAGCAAGTAGCCCGCTTGCTGGGGGCTATTGACCGCTCCACCCTTAAAGGCTTGAGAGACTACGCTATGCTTTCTGTAATGGTAACTACGGGGCTTAGAGAAATCTCCATAGTAAGAGCCGATATAGGCGATATTAGAACCGCTGGAGACGCTGTAGCCCTTTTCTATCAGGGCAAAGGGCACGAAGAAAAAGCGGACTATGTAAAGCTTGCCGAGCCTGTAGAAGAAGCTGTAAGAGCCTACCTTAAAGCCAGAGGGGGCGCAGACCCCAAAGCCCCGCTTTTTAGCTCTATAGCAAACCGTAACAACGGGGAGCGCATGACTACCAGAAGCGTAAGCCGAGTAGCCAAAGAGCGGCTTATAGCTGTAGGGCTTGAGAGTGACCGCTTGACCGGGCATAGCATGAGACATACCGCCGCCACGCTTAACCTTTTGAACGGCGGCACAGTAGAGGAGACCCGCCAGCTCTTAGGGCATACCAACATAAACACAACCCTTATTTATTCCCACGCTCTGGAGCGGGCAAAGAATAACAGCGAGGAGCGCATAGCTAAAGCAATCTTTGGATAAGAGTATACACAATAACACATACACAACTACAGATAAGGGGGGCTGTATGCAAACTTTATCTTACAGGCAGAGAAGACCATATAACAGCCTTGAGCGGGCGGGGGAGACCCTACCCGCTACAAGCGCATTTATAGAGAGGAGCGCAGAATATGCCCAGCACAGCCTTTAATTATGAAATCGTAGAGAAAGTAGCCGTATTAAGCCAGAGCGGGGACACCACAAAAGAGCTTAACAGGGTAAGCTACAACGGAAGCACCGCAAAGTATGACTTGCGGAGCTGGAGACGGACGGACGGAGAGGAGAAGCTTCTAAAGGGGCTTACTCTCACAGAGGACGAAGCCAGAGCCTTAAAAGAAGCCCTTAACGGGAGAGAGGAGCTTTAATAGTGGAAAAGACACCGAGCCAGAAAGCCGCAGAAACCAGACAGAAGCACAGGGAGAGCCAGAAGCGCAAGGAAGCCGAGAAGCGGGAGCTTACAGCAAAGCTAAAGGCGGGCTTGCTCTCCGTAGTGGAAGACGATACAGCGAAGCCAGCGGAAAAGCTGGAAGCGTCACGGCTTTTAATGGAGCTGACAGGGGAGCGGAGCTATACCCGCAACGGAGCGGACGCTATGCGGCGAAGACGGGCAGAGGAAGACCCCAGAGCCGAGCAGATAGTAGCTATTAGCTCTTTGCCCTGTATTATGCTCTGGAGTGACGGAAGCAAGACAGAAACTACTTTAGCACAGGCTTTTACCACAGAGGAAGACTATAGCCGCTATAGGAAGTACAAGCGGAGCGGGAAAGCCTACCCTGTAAGAATAGAAGCCACAGAGCTTACGGAAGCCGAGCTTAAAGAGCCGAGTACCATTTTCCCGCCGCCAGAAACCAGAAGCGGGGAGTACGAAGTATTAAAGACTATGTGCGAGGGCTTTACAAGAGCCTTAGAACAGTTTGTAGAAAGAGAGGGCTAACGCTATGAGCAAGAAGAAAGTAGACCCGCTCCAGCTTGCAGAGGAAGCCAGCGAAGCCTTTACTTCACAGGCAGAGGAAGCAAGTAGAGCTATGCAGAAGCAAGCGGACGAAGCCGCTAAAGCTATGGAAGCCGATATAAGCCCGTTCTGGGACAACCCAGAGGAGTATAGGAAGAAGACCCGCAACAGCGTAAAAGCTGGGGGACGCTTGCTTACAGGGAGCTTAACAGCTCCAGAGCCGTATAAGGAAGAAAACACGGACGAAGCGAACACTATAAAAATTGTTTTCGGCACAAGCGGAGAGTACCCAGACGGGACGAAGTGGGAGCGGGACGCTACCCAAGAAGAAGCCGCCAAGTATGACGAGTATTGTAGTTAAACGGGGGCGGGAAGTATGAGCAAAATATACGCAGTAATAAACCAAAAAGGGGGAGTAGGGAAAAGCACCACAGCCGCCACGCTTGCCGCTGGGCTTATCCTTAAAGGCTATAAAACCCTCTCCGTAGACCTTGACGCACAAGGCAACCTATCTTACACCGCTGGAGCAAAGACGAGCGGGGCTACCGCTCTGGGAGTGCTTACAGGGGAAGTAAAAGCAGAGGACGCTATACAGCACACCGAAAGCGGGGACATTATAGCGGCAAATAAAGCCCTTGCTGGAGCGGACGCTTTTATAGCTGATACGGGCAAGGAATACAGGCTAAAGGAAGCTCTGGAGAGCGTACAAGCCGCTTATGATTACATTATCATAGACACCCCGCCCGCTCTGGGAATACTCACTATAAACGCTCTTACGGCTTGCCACAGCGTTATTATTCCCGCTCAAGCCGATATTTACAGCTTACAGGGCATAGAACAGCTTGCCGAAACTATGAAGCCCGTAAAGAAGTATTGCAACCCCGCTTTAACCATAGAGGGAATACTTCTTACACGATATAGCCCCCGCTCCATACTAAGCAGAGAAGTAGCGGAGCTTGCCGAGCAGTTAGCCGCAAAGCTGGGGACAAGGCTATTTAAGACCACAATACGGGAAGCTATAGCCGTTAAGGAAGCCCAGATAAGCCAGAGGACGCTTTACAGCTATGCACCAAAGAGCAAAGTAACAGAGGACTATACCCGCTTCTTAGAGGAGCTTATAGGAGAGGAGAGTTAAACCCAATGGCAACGAAGAAAAAGAGCTTTATACAAGACAACCCCGCTTTGCAGTTTATAAGCACAGCGGACGAGGGAGCAGAGGAGCGGAGAACAGAGCCAGCCCCCGCCAAAGCTCCAGAGGGCTATAAGCTTAACCCGCTCTATGTTGAAACCAAGAGCCGCCGCTTACAGCTTGTTCTACAGCCCAGCCTTTACGAAAGAGTGAAAGCCAGAGCGAAAGCAAGCGGGCTTTCCGTAAATGAGTATTGCCACCAGCTTTTAGACGAAGCAACGAGAGAGGAGTAAAAGACAATGGCAAAGAGTATTGACACCAGAGAAAGAGCCGCCCAGAGAGCAGAAGCCGCCGCTACCAAGCTGGACGGGCTTACCCTTTACACCCTTACGGAGCTGGAGAGCGTTTTAGGAGTGACCCACAGGACGCTACAGAGCTATATAAAGGACGGGCGGCTAAAGGGCGTTAAAATCGGCGGCAAGTGGAAAGTATCAGAGGAGACGCTAAGAAAGTTTATTAACGGGGAGAGCTAACGGACTTCCCAAAGGGCGCACTTACTCACCACCTTACAGGCGGCATAAGTGCTACCCCAGAAACCGGGCTAAAACATGTTTATTGTCTTGAAATTACTATTAGCGGACATTAAAACTATGAAGCCAGAGACAGCCTTTTAGCTACTTCCTGTATGGTAAAATACGGCTATCCGCATACACATAACAGCATACGCAGACCAATAGCCGAGAGCCATATAAGAAGAATAGCAAGCACAGCAAGTGTACATACACTTTGCGAAAATCAATATTAGAGAGGGGGCTTATACATGAAGCCAGCCGAATTAAAAAAGGAATATGTACGGCTTAGAGCCGAGGGGCAAAGCTATAGCTCTATATGTGAACAGCTCCATATCTCTAAAAGCACCTGTACAAAATGGGAAAAGGCTTTAGCCGCCCAGATTGACGAACTGAAACGGGCAGAG
>Ga0209311_1003019_pt1 | contig 11685 bp, 16 predicted proteins | sample AD_UKC045_MetaG_FD_184417 | JGI IMG/M metagenome (GOLD analysis project Ga0209311, IMG submission 184417) | Active sludge microbial communities of municipal wastewater-treating anaerobic digesters from USA - AD_UKC045_MetaG (SPAdes) (version 2) | ecosystem: Engineered > Bioreactor > Anaerobic >... | reverse complement strand
GTTTTAAAGAGAGCGAAGTATTTCGCAAGCTGCAGCGGAAAAATGATGAATTCAAATTTCAGCCATGATCTTATTCTCGCTGAAGCCGGCGGTCTATATTCTGAAATAAAAATTGCTGAACTTAGAGAAGGACAGCTTCCGCTTTTTCGAGAACAGGCTATTCCTCCGATAGAAATTGCTCAGGAGATCTGATGAATATTTATGTCTATGACGGAAGTTTTGACTCGCTGATTTCTCTCTGCGCGGAACTGATTGCAGCAAAAACTATTCCCGATAATATCATGCCTGAAGCAAAATCACAGGAGTTTCTTTTTGACAAGATATCTCTTTCTTTCAATCAGAATCTTTATGACAGGCTGACTTCCCGTTTGCTCCAGATTTCCAAAAAAGCATATGCCGATATTTGCACCGCGTTTCTTTCTGAAAAAGAAGGAATGGAAATTATAATTTTCAATTATATACAGACTGCCGTTCGTATTTCACTCACGGAAAAAATGACGCCTGAAAAAACCGCTGTATATCTCGAAAACTTCGCGGATTCATCCATTAGGGAATTAAATCAGCTTTCAAAGAAAGTTTACATCGAACGTCATCGGTTTTTAGGTCTCATCCGATTTTCTGAACTTTCAGACAAAACCCTTTATGCCCAGTTTGAACCCGACCACAATATAACACTTATACTTGCGCCTCATTTCAAAACCCGTCTTCCGAATGACAACTGGATAATTCATGATCTTTCACGCGGAATCGGCGCAGTTTATGACAAAGAAAAAAACGACTACATATTATGCGGTCTTGAAAATAGTTCCGAGATAATTCATTCTGAAGAAGAAAACGCTTTCAGAAAAATCTGGCAGAGATACTGGAAAGAAATCGCAATTCCGGAAAGAAAAAATCCGAAGTGCCAGTTAAACTTCATGCCGAAAAGATACTGGAAACACCTGACAGAAACAGAAAATTTAAATCGTTGAAACGATATACTTCGATGAGCATTCACCGCCCGAAAGATAAGTTATCAGCCGCTTTTTTGGAAAAACGATTCTATTGATTTCATCATCGCTCATGCCGCTTTTTCTCAAAGCATAAATCTTTTCTCTCAATTTATAGAAGTAATCAAGCTTCGCGAGAATGTGTTCTTTTCCCTTGTGATGAATCCCCGAATGCGCGCAAAACAGATGTTTGAAATTGAGCTTTGCAATTTTCTCAAGTGAGATAATCGTTTCAGCCATGTTCTCTTCAATGAAAGCAATCTTCTGCCTCGATGCAACATACATGTCTCCGCAAAAAAGCCATTTCTTATCTTCTTCAAAAAGTACTACATGATTATCCGTATGCCCGGGAGTATGAATAACCTGAAAACAGTGATTTTCTGTTTTGAGGCAATCAGAAAAAGGCGACGCATTAAAGCCCTTCATGTTTCCCCAATAATACTTTCTGTAAAAAGGAAATTTTGAATCCAGCTTAGCCTTATCGACAGCGCTTGAATGGATATAAATCTCTGCACCTATATTCTGCTGAATCCAGCCGGCAAGTCCGGCGTGATCTTCGTGAAAATGCGTAATTGCTACTTTATCAATATTCCTTGATTTAAAAAACGGTGAATATCTTTTCTCGAAATTTGAAGCTCCGGTATCAATCAAAAGTCCGTCTACCAGATAAATGTAAAGGCGCATCTTCATGTTGAACGGGCCGACTCTGTCTTCAATATATTCAATATTCTCGTAAGAATCAGTTTTCATTTCATCATTCCTTTTGTGCAAATAATGTTAGACTTAAATGTTCTGTTGATATATAATTTCTGAAGGGGAAAGCAATTATGGCAACTGAAAAAACAATTCTTTTGGCTGAAGATGAAGAAATGCTTCATATGGTAGCCAGGAAAATTATTGAAAGCATGAATTATACAGTAATTTCAGCTTTTAACGGAGAAGAAGCAGTCAGTGCCTACAAAGAGAATCCATCGATAGATCTTGTCATTCTTGACATGAAAATGCCGAAAATGGACGGAAAAGAAGCCTTTGCCCTTATAAAAGAAATCAATTCTGAAGCAAAGATTATTCTCTCTTCAGGTTTGTCTGCCGATTCTGAAATTGAAATGATTCTTTCTTCCTTTCCGGATACTAGCTTTATTCAAAAGCCTTACAGAAAAGCCCAGCTGTCTGAAATGATTCAAAGTATAGTAGGCAGTAACTCTTGAGTTTTAAATAAAAATGATTGTAATAATTTTTTCCTGATAAATTCTTGTCACGGAATATGTTTCTATATTTCTATTTCTTGATCAGGCGGTTTTAATGTCTCTTTCCGTTGAAGAATCCTACAAACTTCTGGATATCAGTCCTTCCGCCGGCGATGAAGAGATCACAAAAAAATTCCGCCTTTTAGCGCTGAAATATCACCCGGACAAAAACAGAAACAAGATAGAATGGGCAAACAATATCATGTCAAGGCTCAATCAGGCTTATTCTGTGATAATGAGCTCGCGTTTTGAGAGTAATACCGAAGATAAAATAAACGCGGAAGAAGTTCTGCGCCGTAAACAAAACGAAGAAAGATCAAAAGACATGGCGCGGCAGAAATTGAAGGAGCTGATCCGCGAAAAGCTCATTGCAGATTTTGTCGCCATACGCGAAGAAGTTAAGGATTCTCTATACAGATATTTTCAGTTCAATCTCGACAATATCATAAAAAGAGAATCTGTTTTGAACAAACAGACTTTCAATGAAGTTGTTAAGACTATCAGATACAAATATCATTCCATTACAGCCCTTTCCGAAAAAACCGATGACGACGAACTCCTCGAGCATTTTAAGGTTTTCAAGAAAATGATTTTTTCTTTTTACAGAGCAAGCGAATGTCTAAATATACTAGATTCTTATTCCAATATGATTGACGTTGAGGCATACCGTCTTTATATAGAGGGCGACCGTTTTCTCCATCTTGCTCAGAAAGAAATTTTTTATGAACGCCATAACAGAGGAAGTTTTCAGAAAGAAGCTTCCATAGAAAATATAATCAAGGCGGCATATTTCTTTAAATCGGCTTTGTCTAATTATCCCGAGTCGTCATGGACTGTTGAGCTTGACATTAAGATGGAATACGCGGATGCTCTGCTTCGCTATATAGATCTTTTTTTTAACGAGGACTGATGTTTAATTTCGATTTTGTTAATATAGTTTTTATTTCTGCGGGTCTTGCAATGGATGCTTTTTCCGTAGCACTTTCAACCGGATTCTGTCTTAACGAAATACGAAAGGGCCATTATCTGCGTTTGTCCCTATCTTTCGGTTTCTTTCAGTTTATGATGCCTCTCATCGGCTACATTGCCGGAAAAAAAATTGAACCTGTTATACGCGATTATGATCACTGGGCGGCATTCATTCTTCTTTCAATAGTCGGAATTAAAATGATTCACGAATATTTCGAAAAGCAGAAAAACCAATGTGAACAGGCCGATCCGACTTGCGGAAAACGACTTCTGATTTTGTCAGTAGCAACAAGTATTGATGCTCTTGCAGTCGGAATTACTTTCGGAGTCATGGGAAAAGCCATATTCGTTCCATCCGTCATCATTGGAATAATATGCGCTCTTTTTACCGCTGCCGGAGTTTATCTCGGTAAAAGATTCGGTTCAATAATCGGTAAAAAAGCGGAAATTATCGGCGGACTTTTCCTGATTGCGATCGGAGTAAAAATTCTTCTGGAACATTTGCTTTTTTAACCAAATTCACTTCAGTTAACTCTTTAAACATAATTTAAGTTGACCGATTTTCTAATTTGTTTAGAATTAAGGTATTATTTCTTTTGGAGACTTAGATGTTTAATCCTTCCATTGAACAAATTCCGCGTCAGGAGCTCGAAGCTTTACAGCTAGAGAGATTAAAGAAAGCTCTTGAAGCAGCTCAGAAAACACCTTTTTACAAGAAACAATTTTCAGACAATAATATAGACATAACAACAATCAATTCTCTGCCGGATCTCAGGAAACTACCTTTTACAACTAAAAGCGATCTGAGGCTAAGTTATCCCGACGGAATGTGCGCAGTTGATAGAAACATAATAGTTCGAATGCATGCATCATCCGGAACAACCGGAAAATCCACCGTTATATTTTATACACGAAAAGACATAGAAGAATGGTCAAGCGTTGTTGCGCGAGGACTTTATTCGTCGGGAATCCGTCCCGAAGATGTTTTTCAGAATATGATGGGATATGGTTTATTTACCGGCGGACTGGGGCTTCATTACGGTGCGGAAAAACTCGGATGTATGATAATCCCTTCAGCAACCGGAAACTCTCTTAAACAGATTCAGCTGATTCAGGATTTCAAGACTACAGCAGTTCACATCACGCCGAGCTATGCTCTTCATCTTGCCGACGTAATTAACGGCGAAGGAATAAATCCGGCCGATCTCGGAATACGCAAAGCTGTTCTCGGTGCAGAACCTTATTCCGAAGCTACAAGAGACAAGATTCAGGAAATATACGGACTCAAGGCTTATAATAATTACGGGCTATCTGAAATGAACGGTCCCGGAGTTGCATTTGAGTGCGAAGAACTCGGCGGAATGCACATCTGGGAAGATTTCTACATTCCTGAAATCATCAATCCTGAAACCGGCGAAAATCTTCCTGACGGAGAAACCGGCGAACTAGTCATCACGCATATCAACCGCGAAGCCATGCCGATCTTCCGTTACAGAACACGCGACCTGACGCGGATAATACCTGAACCTTGCCCATGCGGAAGAACACATAAGAGAATCGACCGCATGAAAGGAAGAACCGACGACATGCTCATAATCAGCGGAGTGAATATTTTTCCTTCGCAGATCGAATCAGTTCTCATGAACATCCCCGAAGTCGGAAACAACTATCAGATTGTAGTAGACAGAGAAAATAATCTTGATAAGATTCATATTAAGGTTGAGCTCTATTCAAAAATGTTTCACGGAGACATCAAGGAACTCGATTCTCTCAGAAAAAATATCACCGATCTTCTCAAATCAACAATAATAGTTACTCCGAAAATTGAGCTTCTTGAACCGGGTTCGCTTCCGCCTTCAACCGGAAAAGCTGTCAGAGTGATTGACAATAGAAAAATATAAGGAGGACACATGCCTCATCAATTATCAATTTTCGCAGAAAACAAACCGGGAAAGATTGAAAAGATCACCGGAATAATCGCAGAAGGACAAATCAACATCCGAGCGGTAACAATTTCCGACGCAGGCGACTACGGAATAATAAAACTTCTCGTGGATAATCCAGAAAGAGGTTTTGAACTTCTGAAATCCGAAAACATTGCAGTAAACCTGAAAGAAATTATTGCCGTAAAAATAGAAGACAAAATCGGCGGACTTCATGAAATATCAAAAGTCCTGCGTGAGAATAACATCAACGTCAACGACTCTTACGGATTTATCACAGAACCTAAAAAAGAAGCTGTTTTCATATTTCAGGTCGCAGATCCCATTCATGCTGAAAACATTCTCAAGAAAGAAGGATTCTCTCTTCTTTCGGACAGAGAGCTTTATCTTATATAAATTATGCTTTACCGTATAAGCCGCGGTAAAAAAATGTAAGCATGTTAACCGACTGCATCAAACTGTTTTTTCTTTTTTCTAAAATCGGTCTCTTTTCAATAGGAGGCGGTTACGTCATGCTTCCGATGATGCGCCGCGAACTTGTTGAAAAACGCGGCTGGCTTAGTGATCAGGAGCTTCTTGACTACTATGCGCTCTCTCAGGCTGTTCCGGGCATCATTGCAACAAATACATCCACATTCGCCGGCTTCAAACGCGCCGGCTTTGCAGGAGCCTTCAGCGCAACAGCCGGAATGATTTTCCCATCACTTGTCGTCATCATTGCAATTGCGGTATTTTTTACCAGCATGCAGGAAAATATTATCGTCCAAAAAGCTTTCACGGGAATCAGAATCGCGGTGGCGGCCCTTCTTGTAATTACAGTCAAAGATCTTTATCAGAAATCAGTTCATTCAATATTAAGCGGAATTCTTGTTTTCACGGCATTTGCTCTTATAGTATTTGCAGGCATTTCACCGGTTCCGGTTATACTCGCGGGAGTAATCTGTGCACTGATCGGAACTAAAGCAATCGGAGGAAAAAGATGACTTATCTGATGCTTTTTTCTGTCTTTTTCAGAATCGGGCTTTTTACAATCGGCGGCGGGCTCGCGTCACTTCCTCTGCTTTATAATGAAATGGTAGACGGAGGTTTTCTCTCGCGTCAGGAATTCATTGATATGCTGGCAGTTTCACAATCAACTCCCGGCCCGATCGGAATAAATATGGCTACCTACACAGGCTATAAAATTGCCGGAATAACCGGATCAATAACTGCAACGGTTGGAATGGCCGCTCCTTCTTTTATAATCATAATAATCATTGCTTCTTTCATCAGAAACTTCGACAAAAACAAATACATTCGTTCAATACTTTATGTTCTCCGGGCTCTTTCTCTCGGATTAATAGCTTCTGCCGCATGGTATGTTTTTGCAAACTCTGTAATTACAGAAGGTATATCAATTTTTGAAAGTTCAAATCTGCCTTTTCTAATTCTTTTTTCTGCAATAGCTCTTTGTTTTAATACATTTAAAAGAATTCATCCGGCCGTTTTTATCGCCATAGGCGCAATCGCCGGAATTCTTTTTCTATAATTATTATTTATTCATTGTTCATTATTAATTGTTCTTTCGTCCTGTTTTGTTTCAGCGGAAAACTGATCTCAGCAGTTACACCCTTTTCAGAATTATTCGTTATAGAAATATTTCCGCCGTGAAGCTGAACACTTTCCTTAACAAAAGAAAGACCCAGTCCCGTTCCTTTTTTTGATGTTGAAGCGGATGGAATAGAATAGAATTTATCAAAAATCTTTAGAAGTGCATATTCAGGAATTCCGCTTCCCTGATCTATTACCGAAAATACCGCGCTGTCATTCTTAACTTCACAATTAATTTCGACAACCGATCCGGCTGATGAATGTTTAACCGCATTATCCGCAATATTAAGAAGAGAATGTCTTACTAGAAAATATTCACCTTCTATAATTATATTTTCATCACAATTTATTTTTAATTCTACACCGGAACTTTCAGCCTGCGGCAGAAGACTTTGCGTTACATCTTCTATTACATCCATAGCTTTAATTCCTTCAACAGACTTGAGGCCTTCCCTGTTTTCAAGCGCGGAAAGAAGAAGCATCTTTTCTATCAAGGAATGAATCCTTGATGACTCGCGCAGAATATTTGCGGCGAACTTTTCTTTTTGTTCTTCTGAAAGTTTTTCAGTTAAGAGTTCAGCAGCGCTTCGTATAGAACTTAAAGGTGATTTTATTTCGTGAGTCAGGGCATTGACATAATTCTCAATATACTTTTTGCCTTTAAGTTCCTTGAAAACCTTTTCAAAAGCGAGAGCCAAATCATTGATCTCGCTTCCGGAAAACTTCGGCGGAAGTGAATGTCTGTTTTCTTTTAGAGAATTTATGAATGCTGTGAGTTTTTTTATAGGTGAAGTTATCCAGAAAGATAATATGATGCTGATTACAGTGAATGCGGCAAAACTTATGAAGCCGAGAAACATCACTCTTTTTCTAGCGAGATAAATGAAAGAAGAAACACTTTTCTTGGATTTCTCAACTGTAACGCTTCCGATAATTATTCCATTACTTTTAATAGGCGCCGCAACATAAAGAAGACCTTCTTCCTCGGTTGTTATTTTTGATGAACGTACACCGTATTCACCGCGCAGAGTCAGATAAACATCATTCCAGTTTGAAAAATCCCTACCCGTCCTTTCTCCGTTTCTAGAATCAAAAAGAACGATGCCGTTTCTGTCACAAACATAAAACTGCAGATCAACATTGGTTTTCAAATGCGAATAGATTTTTGCGGAAAACTTTTTCTGATATGTTATATCCGAGAGTTCAGAAATCCTTTTAACTGAAATCTTTCCGCCGGTTATGTCTTCTTCGATGAGAGCCGCAAGAATATGAGCCGTATCGTTCATCGATTCTTCAACGGTTTCAAAATAACGCGGGCGGATATCATTGACAATGATATCGAAAACGTAATACAGACCGGCACCGAAAACCAGAAAAAACGCGATGAAGAGACGGAACTTGATATTCACAGATTATCCTTTAGAGAATATCCGATTCCGCGGTGTGTTTCAATCGGATCAACATCGGGATTAACCGCTTTTAGTTTTGCTCTCAGCATTTTTATATGAGCGTCGACTGTACGGTCAAAGCTGTCATCGGGCTCAAGCCAAACCAGATCCATGATTTTCTGACGCTCAAAAATCCATCCCGGCCTGTTCGCAAACAGAACAAGAATATCAAACTCATATCTCGAAAGAGAAAGTTTTTTGCCGAAATAAGTAATCTGTCTTTTATTCATATCAATCTGAAAAGGAGAATCGGTGTTTTTATCAGACGATTCAGTTCTTCTGAACACGGCCTTTATGCGAGCCGTCACTTCTCTCGGACTGAAAGGTTTTGAAACATAGTCATCCGCACCGAGTTCAAGACCCAGAATTCTGTCAATTTCATCCGAACGCGCGGTAAGACACAAAACGGGAATCTTTGAAGATTGTCTTATTTTTTTCAGGACATCAAAGCCGCTCATGTCGGGAAGCCCGATGTCAAGAATCACAAAGTCGCATTTCTTATCCGCAACAATGGATAAAGCATCCTTGCCTGTTTGAACCCAGGTGGAAGCAAAACCTTCGGTTTTTAAAGCGTAAATCAGACTATCCGCGATACCGGATTCGTCTTCTGCAATCAATATTGTTTTTTCTGTGTTCATGTCAAAATGATTTGATTATAATGAAAAAAGTCCATGATTTTTTTAGGGGAAGAATCATAGAAGTATCATTACTTTATAATAATTGAACATAATAATGCCGAAATCTTATTAGTATTAACTTATTCCGTTATGATCCATTTTCCGTCTTTTAAAATCATTTCAGCGTTTAACCATGTCCCACGGAACAGCTTTTGAACGATCCTTCTTTACCTTATCATAAGCGGCTATATCTTCGAGTTCTTCTATATATTCAACAAGTCTGTCATAGTTTTTCTTTGTGATGATGACACTGGTCGGCTGACCTTTATCGTTGATGATGTATTGTTCTTTAAGCTGAAGCATTTGTTTAACCTCACATAAAAAATAACAGAAATATACATAACGGCAAGAATATAAAGCTTTAATCGCTTTCTTATCTATTTTGCCCAATTTTCAATTTCAAGTCCCTTAACTTTAGAAAAATGTTTTTCATTATTTGTAACTAAAATTGAATTCATTGTTAAAGCAGTTGATGCGATCAGTAAATCAAAGTCATCAATGATATTTCCTGTTTTGTGTGAATCTGCTTTTAATTCACTGAAGATTTCAATTATTGCTTTATCTATGTTTATAACAGGAAATAATTCTTTTATTCGTAAAACTACAGCGGTATTTTTCTCGATATTTTGAGACTTTTTTGCGCCGAAAAGCAATTCTCCATAAGTGATAATTGAAATTGATTTCGGTATATTTTCATTTTTAAGGAAATTGTCATGCACGGATTTATTTCCTTTTATACTGAATATTATTGTATCCGCATCAATCAAATAAGACATTAGATTTATCAAATCTCTTGGATCTACTGCGTGTTTGTTTGATTGAAGATATTATTTCATCTGCATTTCGTTTATCATCCCATGATCCAGACAAAGAAATAAATTCCTTCGTAGGATTGCTTTTAAATAGAGCGGGATTAGAAAGATATTTTTCAATGATAGATATAACTTCCTGGCTGACAGATCTGTTTTCACTTTTTGCTCTCAGTTTCAATAAAGAATACAATCTGTCATCAATGTCTCGAACCTGAAGAATTGCCATATTTAACCTCAACATGAATAACGTAATCATTCTTCATGAAAAGTCAATCACAATTCATGCAAACCGGGCGTTGCATATAATGAAAGCGTGTAGGCGAATGTGGCGAAGGCCGAAGCGGATGCAATTTGTTAAGTGCAGTAATTTTTAGCAAGGTGACCAATAATTAAATTTAAAAACTTTACCATTTTTAAAATAAAATTCAGCACAGTCATCTGTATCTTTAGAAAATAATTGTATTACTTCACGATTTAATAATTCCTCTTTTGAATAATAAGTTAACAAAAGATCATTAAAGTGTTTAATAAATTCATTTTTTGAAGTCTTATTTGAAATTCTATAATCACCTATCATAATATAATTATTGTCATTTAATATAATACTTTCAAATATAAATCCTTCTTTATCGTTTCCAATACATATAATATCTTTATAAATTAATTGATAATAATCAGGATTTTTTTTACCTGTTGCATAATTACCGCATTCATATTCAGGTACATTTTGCTTTGGTTTACCAAATTTTTTAATAATTTTCATTTTTGAATTATTAAAAGAAAGATCACAATACTTAAAATCTTTCCAAGAAAATGATTTAACTTTTGAAAATGTTATAGAATTCATTAACAACAGAACAAGGATTATTGAAAAGATTTTAGTTAAAAAAGAAAATTTCATAATTACACCTAATTTTTATACAAATAGAATTAATCTAAAAAAATATTACACATAACGTACGAGAGTTGACGACGTTGGAGAACGCATGTGAGCCAATGTGCCGAAGGCCGAGTGACCATAGGGAGCGTCGCGCACATCACAGTGATCACGGAGCACAGCAAATAGCCACTGTTATAGGCTGTGGTTTGCATTATTATTCTATCGACCCTCCACTATTTCTTTCAATTCTTCAATTGTATAAAACTTATCATTTAATTTTCGATGAAGCATTGCATGGCAATTGGGGCATACCGGTTTTAAATCGTTTTTATAATCAACTTTATATTGTTTATCAATTTGATATATAGGAATTACATGATGAACATGAATAAATCCGGCGCCGAGTTCACCGTATTGTTTTCTGAAATCCACTCCACAAACAATACATTTTGATCCATGATATTCAATACATTTGGCGCGAGCAATAGAACTTCTTTCATATTTATTTACAATAGCAGTTTTCTTTATTCCTTCATAAATTGAAGTTTCTTCAGCAATAATATCTGGAAAAAAATCCATCTGTTTAGAATCATCAAAACTTTTCTCAACGTAACTCAACAAATCCCCTGTTAATCTCATCGGCCCTTGTGGTGCGGATGACAACCCATTACTCAAGAGGAACTTCAGACTTAAGGCTTCCAATTCGACCTGATCAATGAGAACGAGGTGCATATATTTTCCATCTAACGATTTCTCATATTCCGCCAAATCTCTCCAATATTCTTTATCATTACGGATTGCGTCCTTGGTAAGATCAATCTGTTCTACCCTACATTGATATCTAATCTTCATTACAGGTTTGGTACAATAAATGTAGACAATATCCCCGACAGAAAATGAAATATTTCCTTGTCTCCAGTCAATAAATCCATAATGCTCAAATGAACTAGTATGATCGTATAGATTAGAGTTTGCAGAGATTAACCAATTCATTTGAACCTCTCAGTGATCTTCCCCCAGTTTTGCGGACACAGAGCTAAGCGTTTTTCCTGAACCATTTCAATTCAAAACTTTTAGGGCTAAGATAGTCAAGAAAAGAATGCTTTCTCGTGTTATTATAGAAAGTTGTA
>Ga0209311_1003016_pt1 | contig 11687 bp, 9 predicted proteins | sample AD_UKC045_MetaG_FD_184417 | JGI IMG/M metagenome (GOLD analysis project Ga0209311, IMG submission 184417) | Active sludge microbial communities of municipal wastewater-treating anaerobic digesters from USA - AD_UKC045_MetaG (SPAdes) (version 2) | ecosystem: Engineered > Bioreactor > Anaerobic >... | reverse complement strand
CTTCAAGCAGCACATCGGAAACACTCATCTCGACGCCTTGGAGTTCAAAGCCCCTGGACGGACTATACGTTTATCTCTATGCCTGACGGGGCTTTGGACTTCAAGCAGCACACCGGAAACACTCATCTCACGAGTGTGCTGGTTGAAGTCCAAGCGGCCAGTAAACTCGTTGTCATGCAAACCTTTATCGTGGCCGCTTGAACTCCAACGGGGCCTCTTGGAGGTTTCATAAAAAAGCCACGAACTTTTGATACGGCTTTCCATTGCCGGGAGCGGATCAGTCGATTCAACGAAGCTCATGCTGGACAACAAACTGCGCGTCTCGCTCGCGTATCCCACGCTCCACCCATGCCAAAGCATGGGATAGGCGTGCGATAAGCACGGGATAAGCGTGCGATAGTCATAGGCGTCTGGCAGGCATGCTATTGGACCATGCGTTGGGCGGCCAGTTCCACGGCGTCGATGATCTGTTGATAACCGGTGCAGCGGCAGAGGTTTCCCTTCAGAGCCTGGCGGATTTCTTCCCGGCTGGGATGAGGACTCTTTTTTAAAAGCGCCCAGGCTGTCAAGATCATTCCTGGAGTGCAAAATCCGCACTGCACCGCTCCGGCATCGATGAAGGCCTGCTGGACTGGGTGCAATGAGCCATCGGGACCGCTGAGCCCTTCGATCGTGGTGATCCGCTTGCCTTCCACGTCTTTACACTTGAGCTTGCAGGAGCGGCGCGGCTCGTCATCCACCAAAACCGTGCAGCTACCGCAGACGCCGATGTCGCAGCCCACTTTGGTACCTGTGAGCCGCAGGGTTTCACGCAACCAGACGCTGAGCTTCATGTCCGGGTCGATTGCACTGTGTTCTATGTTGTTTACTGATATCATAGGTGTTCCTTCTATAAACTTCAGAGAAAGCAGAGAAAGCAGAGAAAACAGAGGAGTAGATTAAAATATTGATCTGCTAAACTGGCTATCATTATTTAGTTTGTCCCGTGGTTAATTCTCACTCTGTGCAGTCCCTCCTTCAGGAGATTGACATTGAAATTGATCAGCAAGCCGAGTTCTTTGTGGGCTAGTTTGAGATAGGTCATTAGCTGAGCCTCGAAGAGAGAGTTAAGTTTGTTCACGGCTTTGACTTCGACGATGATCTCGTTTTCGACCAGAATATCGGCGCGTAGATTTGAACGGACTTCAATGCCCTTGTATCTTACAGGGACCGGCACCTCCCGCACAAATGACAATCCCATGAGCTTCAATTCATGACAAAGGCAATCCACATACACAAATTCCATCAAACCAGGTCCCAGCTCTCGGTGGACCTCGATGCAGGCCCCTATGATCTTGCCGCTCAAGTTATTCAACTCATCTTCATGCATGACTAATCCTCACTTTGGTTTCTGTTTTTTCAATTTTCTAAGAAAGCAGAGATAGCGGGGAAGGCAGAGGTATCTAATATGAGAGCGTGTTGGACGACATATTGCTGATGATCTACCCTAATGCGTTTAAAAAATGGAGGAATCATTGTGAACCATTCCTCTGCTTACTCTGCTTTCTCTGCTTTCTCTGACGTTTGTTTAACATATTTTTATCGGCAAGCTCGTAAACCGCTTCCCCGTAGCACGATAGACAGCATTCGCGATCGCGGGGGCCATGAGTTCGTTGGTGGGTTCGCCGATGCCTTTGGCTTTGGAGGGGGAATTGGGATCGGGGTTTTCCACAATGATGGCCGTCATTTCCGGCATGTCGGTGGCGCGTACCAGCCTGTAGTTGTGGAAGTTAGTGGGTTTGACGAGGCCATTTTCCACCGCGCAGTCTTCAAAGAGCGCGTAACCTGTGGCCATGGCCATGCCGCCATAGAACTGGCCTTCCACCAGGGCGGGATTGACGGCTTTGCCCACGTCGTGAGCGGCCACCATGTTCAGCAGTTTCACGGCACCCGTTTTGGAGTCCACTTCCAGCTCCACGGCCTGGCAGCCGTAAACCCAGGTGAAATAAGCGTTTCCCTGGCCGGTATGCTCGTCCCAGTCCACCTTGGGGGCCTGAAACACGCCAAAGGCGTAGGGGTAGATCTGATTGGAGTAGCAGAGCCGGATGGCCTCGTTCCAGTCGAGGATCAATGCTCCGGAAGCATCGTAAAGGCCCTGGTCCTTGAAAACAACCACTTCCTTGTCCAGCAGTTTCTTAACCGCTTCGGAAATGGTGGTTTTGAGCTGACGGGCCGCGTTGACCGTAGCTCCGCCGCCCATGATAGTACCGCGTGAGGCCACCGTGGTGCCGCCGTCCGGAATGTTGGCAGTGGAGGGCAGGCGATAGCGGATCCGTTCCACGGGAATGCCAAGCTCTTCCGAAGCGATCAGGATCATGGCGGATTCGGAGCCCTGGCCGTTTTCATGGATGCCGGTTTCCAGCAGGATGGAGCCGTCCGGCTGCACACTGATCACAGCGCTGTTGAGGTCCACTCCTTCGGCCCCGAGGCTCATGCCGCGATAGCTGATCGCCAGGCCGATGCCATACCACTTGTCCTGAGCGGGATCGCCAAAGCTGCATCGGGCGCGCTTGTTGTGATAGTCGATTTTATCCAGCACCTTGTCCATAACCTCTTGCAGGCTGACGACATGGGTGTCCAGCACCTGGCCGGTGACGGTCGTGGAACCCTGGCGCACCATGTTGAGGCGGCGAAACTCGATCTCGTCCATGCCCAGTTCCCCAGCGGCGATTTCTACCAGCTGCTCGATGGCAAAGTTGACCTGAGGGCTGCCAAAGCCACGCATGGCGCCGCAAAAGACGTTGTTGGTATAGACGCCATAGACGTCGCACTCCACGTTGGGCACCTCATAACAGCCACAGCACTGAACGGTGGAACGCCATGTCACCCAGGGGGTTACACTGCAGTAGGCTCCTCCGTCCGCTACCATGCGGACTTTCACAAAAGTGATCTTGCCGTCCTGCTTTAAGCCCATGCGGTATTGCATCTTGTAGGGATGGCGTTTGTAGCTTTCGCGCATGCTCTGCTCACGGCTCAGGGTCATCATGACCGGGGTCTTGAGATGCCAGGCGCAAAGCGCTGCCCGGGCACAGGTTAAAGCCGCGGTGTCGTCCTTGCCGCCAAAACCTCCGCCCATGGGGATCGTTTTCACCTCCACGTCCTTGAATTCCAGACCCAGAGTGGAGGCCACAAAGCGTCGGGTCGAGAAGGGATGTTGCATGCTGCCATACACTTCCATCACTCCATCGGGCCTCAGATGGCAGAGCGAATTCTCCGGCTCCATATAGCTGTGTTCAATGCGCTGAGTGTTGAATTCCTGCTCGATCACCAGATCGGCATCCTGTTCTCCGGCAAGCATATCACCTCTGCGTACGCAGTGATAATTCTTGATGTTGCTGCCGTGATCGGGATGCAGGATAGCAGCCTCGGGTTTCATGGCCTCTTCAGGGTCCAGGATGGCGGGCAGCGGCTCCAAATCTATCTTTAACAAGGGGATAGCGGCCATGGCCTGGTCTCTGGTTTCGGCCACGATCAAGGCCAGGACGTCTCCGGTGGAGTTGATCCGCTCGTCCGCCAGGGTGGGATAGTCTTTGATGATCTGGCCAAAACGAACGCTGCCGGGGATATCTTTGTAAGTAAATACGGCCTTTACACCGGGCATTTTGAGAACCGCGCTGGCGTCTATCTCTTTGAGGATGGCTCGCGGTTCGGGACTATAGACCGGCACGGCATGCAGCATGCCAGGCAGGGTCAGATCATCGGTGTAGAGAGCCCGGCCGGTGACTTTGGCGAGGGAGTCGTTGCGAAATGCATTGTTCATAGGGGTGTCCTGTGTGTAAAGTGATGATATGGTGGCTTTAATCCCGCTTGCCATAGTCTCCAAACTGATGGCTGACACCGATGAGGGGCATCAGATAGACTTTATCGGAGTGGCTGATGAGGTCCAGGCCCAGCTCAAAGATAGTGTTTCCCTTTTCGCCCTTGTCTTCCAAACCGGCCAGAAAGCCTACACGGAAGACGTCCTCCCGCTCCAGTTCTTCCTGCGTGGACCAATACTCACCTCCAGCCGGCAGACTGAAGCTCCAGTCCGCGTAGTTGCGGCTTCTCCACAGAGCAGTGTAAGCGGGACGCAAGGTGAAGTTGAGATTGTACTTATATCCTTTATAGCGACCGTGCCAGCTGCTTACGAGCGGAAGCTCGAAACTGAGCGTCTGAGCTCCCATCCAGAGTTGATGACCGTCGGCTGCCTGCTTGGATTCCCAGGCCCCGTCAGAGTAAGCCAAAGTGGGGATGGCGGCCAGGCTGTGACAGGGATTGAGGTCCCATACCTTCTTGGCGGAGGCTTTGAGCTGCCAGGCGGTGTTGGTGTCGGTGTCCATAAAGCCCATGGTGGAATCCGGCGCGAAGGAAAATCCCCCGGAAAGCGCTGCCTCCCAGTTCTTTCCCAGCCCCACTTTGAGCTTGGGACGAGCGATGAAACCGATGTTTCCATCCGGCAGGAGAGCGTCCTCGTTATCCCACAGGGCATCCTCAGGAATATCTAACCCGGTGATGTAGTTCTGGCTGAGACCGCCTCCCGCTGAGACTCTAAGTGTACCAGCCGGAAGGGCTTCGGCGCTTTCCAGCACGGTGGGATCGATGTGGGCACAGCCCCAGGACAATAGCAGCGCGGCAAAAATGATCAGGAAAGTGATGATTCTCATGGATTTGGACTCCTTGTTTTATGTATTATCATTAGGTTTATCGGGATCGGGCAAGTCCATCAGACGGGCCGGATTGACAGATGTGAGAGCCAATAGCCTCTCCAGCTTGAGTTTGCCGGTCCGCACCAAGGCTTGATGCAGCGATGAAAAGAGTGTCTGAATGCCGGCAATGCCGCAGGGCACCAGCTCTGGCTCGTCCTGATGGCGGTCCTTGTCCTCCAGAGTGAAGGCGCAGTGGTCGCTGGCGACGAGGTCGAAAAGCCCGTCCTGCAAGAGCTCCATCAGCATACCGCGCGAGCTTTCGCTCCTGAAGGGAGGCGTACAGATAAGGCGATGGGCGTTTTCCTGGTAATAGGCTTCGTCATTGAGCAATAGATAGTGGGGGGCGGTTTCGCAGGTGACCGGAACGCCTGTTTCTCTGGCCTGCTGGATCAAAAGGGCTGATCTTGGCGATGAGACGTGCACGATATGGACGGGATGCTTGTGACGCGCGGCGAGGTCCAGGACCCGCTCCACGGCGATGATCTCGGCCGCTTCGGGACGGCGCAGACTATGCTGGAAGGGATGGCGGAAAGGATGTTTATCGGAATACTCTTCCACCGTGGCATCGTCCTCACAGTGGACCAGGATGCGGGTCTTGAGCCCGCTCAAGTCACTCATCCATCGGGAGATATCCTCATAGGAGCTGTAGAGACCGACACTCTTGTAGGTGGTGTAGAGCTTGAGGTCGCAGCCTTCAGACAGCAGGGATATCACCTCATCAGGGCTGGCCTGAACGGGAGTGAGATGCCAGTGTACGTGGCCACTAAACTGCTCTCTGGCTGCCTTTTGCATAGATCGCAGTTTGGCTGTGAGAGACTGGCCTGCTTCCTCGGTTACGAACGCTCCGATGGCCCTGAGTTCTCCGGTTTGGACCATGGGCTCGAGGTCCTTGAAGCCGTCCCTCAGAACGTGGCCACCGATGCGCTCTCCCACATGCACATGGAAGTCGCAGATGTATGGGCTGATTTCACTTAAGCGCATCGATATCCTTCAGGCCGTGACCGGTGATAAGCAGCAGCGCTTCCTCGCTGGCTTTGATCCAGCCATTGGCAAGGGCGGCTTTAAACCCAGCGAGGGTAGCGGAACAGGAAGGTTCGGCAAAGACGCCGGTCTTTTGGGCCAGTTCTTTTTGGGCGTTGAGGATGTCCAAGTCGCTCACGCGGATGGCTTTGCCGTTCGTATCTTTTATTGCTTTCACTGCCCAATGGGCATTGGAGGGAGTGCGCACAGATATTGAGTCTGCCAGGGTAGCAGGCTGGTCAGCATCATGATAAACGCCTGTTTCCCAATAGGATGTGATGGCGTCAGAGCTGGCAGCCTGGACGGCCAGGAGCCTGGGCAGCCGATCTATCAATCCAGCCCGGTGCAGATCCACAAAAGCCTTGTGGATACCTGCCAGAATGACTCCATCACCCACGGGGATGACGATCCAATCCGGCACCCTGCCAAGCTGGAGGAAGATCTCCAGCCCGCTGCTCTTCTTGCCTTCGATGGTGAGCGGATGATAGGCTGTGTTGCGGTTCAGACACTCATGTGTGGCAGAGTAGTCTAAAGCCTGGGCAAAGGCGTCGTCGTAAGTGCCATCCACTCTGTGCAGTTCCGCGCCGTGGACTTTGATCTGGGTTAGTTTGGCCACTGGGGCCGCGGCGGGTGTGAAGATCACCGCTTTGATCCCGCAGGAGGCGCAAAGGCTGGCCAGAGAGGAGGCCGCGTTGCCTGTGGAGGCGCAGACGATCTCATCAATACCCAGCCGACGGGCTTCCGCCACCATGAGCTGGGAAGCGCGATCCTTGAAAGAACCGCTGGGGTTAAGGGCGTCGTTCTTGATCCAGAGCCGCTTCATTCCCAGTTCCCGGCCCAGACGTTCCACTTCAAACAGGGGGGTCTTGCCTACCGGCAGAGGTGGATACCAATTGGTATCCAGGGCACTGAAGAGCGTGATGTCAGGTACCTTACTCCACTCTGCCGCAATAACTTCATAATCAAACAAGGCTTCCAGCACTCCGGGTAAGGGGATGCCAGGACGGTAGTCACAAGAGCAATCCGGACAGAGGTAGCGGACCTCGTCACGAGCGTATTCAGCCCCGCAAGTGGTGCAGCGCCAGTGTCTGAAGTGGTTCATTGGTTAAGCTGCCAGACCAGCGCGGCATAGAAAGAGGCCGCTTCGGTGAGGTGCTCTATCGGAGTCGCTTCGTTGGGGGCGTGGGCATAGATTTCGTTGCCGGGCCCCAGACCGATGCAAGGGATGCCGTGCATGCCAGATATTGCCACGCCGTTGGTGCTGAAGGTCCATTTATCCACCTTGGGGGCGCGTCCGAGGGTCTTTTGATAGGCCGCTTCGGCGCTCTTGAGCCAGGGTGAATCGACTGGCGTGACCCAGGTGGGAAAGTATTTCTGGGTGGGATAGACGAGGCCGGTGAAGGCGGCTTCCTCGTAGGTGAGTACCTCGATTTCGGCATCCGGTTCGCCGGCCAGGCGGCAGGCTTCTTTTACCTCTGCCACAGAGCTTTCCAGCGTTTCACCCCAGGTGAGACGACGGTCCAGATGGATGCGAGCGGAATCCGGAACCGCACACTGGGAGGGGCCTGTGAAGTAAACCTCGGTGACGCAGATACTTCCCTTGCCGAGGAACTCGTCATCACGGAGGCGCTCATGCAGCTTTTCGATCTCGAGAGCGATGCGGCTGATCTTGTAGATGGCGTTCACACCACGTTCGGGAGCGGAGCCGTGGCAGGAAAGGCCTTTCACGTGCACCTGCATTTCCATGCGACCACGATGGCCCCGGTAGATGTTCATATTGGTGGGCTCGGTGATCACCACCATTTCCGGCTTGATCTTGTCTTCCTTGATAATGTATTGCCAGCAGAGGCCGTCGCAATCTTCTTCCATCACGGTGCCGGTGAACCAGATGGTGTATTTGTCGTTGAGGCCCAGGTCTTTGATGATCCGTGCGGCCGTTAGCATGGAGGCCATGCCACCTTCCTGATCGACTGAGCCGCGTCCCCAGACCTTGCCGTCTTTGACGTGGGCATCAAAGGGGTCGAAATCCCAGAGCTTGAGGTCTCCGGGATAGACGGTGTCGATATGGGCATCGAAAGCGATGACGCGAGGCCCGTTTCCGACGCGGCCCAGGACGTTTCCGAGCGGATCGATGAAGGCTTCGTCAAAGCCGGCTGCCAGCATTTCCTTTTTGATATATTCCACCACCTCTTTTTCCTTGGTGGAAAAGGCGGGAATGCGGATCATGTCCATCAGGTAGCGGACGCTTTCGCTCTCGTAATCACGGGCTTTTTGCATGATTTGGTCAAACATGTCTATTCTCCTGTATTATGTCTTAGAATCTATCCCACAGCGCTTTGGCCAGCGACCGGGAGCGGGCTTTGAGCTCCGCTTCGTCGAGGTCCAGCATCAGCTGGCCGTTCCACAGCAATACTTTACCCGCGCAGATGGTGGTATTGACACTTGCCTGGCTGATCCCAAAGATCACGTGGCCGATCCAGGTGCTGGCATCCAGAGGGGTGTGGGGATCGTAGTCCACAAAGATCAGGTCGGCAGGGCCTCCGGTGGTGATGGTCCCATGCCCGGGTCCCCAGTATTTTTGAGCGATGCGGGGGTTGTTGACCAGCAGGGTGGAAGCCACTTCCATAAAGGCCGCGGAGGGGTTGTTCTGTCTGAGGTGCTGGGCCCAGAGGCCCACCCGCAGTTCTTCCAGCATGTTCACCGTCATGGCGTCCGTGCCCAGGCCCACCGTGACGCCCAATTCCGTCATTTTCACCAGATCGGCGATCCCGACGGCGTTGTTCAGATTGGACTGGGGATTGGTGACGATCGCCGCTCCGGATGAGGCTACCAGCATCAATTCCCGGGCGTTGAGATGGACGCCGTGGGCCAGGATGCTGTTGGCATTGATCAAACCAAAGTCATGCAGCCTTTCCACGACTCGTTTGCCGTGATGCTGGATGTTGTAAAGCTCGTCAGATTCGGCTTCCGCGGCATGGATGTGAGTGCCGCAGCCCAGGTCCTTAACCAGAGAACTAATCCTGGAAAGGGTAGCGTCTGAGAGAGTAAAGGCGGCATGCATGCCAAAGAGACCCTTCAGCATGGGGTCTTTGACCGCGTCGCATTTACTGATCCAGGCGGCGTTTTCTTCGATACCCTGGAGGGCTTTAGCCTCGCCGTCGCGATCTGAGACTTCATAGCAGAGGGAAGCCCGGATGCCTGCCTCGGAGGTGGCTTTAGCGATCTGAGACAGCGATCCTGGGATGGCCCAGGGACTGGCGTGGTGGTCGATCACGGTGGTGCAGCCTTTCTTGACGGCCTGCAAAGCAGAGATCAGCGCCGAGATGTAAGTGTCATCGTCCGAGAGCTTTTTATCCAGGCGCCACCAGAGATTTGTGAGCACTTCGTTGAAATCCTTGGAGGGTGCGGCCTTGCCCAGACCCGTCACCAGAGTGGAATAGAAGTGGTGATGGGCATTGATCAATCCTGGCATCACGATCTTGCCGGAAGCATCAATACGCTCGCACTGGATGAGAGAAAACTCCGCTTCGGGGGCGATCCTGATGATCTTGCCATCCGCCACCAGAATGGCGTGGTCTTCAATGACCGGAGCGGCCGGATCGAAAGTGAGGATGGTCCCGCCGGTGATAATGTATGAGTTCATAATACTTTCCTTTGCGTTTTAAGTAACTTACAATTGAAATACAAGGGGAGAATTTGTCAACTACAATTCCGCCCCAGAGGCAAACGCAATTTCAGCTTGACCAAATCCAAGCCTCCGTTTACACGGATTTTATCATGATTCGGGAGTTGGCCAATGGTATTGCAACCGGGAACCCGTCTGCGGGATTACGAGATTATGAGCCTGATCGGAAGAGGCGGTATGGGAGAGGTCTATAAGGCCAAAGAGCTCACCCTGGACCGCGAGGTGGCCATCAAAGTGCTCACCTCCAGGGGTTTGGACGATCCCCTCTTTCTGCAGCGTTTTGTGAACGAGGCCAAAATCCACGCCCGGCTAAGCCACAGCAACATCGTGGATATCTACACCTTTTTCGAGGAAGCAAAGGTCCACTACATAGCGATGCAATACGCCCCGGGAATCACGCTCACCGAGCTGATCAGGACCACCGGACTGATCCCGGAACCCAGGGCCCTGGCCATCTTTCGACAGATCTGTGAAGCCCTGGCCTATGCCCATGCGCGAGGTGTGGTCCACCGCGACGTCAAGCCCTCCAACGTCATGGTCGATCCCCAGGATGGCGACCGGGTGAAGGTGATGGATTTTGGCATAGCGCGCCTGCTGGGTGCCCAACACATCACCCGCACCGGCACTCAGATGGGCACCGTGTGTTATATGAGCCCGGAACAGGTGCTGGGCGAAAAGGAGATCGACCACCGCTCCGACATCTATTCGGCCGGAGTCCTGCTCTATGAAATGCTCACCGGGATTCTGCCCTACAACCTCGATACGGAAAGCCTCTTCAAGATCCAAAACCGCATCCTGCAAGAGCCCCTGCCCGATCCCAGAGAAGCCTACCACCATATCAGCGATGGCACCGTGGCCCTGCTGAAGAGCTTTACGCAAAAGGAGAGGGAGGATAGACCAGTAAATGTGTTAAAGGCGTGGAATGTTGCGTTCAGAAGTGGAAAAGCTCCTGTAGTAATCCCCGTAGCTAACCCTGATAAGTCGGTTTTAAAAGATGTAAAAAACTCTCCGATGAGTAATAACCCTGATAGGAGAGATTCGAGCCATATTGAGAAGACGCCTGCCGGTAAAAAAACAAGGTCATGGCCTTGGTTAGTTTTTTTACCTATTGTTGCGATTGTAGCGCTAGTGATTATCCAGCAAATACAAGAAATGGAGATGACTTACAGAGATGGAAACAAACAGAAACAACTCAAAACTCAATCACAAGTTGTTAAACCTCAAATGATTCTAGTTGAGGGTGGAAGTTTCATGATGGGGTCGAATGCTCTTACTGATGAAAAGCCGGTACATGAGGTTCAATTATCGTCTTTTTATATAAGTAGATATGAAACAACTCAAAAAGAATGGAAGGATATCATGGGCAACAATCTATCCTACTTCGAGAACAATGATTACCCTGTCGAACAAGTGACATGGTATGACGTGCTTGAATACTGCAATAAACGCAGCTACAAAGAGGGCTTCTTACCGTGTTATAAGATTGATAAGAATAAACGCGATACTCGAAACTACAACGAACGGGATATCATAAAATGGTCGGTATCAGTTAACTGGAAAGCTAACGGTTATAGATTGCCCACTGAAGCTGAGTGGGAATACGCAGCTCGGGGTGGCAAAAAGAGCAATGGTTATAAATTCAGCGGCTCAAGTGATATAGGTCCTGTTGCGTGGTATGAAAGAACCTCAGACGACACTGGAACAACCGAGGTTGGTTCTAAATCAGCTAATGAGCTTGGCCTCCATGACATGAGTGGTAACGTTTGGGAATGGTGCTGGGACTGGTATGGCAGTAATTCATATGTTAGAGGCCAGAGCTCTAATCCCAAGGGGCCTGAATATGGCTCTACTCGTGTATTGCGAGGAGGTAGCTGGGACAGCATAAGCAGCTACTGCAGGACTACTTGTCGGTGTAGCTATGGCCCTGACGGCAGCTTCAATAACTACGGATTTCGGGTTGTCAGGGCTATCTTTTAAATGGTCTTTGTCCCTTTGGTCCTTTGGCCTTTGGTAGCGCCGCAGGCGCTCGATTTTTCCCGTTGGAGTTCAAGCGGCCACGATAAAGGTATATATGGCAGCGAGTTTGCGGGCCGATCCCCGTTGGAGTTCAAGCGGCCAGGATAAGTGTTTATATGGCAGCGAGTTTGCGGGCCGCTTGGACTTCAACCAGCACACCGAAGGGGGAATCGCACCTCCGTGTCCTGCTTGAAGTCCAAAGCCCCGTCAGGTATAGAGATAAACGTATAATCTGTTTAGGG
>Ga0209311_1003008_pt1 | contig 11697 bp, 19 predicted proteins | sample AD_UKC045_MetaG_FD_184417 | JGI IMG/M metagenome (GOLD analysis project Ga0209311, IMG submission 184417) | Active sludge microbial communities of municipal wastewater-treating anaerobic digesters from USA - AD_UKC045_MetaG (SPAdes) (version 2) | ecosystem: Engineered > Bioreactor > Anaerobic >... | reverse complement strand
ATAATGGTCCATCCCCAGATCAGTTTTTGCCTCTCCGAAACACTGCTCGATGGCCCATCGTATTCCGGAAAGCCAGACAAAGGTCTTCAATTGCGTGGATCGGCCGGCATTCGAGATGAAATAGGAATATTTGGCAACATCCCCACCGATAGGCCGACGGACAATCAACCAGACGTTTCGATCAGGCATTCCGTTTTTAGAAAGAATCACCCGCTTCTTCATAAACTCATAAGTTATAGGCCCTTTCGTTCCCTCGGAGACCGCACGGCGATACCAAAAGTAAGCGTTAGTCCCCCTGGCCAGTTTCTCGAAAGTGATCGGTTTATCTTCGGTTTCCGCAACCATCCGCTTTTTTCTTTCTTCTCCTTTGTAACGGTAGGTCTTTTCCATGACGGACGGTCCCTGTACCCAGCAGAGCGTGTCCATGGGCAGAGAAACCATATAGACCACACCGGTAACATTTTCCACCGCAGATATAAATTCCGGACTGCCTCCATAAACCGTATCCGCTACAACATACCGAAAGGGAATGACATTTTCACGGATGATCCCCTCGAACATCTCCACCGCCAGTTGCGGTTTGTTGCTAAAAGACAGTTCATCGGGAAATCTGCACTTTCTCCTACGCTCCGCGTAATCACCGCCAAACCACTTCTCCGGAATGAACAAACGATTATCCAGCATGCAGTACCCGTGGCGGGAACCATAGGCAGCAAAAACCCCAACCTGGCAGTTCTCCACTTTGCCGACATTCCCACAGTATTGCCGGGCAACGCCTGCAGAATCGCCACCCTTTTTCACAAATCCGGATTCATCAAAGATCAAGACACCTTCGGTATCCCCCAAGTCTTCCACGACCATATCGTGATATCGGGAAATTATCCGGGCCTCGTCCCAAACAACGTTACTGATAAAATGCTGCATCGCACGAACTTTAGCGTTCTCCACATTCATGGCAATGGGTTCAATGGACTTCCTCTCCAATTGACTCATCTGCCCCGCCATATACTGAACAAAGGTTTCCCGAGGTTCCTCCCGAGAAAAACAATCCGCAAACTGGGCATGAAAACCCTTGAACTCTTCAATAAACTGGTCAATGTCCTCTTTGCCAACGAACAATTTGGGGATGGGAAAGGTCCCATCCTGAACGCGGTTTTCCGGAACCATGGTCTGACACCTCCCAATGCTTTTCTGAAACATGTATCATAGTCAGAACATGATGTCAACTTATAAATCATTTAAATGTCGTTGTAGGGATAACTTATCCGAACTTTTCAACTTTCAGTATTCGGGCCGCAACCTTGAAATAAGAATGTTCCTTCCATAGCGTACGGTTCCCCACCACCAGGAGGGTTCTCTTTGCCCGACTCACGGCGACGTTGAGAAGATTCACCTTGCCCGCCGCCCATTCCTTGTCCCCCACTTTTTTGGGGTCGCCACCTAGATGGATCGTGCCGGTCTGCTCCTGCGGACGGGTAAAGTAATGCGCTTTGCCGATTGCATTCAAGTGATTTGCCACGTCGCGGAAGGGAGAGATGAGGAAGACATCCTCCTTCAGCTTCCGGAGGAGCGCTTTCGTGGCCCGCCCCTCTTCTTCCACCCAGTGGCCGTCCGATCTTTCACTCGCCACATCAATCCAGCGGCTATCCGGGAAGATCTTTGCGCCTCCGGAGACCTTGTCATGGATCATCATGCCGCTGTAAGCAATGTGGTTGCTGATAATGAACATGGGCTCACCGCACCGCCGGTGGACCCGCAGGGGAGCGCCCACTTAGAGCCCTTCGTCCGCCCCGTTGTTTTTCAAGAATGTCCCCAGTTCCGTAGCCTGATCAGCGAGCTTCTGGGCCGAGGTCAGGGAGGACCGCCAGGTATTTCCCACCCCGTAATGACGGGCTAGGGCCTCTTCCGTCTTGTCGGGGATGGCGACGATCGGTTCGAGTTGCCGGGGATCGCCCACCACGACGGTACGCTTTGCCCGCCAGACGGCCCCCGCCGCCGCCTGGGGCAGGGCCTGGCCAGCCTCGTCGATAAGGAGCCAGCCGATTTCCTCCCGGCCGATACCGGCGAGAAACCGGGGCAGGGCGGCAAAGGTGGTGGAAAGCACGGGGCAGACCAGGCAGAGGCTCTGGAAGGCCAAGAGGCGAAGCCCGTCGTCCAGATTCTTGCCCTTCAGCCAGTCCACGGCCAGGCCGAGATTGCACCGCATCTCTTTATGATTGGCCTCGATAAAGGCCCGGTGCAGGGCCAGGGCGGCAAGGAAAACCCTGGTTCGGGCCTGCTGCCACTCCCGGACGGCCCAGGGAGAGGATTTTTCCCGGACGGCATCGTCATCTTCTTCTGCCCGGGGTCACCGATTGCCGAGCCATTCCTTTTCCCCGTCCAAAGCTACCCGGAGTTTCTCTTCCTCCTTTTGCAATGCCGGTACCTCCCTATCCAGGTTCAGCACCCCCTCCCGCAGCCCCTTTATCTCCTCCCGCGCCACCCGCAGGGCGACGACAAGCTCCCTCCGCTTTGCTGTCGCCGCGTCTAAAGCCGCCACACATCGGGCGTAATCCGCTCTCCCGGCCCGATACTTCCGTCCCGAAGCCATCAGGGAGCGGCAAAATCCTTTCAGCAGCCCCGCCCCATGAAGCCAATGACCATCCCGCGCCGCCCCGGCAGCGGCAAAGGCGTCATCGGCAGCCTTCTTTTCCCTCTGCAGCCGCTGCTCTTCCGCCTCCTTATCCGACAGTTCCTTCCATCACCGGGACCGCCGTTCCTCCACTTCTGCCCTTTCTTCCTTTTTCTTCGCCATTTCACCCGGGCGGCGGGAGGCTTCTATAAGCCTCTCGCGGATCTCCTGCTCATCCTTTAGGGCCCGGCGATGTCACCGCCTCCGGCCATGACATCGCCGGCCGTTTTATCTCATCCGCGATGGCATCCAGATAGGCATCCATGTAAAGGTCGGCATAGCCCTGCCCGCGGGTCCCTCCTTTATGACCATCCTCCTTCCCGCCGTCGGCGGTCTGGTTTTTCTTCTTGAACGCCCAGAAGCGGGCAATGAAGTCATTCCGGTGGGCTTTACGGCCCAACCTTGCGGCGATGAGGCCCCAGGCCCTCTTTTCGTCGTCGTTATCCGCGGCGCTGGCCGGCGTCATTCTTTATTTGCCTCCCATTCCCTCAAACTGCCTTCGGCAAATGGGCAGGGAAGTAAATGTCGTGCATGGGGTATTACAACCCCCATGATTCAATAGCGGCCGCTATAACCAATAAGAAGCGCCTACGGCAATGGCATTCCCCAATTAGAAAATGTCGCCGTATCTCCGGGCCTGCCCTCGTATCAGCAATGGCCATACCAAGAGAAGAAAGCAGACAAAACAGGCATTGCCGACATGTAGAAGTGTTTATAATTATTTTTGAAACTGATAGGAAAGATAAACCGCCACGTCTTGGCTTTGCGCATAGTTTTTCACATCGCGCTGGCTAATCATGTGGGTAACGAGAACCGGAAACGCTTTAAGGCCCCCGGTATCGATGCGGGCAACGCGCTTGATAAACGCCTGGACATCTTTTTTGCTGAGCTGCGCCTTGCTTTCGCCGACGATGAGCAGATCCTGTCCATCCTTCTTTGCCCGGCCCAAGATATTTACCTCGACATCCGCACCTTTATTGTCGGCCAGATAATCCCGGTACAGAGGCTCTTCACAGGATACTCCATAGTCGGCCGCCAGGAGGGCGGGGAGATAAACATAAGCACTATTTTCCAGGGTATAACCCACGGTCATGGCCAGACCGCCAAGCTGACGGTTCGTTTCATCGAGGCGGCGGGATAAATGATATACCGCCTCTTCGGTGCGTTTCTGCGCCTGGGCAAGCTCCTCCACCCGCTGTTCCGTGCGCTTCTGCGCCTGGGCAAGCTCCTCCACCCGCTCTTCCGTGCGCTTCTGCGCCTGGGCAAGCTCCTCCACCCGCTCTTCCGTGCGCTTCTGCGCCTGGGCAAGCTCGGCGACGACCTGCTTCAACTCCCGAAAATCTTCTTTGGTGACCGTGTTTTTAAGATCATCGTAAATTGAGCCGATCGCCCTCGTTAAGGCTCGGGCAGGGGCCTCGCCAAAAGTGTCGCTCAACTCTTCAAACAATCTCAAAGTATTTATCATAGCCGCTATATTTCCTTTTCTATTTTAGCATTTTAGTCCGGCGTTCAGGAAAAGTCAATGCTCATTTGCGGCGCAGCCCACATCATCCATAGCATCGCAAAGGGCTTTCGATAGGCATTGATCGGAAGACATGGCCGATTCTGGTTATGGCCGGATTCCCCGATCAGTTCATCCGGTGCAAGCATACCACATGTGTTTTCGTTTTTGCTCATGGTCATTCACAACCCGGCAACGTATCTCCTTCCATCAGGCCGCTTGCTCCAGATGCATGTGTCCAGGTCCAGCTCGGCGGCACTGACGAAAGACAAGGCATCATAGAGTAGGTTGGGTTTGCGGACGGCATCCACCTTCCGCATTGCGGCGCTTAACTCCTGCCGGTAAAATTTGTCGAAATCTTTTCGGCCGCTCATGTTGGCGGCCCATCCCCGTCAATGGGATTATTGGTGAAAAAGGCCTTTTACATCCGGCCGCGCCCTTTCCCCCTCCGAGATGGCGTACCATTCAAATTCCCGATAGCTCATGAGGAACGCCATGATGTTGGTGGGAAACATCTTCACGGCATTGTTGTATTCCGTAATGCCGGCGCTCAGGGCACGCCGGGCTGCCGATAGCTGTTCCTCCACCTCTTTTAGGGCCGCCTGGAGTTGGAGGAAGTTGTCGCTGACCCGCAGGGCCGGATAGTTTTCCACCGATCAGACGATATTGCACATCAGAGATTCCATCCGCCGGTCCATATCCACCCGCTCGGGTAGAGAAAGGACTCCGGAGACGGCCTTCACCCGCATTTCGGTGAGCTGGTTGAGGAGGTTTTGTTCATAGTACATGTACATCTTCACGGTCCCGACAAGATTGGGAATGAGATCGCAGCGCTTCTTCAACGAGGCGTCGAGGCAGGACAGGACGTATTTATACCGTTTTTCCTCTCCACCAGGATATTGTAAAGCTGGGTGATCTTCGACAGCGCCACCTTCAGGACTATCGCCTTCACCGTCATCGCCACTATAATCTTCATAATCTCCATGCCTTTCCTCTTTTTCCTTTCCTTGCGTTTTCTCCTTGTCAAAAATGAGCGCGCCGCTTTGAAAACAAGAGACGTTTTGCGTGTCTGCCCCCGTAAGAGTAAGCGCTATGCCAAAGGACAAAAGCAGGGGGTAAAGCGCCTTCCCTGCATAATTAAGTATATATAATTGTTGAGCATTATCGGATTGCGATTAATTGGTGCTTAGAGGAAGGGCCCGGAACGGATGCCATCTTTGACCGGGGCTGCATCAACCCCGGTTGGGGGACAATCAACTTCGGTTGATGGTGGAAATTGCGATTGGGTCAAATCAAGCGGTGCGGAACGGGGCTCAACAAAGAGATTATTTGTCGGGAAAACATACGGCCATACCAACTTCTTGACCTCATGGGGGGGCAATATAATTGACAAAATCATATCGATCATGGTACCGTAGCACAAAATTAATCGATGGAGGCATTGGCATGCAATTAGTCACCATATCGCCAAAATATCAAGTCGTCATCCCTAAATCAGTCAGGGAGGCATTGAAGCTTTATCCTGGACAAAAGATGCAAATAGTTGAATATGGCGGGCGCATTGAACTAATACCGGAACGGGACATCAAAGAGCTCCGGGGATTTCTCAAGGGGATCAATACGGAATTCAACCGCGAGGGAGACAGGCTATGAATATCGTTGATTCTTCAGGCTGGCTTGCCTACTTCGCAGATGAGCCGAATGCCGAGCATTTTTTAGCCCCCCTCAGTAATTCCGCTTTGCTTGTCGTGCCATCCGTAACGATATACGAGGTATTCAAGGTCATTCTCCGTGAGTCCAGCGAGAACGAAGCATTGCAGGCGGTTGTGGCTATGCAAAAAGGAACGGTTGTCAACATGGATACGCCTTTGGCAATTGCCGCTTCCAGGCTGAGTTTGGAGCATAATCTTCCCATGGCGGACAGTATCATTCTCGCCACGGCTCAAGAATTCAAAGCAATTCTCTGGACTCAGGATTCAGATTTCAAAAATATAAGCAACGTAAAGTATTTTCCCAAAATATAAAGCCCCCGTTGGTGGCTATCCGTCCAGGCATTGACTCTCGTCCGCCAACACATTTTTTTATGAAAACTCATTAAAGATTTTCGCTTACAATTTTCAACACCATCTCCTTAGTAAGCTCCGTTCCGGTGCGGGGCGAACCGAGGATCGTCTCCCGGCCCCCCCCAGCCTGCTTCCAGCTCGTCGAAGGCCGGCTTGGCCGCGATGACCAACGTCTGGTTGCCCGCGATGGTGAACTTGGGCATCGGCGGCTCGCCGAAGGCGGGGTTGAACATAACCGCCACCTCACAGCCCTGCTCGTAGAGCGTCCCGATGCCGCCGATAGCCGTGGATTCCACATAGCCCACCTTGCGCCCCCGGCGGGACAGATAATATTCGGCCTGTTCCAGGGTCTCCTTCACGAGGCGGAAATTTGCCTCCTTGGCCTCCGCAAAGGGACGCCAAGCCTCGCAATCCGGCATGGTGTCATAGGGGTCGAGGCGCGCTGCCACCACCCGCCGAAGGATGGCGATCCCTTTCGCGAACTGCGCCGCCGGCTCCTTCTCAATGAGCAACATGCCGGAGAAGATATTGGAAAGGGTGGGAAACTCCGGCAATTCCCCTACGGGGATTCGCTCATCCACCATACAGACATAATCGACCAGCCTGGCGAGGTGTTCGCCGTCCGCCCCCTGTCTTACCCAGGCCCGGCGACCCGCTGCGAAGTTGCCGACCGCTGTATAGGGGTTTTCGTCATCCACCCCTCCCTGTTTACGCCAGGTCTGGCGGCAGGCCGGCTCGAAATAGCGGTCCGGATCGTGATGATCGAAGTCGTTGAGATCCGACCGCCCGCTGCCGCCCGCCTCAATGCAAATCACCGCCGGGTCGTTCAATTCTTCTTCCCCCGCCTCGCCCTTCGCCACAATCACCTCATCTGCCAAGGGATCGACGCCGAGGATCAGGGCCGTCAGGCAGGTATCGAGATCTACTTTTTGTATTATCGCTTTCACGTTCAATTTCCTTTTTATGCCGTGTCCTTCTTGCTTGAAGTCGTGCGCAGATGCTCCGCCAGCAAGTTTATGTGGGCAATAAGCTTCTCCCGGTCAACAAGAATGGAAGGCGTCAAGATCATCGCGCCGCCAATGATAATGCCCGGCTGCAATCCCGACTGCCGGCCCTCTTTTTGGCCGCTTTCATAGGGCACGGCCAGGAAAGGAAGAGTAAAGCGTCCGAAGCGATGGACGGCCTCGCTCTTAATCGCAAAGACATCCCAATGCAGAGAGAAACTTCGCCCCGCCTTGCAGGAAACCATGAGTTTGTGGTTCCCGTATGCCGCGGCGACGTCTATCTCCGTAAGCCGGTCAGATGTCTTGCCATCCTTGCCTTCCGGTGCTTTCCATGCCAATTGCCCATATACTTCCGCCTCCAGATGCCGCTTGAAGGCGTCGGCCACCACCGCCTCCCACCAGAAACCGCCGCCGTTGATGATTTTTGGCGGCACTTGGTAGCTTTTTTTCAATAGGGGGCAGAAGATAACGCCGGGTTCATTGCCTCCTTTCAGCAAATCCGTCATGTGCTGGAACATACTTGACTTTATATCCGGCCGGTGCCATCATGAACTGCCCACACCTGATCCTCCGGGGAAAAGGCAGCCGGCATGAAAGCGAAACATAAAATGCATATGGCGAAACAAGATGGTTTTTAAGAGAATCACCGCGGCGCTAAGGGAGAATTTCGGTCTGGGGCGCCGGGCCGCCCTGACGATCATGATCGTCGCTGGCCTCATGCTCGTTTTTGCCTGCTGGTGGTTCTTCCACTCCGCGCCGCCGAAAACCATCATTATCACCAGCGGCGACAAAGAAAGCCTGTATTACGGCATCGCGGAAAAATACGCCCGGATTCTGGCCAGAGACGGGGTGAAGTTGAACATTCTGCCCTCCGCCGGTGCGGTGGAAAATCTCCGGCGCCTCGCCGATCCCTCCTTCCAGGCGGATATCGGCTTCGTCCAGGCCGGACTGGATTTGGGTGTCAACAGCGAAAATCTGGTTTCCCTGGGCAGCGTCTCCTACCAACCCCTCCTCGTCTTTCATCGCCTCCCCCCGGCGGTCATTCGGCTTTCCCAGCTTGCGGGCAAACGCCTCGCCGTCGGCCGGGAGGGCAGCGGCACCCGGCTTCTGGCCGTGAAGCTCCTGGCCATGAACGGCATCGAACCGGGAGGAAGCACCGAATTCCTGGCCTGGGAAGGTGAGGCGGCGGCGGCGGCCCTCCTCAAGGGGGAGATTGACGCCGCGTTTTTCATGGCCGACGCCGCCGCCTCCGGGACCATGCGCTCCCTGCTCCAGGCGCCGGGGGTAGGCCTGGTCGATTTCACCCAGGCCGACGGATACATACGCCGGATCGGCTATCTCCACAAGCTCACGATGCCCCGGGGGGCCATGAATTTCGGAAAAGACATCCCCGCACGGGATATAACCCTGATCGGCCCCACCGTGGAACTCGTGGCACGTAAAAACCTCCACCCCGCCCTGTCGGACCTCCTCCTGGCCGCCGCCATGGAGATCCACGGGCGCCCCGCGCTCTTCCAGAACCGGGGAGAATTCCCCGCCGCCCTGGAAAACGAGCTTCCGATCAGTGACGACGCCAAACGCTACTACAAATCCGGCAAGACCTTTTTGTACCGCTACCTGCCCTTTTGGCTCGCCAGCCTCATCAACCGGATTCTCGTCGTTTTCGTACCCCTGCTCATCATCCTCATCCCGGGCCTGAAGAGCATCCCGGCACTGTTCCACTGGCGGATGAAGCTGCGGATCAACAGGTGGTACCGTCAGCTCCTGCACGTGGAGCAGGACGCGCTCCGCCCGCTCGACGCCGGGGAACGTGACACGCTGGCCCGGAGGATCGATGCCATCGAAGCGGAGGTCCACAAGATGAAGGTGCCGGCGGCATACGGAGACCAGTTCTATGTGCTTCAGACCCATATCAGTTTTGTCCGCGGCAAGCTCGGGCGCGACCGTTCTGATTGACGGTTTGAGGGCTTTGCGTAACCGCGGAAAAATGGTTCGCAAGCAGCGAATCAAATATTTTTCGCCTTTTCGTGATGGAGCTTAAAAACTCGCAATAGATAAGATTTATACGTTACCCATTGAGAAGTGAAAAAGTTTTCTGAGCTGCGGCGAAGCCATTTATCAAAGGTATAGGATTGAGGAGGCGCCGGACGGAACCGATGTTTGCCGAAAAGATCACCCCTTATTATCGGAATTTGATCGACCACAATGGCCCCGATGGGCCCCTGGCCAGGATGGTGCGCTATTCCGAACTGGAGCGGCGGGTCCGGCCGGAAGAAAGGGAGGATCCCATCGGCGATCGCCGCTGGCAGCGCGGCGCCAACGGGAGATTGATCCACCACTATCCCGGCCGCGCCCTGCTCCTGGTCACGGACCGTTGCGCCGCCCATTGCCGCTTCTGCTTTCGGAGGGACAGGCTGAGCGGTTGTTCTTCCGATCTCACACCGGAGGAATTGGCTGAGGCCTGCGATTACCTCGCCGCCCACGGGGGAATTCATGAGGTCATCCTCTCCGGCGGCGATCCCCTGTCGCTGGCCGATGAAACCCTCACGGCCGTCATCGGCGCGTTAAGGAAGGCGGGGGCGCGCTCCGTCCGCCTGCACACCCGGTATCCGGTCTATGACCCCGACCGGTGTGAAAGCTTCGGTCCCGTGGCGGCGCAACTGGACGTAATCGTTTTCCATGTGAATCACCGCCTGGAAATCACGGCGGAATTCCTGCGGGCAGCGCGGGCGCTGCGACCGGCAAGGTTCCTGCTGAATCAGAGTGTGCTGCTCAAAGGCGTAAATGATACGGAGGAGGAACTGCTGGGGCTTTCAACCGCCCTCGGGGAAGCGGCCATCCTCCCCTACTATCTCCATTATCCCGATTTGGCGCCGGGCATCTCCCACTTCCGGATCCCCCTGGACCGGGCCATCCGGCTTACCCAGGCGCTTGCGGGCCGGCTACCCGGCTACCTGGTTCCCCGGCTGATCCTCGACATCCCGGACGGCAAAGGAAAGATCACACTCACGGGTCAGGGGCGTCATCCTCGCGCCGACGGCACCTATCTTTTTACGGCCCCCCTGACCGGCGAGACGGTCGCATACCGGGAGGCGCTGTAGGGGGCCTTCCGCGGGGGCCGGACGCGAATCGGCGCCGCCGGCCAGAGGATAACGGACATGAATCACCCGCGGTGATCTATAAACAACAATCACCTGTTTCGCGTACATAAGATGAGCGATTTTTCAAATTTAGGAAAGATATTGCTGATAGCGGGTCTTGCCGTCGCCGGCGTAGGCCTCATCATTCTGCTCGGCGGCAAGATCCCCTGGCTGGGCAAACTACCCGGGGATATCTTCTATCGGGGAGAAAAATTCACCTTTTACTTCCCCCTTACCACCAGCATCATCGCCAGTATTGTCCTTACCCTCATCATCTGGCTCATCACCAGGAGATGAACATGATCCTTCCCGGCACGACAAAACTTCCCCGGACCGTCCGTCCGGAAGACGCCATTGTTTTCATAGTGTTGCAACGTCGCCCCGCGGTCGTGTTTTCGGAAGGCTCCGCCGCTTCCGGCAATCTTCCGAAAGTTTTCTTCTTGACAATGCCTCATGTACATTGTTAGAGCTTTGCATAACTGCGCGAAAATGGTTCACAAGCGGCGGATCAAATGTTTTTCGCCGTTGCGTGATTGAACTTAACGCTTGGTAATGAATAAGGTTTATACGTTACCCATTCAGAGGCGAAAAAGATTTCTGAGCCGCGGCGAAGCCATTTTTCAAAGGTCTCATTGTCCATGTTCTCATCCCGGATGTGGAAATATGTCCGGCTTTTGACTTAAGTTAAGGTTTTACTTTTTCTTTCCGGTTATAGTCCCAACCGAAAGAACATCAATCCATCATTCAGCCTCGCCTGTCAATATCGCCGGCGAATTTTCCGGAAAGGAGATGTCATGAAGGTATTGCGCAAGATAATCGAAATCGATGAAGAACTCTGCAATGGCTGCGGAAACTGCGTCCCCGGATGCGCGGAGGGGGCGCTGAAAATCATCGCCGGCAAGGCGCGGGTCGTGGCCGAGAGCTACTGCGACGGCCTGGGCGCCTGTATCGGGGATTGTCCCACCGGGGCGCTGCGCCTCATCGAGCGGGAAGCGGCGCCTTTCGATGAAGAAGCCGTGGCGCGGCGCCATCTTGCGGCCGGGGATTCCGACTTACTGCCCTGCGGATGCCCTTCCACCCAGATCCGGATCATCGGACCGGCCTCCTCCTGCCAGGAGGCAAACCGGCCAAGGGAGATCCGGGTGGAAAAAGGCCCGAGGCATAAGGGGAAAGGCGGAAGGGATGCGGAGACCCAGACATGGAACGGAGGATCATCCCTCTCCCACTGGCCGGTAAAGATTCGGCTCATCCCCCCGCACGCCCCCTTCCTGAAAGGGGCCGATCTCCTTGTCCTCGCGGATTGCACGGCCGCGGCCAT
>Ga0209311_1003005_pt1 | contig 11705 bp, 7 predicted proteins | sample AD_UKC045_MetaG_FD_184417 | JGI IMG/M metagenome (GOLD analysis project Ga0209311, IMG submission 184417) | Active sludge microbial communities of municipal wastewater-treating anaerobic digesters from USA - AD_UKC045_MetaG (SPAdes) (version 2) | ecosystem: Engineered > Bioreactor > Anaerobic >... | reverse complement strand
CGGCAGGGTGGCAGGCCGGACTACTCAATACAGAGCCGAGATCGCCTTCAACTTTCCCCTGATCGAAGCAGTGGGCAGCCCCAACTGCTTCTGGCTACGGATGAATCAGCCTCAGTTCAACCCCTCAGAGCATTGGGATCATGTGATTGATTCATCTCCCAATCACAACGACGGGCTGTTCTACGGCGATATCAGTACCCGTCCCATGGGTCAGGGTGTCGATGGCTGGAAATGTGCCAGCTACGGCTCCGGAGGGGGTTGGATCACCCATCCCGGCAACGCTTCCATGGAAGTAAACACCAATTTCTCGGTGGTCACCTGGGCCAAGATCAGACAAGGTCACCCTGCGGCCACCATCCTCTGGCTGGCATCCGATCCCTATGATAGCAACACATCCTATACCGATGCCGATGGAGTCTATCATCCCGGACAGAATCTGAGGCTCAAACCTACCGCCGGGATCTGGTATCAGAGCGGGACGATGTATTTCACGGCAGTGAACACCATGTACAATCAGATCACCGTCTCAGTACCCTTTACTCCCGCAGGGAAATGGCCCCACAACAAAGATCAGTGGATATTCCTGGGGATGACCTATAACCGTGGCATCTTGAAAGCCTTTGTCAATGGCGCTTTGGTGGGCACGAGCTTTTCAGGCTGGCCTTTTTCCGCCATTACCAACACCTATGGATATAGCATCGGTCGCAAGGACATCAGAAACAGCAGCGGTTTGGCTTCCGGATACTACATGTATATGTATGGCCTCCTCGATGAGCTGGGTCTCTACAACCGCACCCTGTCAGAAGCGGAAATGGCAGGCTGGTACAATCAGGTGCTCAGCCCGGCCAACATTCATTATATAAGGGATTGATCATGACGCAGATGAACAAAGAACAGCTTCAATTGATGCACTGGTGGTCATTGGTGCGCTGGTTTCTGGTAGTGGTGCTATTTTCCATTGGGCTTCTGCACATAAACCTGCGGGAAACGATGGTGGAGTCGATGATTTTCTTTGGCGTGTTTTTGGGAGTGGTGCTGCTCAATATCACTTTTCATCTGCAGTCCAAGTTGTTTCACGCGGGAGTGATCTATTTCCAGGTTATACTGGACACGGTGTTTGCCACCATTGTGGTTCACATCACGGGAGGGCTCAACAGCTATTTTGTGTGGGTCTATCTGATCGCGGTGATCACAGCTTCGCTCACCATTCCCAGAGTGGGGGGGATCTTTGCGGGGTTGTGCGGAAGTCTATCACTGCTCACCCTGACAGCCTTGTACCAGAACGGCATCCTGACTCCCACTCAGATCTCTGAGGTGGACGCCACCAATTCCACCATCTATGTGCTATCCTACACGGGGCTCTTTAGCGGGGTGGCATTTATCGCTTCTTACATGAACGATTTTATCCTCAAGCACCGCCAGGCCGAAGCGGACTTGCAGCTCTGTCACCAAGACCTCGATCAGACGCAGCAGCAGCTGGCCCATTGCCTCGATGCCAAACAGAAATTCACCAATCTGCATCCCATCCTGCAGAGCGTGGGGCAGCTCAAACATGACATCAACACTCCCTTGTGCGTGATCACCCTATCTCTCTCGAGAGTCAAGCGGGCCGGGCAGGAACTCAATCACGAGGGCTTACAGAAGAGCAACAACGAGATCACCGAGGCCGTGAACCGGATCACTTCCATCCTGGGAAGGGTGGATGAACTGAACGCACGGATCAAGCACTTCGAAGAAGAGGTAGAAAGTGATACGTAAGAAAATACTAGTAGCCGATGACGAACCTAATATCCGGGAGATTATCAGCGAACTGCTCAGGGAAGCCGGACACCGTGTAGCAGTAGCCGTCGATGGCCTGGATGCCTGGGAAAAGATGCAGATGGAGCCCTATGATCTCTATGTGCTGGATGTCTTTATGCCCAGACTGGACGGATTGGACCTGATCGAGAAGATCCGGGAACTGCAGCCCATGGCCGTGATCATCGTGATCACAGGTTTCTCCAGCATCGACGTGGCCATCAAGGCCATCCGCAAAGGGGCTTACCACTACATCACCAAGCCCATCAACGCGGATGAACTGATCAAAGCCGTCGAGGCCGGCCTCAAGTATGTGGATGAGCTGCAGGAGGATACGCTATCTGAAGGTACTCAGTCTGCCGAGCCGGCCACGGACCTTGCTCTGATGAGGGGCTTCACTCCGGAACAGCAGCAGGATTTCAAGCTCATGGGTACCATCGATCATTACGCGCCTGGACAGCACATCCCCGTCGATGATGAAACGGGATCTCTGATCTGGGTTGAAAGCGGCCGGATCAACGTGATGTACAACGGCTCGGTGGTGGATTCCATTCAGGATGGAGAGATCTGGGGCGAAGAGACTTTCATCAGTGCCAGCGCCGCCTTTACTGAGCTGCTTGCCCAGTCCGAGGTCCAGATCCGCCGCTTCAAACGCAAGCGGATCATCGAGTTCTTTACCTATCAGGATGAGCACCTCACCAACCGTTATATGATCAACCTCTTCCAGAGCATCTACCTCAAGTGGCGCAAGTCCGTCCACAAGCTGGGCCTCTTCAGCGGCTTTTATAAAGGCTGACGCGATGCCCTTAAGCTATTCTGACCAGCTCCGGGCCCAGATCCCGGAGGTCCTCTACGGACCGGACTTGTGTGAAAACCTGAACAACTGGCTGGGAGACAAACCTGAATATGTGACCGAAGCCCGTGAGCTGATGCACGAATGGCTGAGGGATATGCGGGATCGTAAAGCCTCAGACCTGGATTTTGGTGCTCCAGGGGCCAACTGCAAGATCTGGACCAGAATCTATGGTATGAAACGGCCGGTGGAAACCTATGACAGTTATCCTACTCTGGATACTACTGCCATCATCCTCTCGATTCTCACGCCCTCCCAGAAAGTCATCCTGGTAAAGGACTTCAGTCTGGATTTCTCCTACTGTCTGGATGTGGATGGCGTACCGGTCAGATTCCGTGGCACCGCCTATTTTGACAGGGGTTTTCTATGCGTCAATTTCCGCCGCATCAACGAAAACATCTATACCATGGAAAGCCTCGGCATTCCCAGGCCCATAGCCGAGAAGATGAATCTAAAGCATGAAAAGACCGGCCTTATCCTGATTACCGGCATCACCGGCAGCGGTAAAAGCACCACCCTGGATGCCATCATCGATATGAACAATCGGGACAACCCGGCCCACATTGTGATCATCGGTCACCCGATCGAGCATGTACACGATTCCAAGCTCAGTATGGTGCGCCATCGCGAAGTGGGGGAGGACGTTCGCTCCTTTGAATACGGTGCCATCGAAGCCCTGCGCCAGGATCCCGATATTATCGTGGTGGGTGAAATGCGCGACCCCAGGACTATCGCCACCGTCCTGGAGATCACCGACAGCGGTCACAAAGCCTTCACCACCCTCCACACCAGTTCCGCCATCGACAGCATCCACAGGATCATAGCTGAATTTCCTCCCGAAGAGCAGGAACGTATTCGCAACCGTCTGGCCGACGTGCTGAGCATCACAATGTCTCAAAAACTGATCCCGACGGTGGACCACAAACTGGTAATGACCAAGGAAATCCTGGCTGTGGACGCATCCGTCCAGGCCGCCATCCGCAATAAAAACATCGGCGAAATCTATCAGATGATGATCGAAGGCCGCCGTTATGGAATGTGCACTTTGGAACAAGATCTGCAGGATCTCTTTAAACGCGGGATTATCACCAATATAACCGCCATGAATTATGCCAACAACAAAAAACGCATGGCCCAGCTGCTCACAGCGGGATTCTGATCATTACAGGTAAAGAAGAGATATGGTAAAACACCCAAAACAAGCCTTTGGAATATCTGAAGACGGCACCGTCCTACGTCTGGTGCGTCTGATCAGGGACCGGGACCAGGTTTACCTGCATGATGTGGACCGGATCGATCTGGAGCGCTCGCTCTATAATCTCCAGGAAGAACTCCCCGTGGCGGCAGAAACCAAAGCCTGGGAAGATGAGGGTGGATCTGATCAGGAAATCAAGCTGGATGAATTTGAAAACGTCTATAGCCCGGATATCAAAACCAGTCCCTGGGAGACGATGTTCAATTCCTATTACCTCAGACAGGGTGTGATCGCCCTCAACATCAGCGAAGAGCATCTCATCAAGGCCCAGGAGCAGATTGAGGGGGCCAGGAAGGTCAAGCAGTTCGTCAAATCCCAGCTGAGCCCTCTGGAGTTTAAGGCCAAAGAGTGGCAGACCTGCCAGGTCAAGATCAACCAGAGGCCAAATCTCTGGCTGCACAAAGGGCCCAATCAGCTTTTTAATATCCTCGCTGAATACGCCCGAAAGCACAAACATCAGTTCTATTATCAACTGGCGGACTCCAACGACATCGCCTTGACCGATTATTTCAGGGTGAACTGCCTTGAAAAAGACAAACGCACCCTGTTGGTCTATCTGGGAGTGGAGTATCGGCGTGCCTTCATGTTTGACAAGGGAGAATGGATCACCACGCTGCCTCTGCAGATCACTCAAAGCGCTCCCACCCCAGAGATCGTGTATTCCAAGCTGGCCCTGGCCCTGGACAGCGCGCAGCTCAGCGATCCAGAGCAACTGGTGATTTGCGGAGACCTCGTAAACGCCGAACTGCTGGAGTATCTCAGCGCTCAATATCCTCCCAACACGGTCAGTATCCTCAATTTTGCGCACATTGTGGTCAACAGCCAGAGGTCCGACCTCTATGAAAACATCTATCTGGCCCAGTTCGCGCTCCCTTTGTCCCTGGCCTATAAAGCCCTATTTCCTGAGGACCTGCGTTATACCCACAGCAATTTCCTGCCTCACAAGACCCTGGAGAGCCAGAAGACCTTCAAGGTGGCCTGGCATGGGTTGATCGTTTTGGGCATCATTTTCCTGCTTACTTTGTTTGGCACCGTATCCATGCTAAAAGTCTCATCGCGGCTAAAAAGCGCCAAAACCAACAAGCGCCTCCTGGATCACACCCTGGCCCAAAGAAGGATCGAGGCAGCCGAGATTCAGGAGATTCGCACCAAACTTGAGCAACAGCAGAAAGTCTTTGAAGTGATGCGCGGCATTCTGGACGGCAAGAACCCCTGGACCGAGGTGCTGGACATCCTCAACCGCAAGGTGGCCTCCCTGCCCATCACCTGGCTCACCAACCTGAAGAAGAGCGGTGAACGCCTGGTCATTACAGGCATCACCACCAACCGGCAGCACATCCTCAGTATTGCCAACGCGCTTCCCAACAGCGGGATCATCAAGGTCACCGAAGCGGAGATCAAAGATCGCCGCGTCTGGGATTTTGAGATTCAATCCGATCTGCCCAAAAAAGACTGGATCGCCGAGATCGAAAACGACCTGCGCAAGCTGATGGACATGAAGCAGCAATACGGCGAAGATCCCAGCCAGCCAGGCTCTCCAGAAGCCCCAAAAGGCAAAGCGGCCGCCGAGACCGGACCTCAGAAAGCAAGCACCGCCCAGGTCAAAAACCTGGCACCTTACCGGGGATTGAGTCCCATTATGGACAAATACATGCCCCAGGTGCCGGATAACATCACCAAAAAGGGTGGCGACGACCTCAAAGAGTATTACGCCTTCATCGCTTCCATCAACCGGGGCAACATGTGGGAATACAGAGACCTGGGAGTCAAATTCCTGAACAGGCACAGCAGCGGTACCCTCGCGGACCTGGTGCGCTGGTATATGGCCTACCGGCTCTATATCGACAAAGAATTCAGCCTGGTGCACGTGTACAACGAACCCTTGATCTCCAGCTCCACGGAATTGTATCCCTGGGCCTTGTTGCTGGCGGCCAGAGTGGATTATGCCAGAAACTCCACGGGATACAAGAACCGGTATGACAATCTCAAAAACGACTACTCGCGGCATATTATCAGCGGTCAGATCAAAGAAGACCTCAGAGTGATCGAAGGAGCGGCCAAATGAGCAACGCGCTGCGCAACTCCGTCATCCTCACCATCCTGCTGATTCTGATGCTGTCCGGGTTTCTGCTGTTCCACAGACGCTACAATAAACAGGCGGGTATCCTGGAAGCCCAGAATAAAAAGACGGAAGCCACCATCGCCGATCTGGACGAACAGATCAGCAAACGCGATTCCCTGATGGCGGCCTATGAGATCATGCTGGAGATGCAGAGCCAGCAGAGCAAGATTCTGGTGGGATCGGATTCCGCCAATCAAAGCTATCAGTATCTGCTCAGAGTCCTGAAGTGGATGGGCAAATATATCCCCTTCAATTTCGCCCTCACCGATGCCTCCAAAAAACAGGCCGCCTACAACGAATACGTGATCAGCGGCCGCACTCACTACTCTGATCTGATCAAGCTCACCAAGCATCTGGAATATGAACGGGCGGTGATCACCATCGAAGACTTCAGCATCGGTTCGGACACCGTCGCGGCCAGTGACACCGTGAGCTTTTCCATGGTGTTCAGGACTCATTTCCAGGAGGGTGGCCCGGAACTGGAATCCATCACCAATAAAGATTTCAACAGCCCCTGGCTGGGATATCAGCTCTTCAACATCCGAATCTATGACAGCATCCCGGAACGCGAGATCGATCCCAGACTGGTGAATATCTCGGAAGCCACCCTGATTGGTCTGGGCGATGGAAAAGCCTTCCTGAGAGACAAACAGGGGATCATCCACATCCTGTCTCCCGGCAGCAAAGTGGCTTACGGCTATCTGAGAGAGGTGGACATGCCCAACGGCAGGGCTGTCTTCAAGCTCAATTTACACGGGCTGGAAGAGACCCACTTCCTCCAAGTAAGAAATCTTCCATGAGGTTAACATGAAATATATCATCAGCTTAATGATCCTGATCTGCGCCCTGGCGCTCATGGCGGCCCCTCCCAAACCAGACGACACCATCGTCACCCTGGGAGAGAATATTCACATCAACGATGCCATCAGAGTGCTGGAAACCTTCTCCATGAAGTTTGAAAGCAAAAAAATCATGAACCTGTCCAGCCATAACAGCGCTATCGGCTTCCCCATCAACAGTTTGAACTGGCGCCGCGCCCTGGAATTGATCGCCCTGAAAAACAATCTTACGGTGGAAGAACTTCCCGGCTATATCGCCATTAAGGATTTTGTCTCCGAAGGCGCCAGCGTTGAGGCCCAAACCGTCAACAACCTGCTGGATACCAAGCTCGTCAAGATCGAGGCCAAAGCCCTGCTGGCCGATAAAGCCTATCTGAAGTCTCTGGGCATCGACTGGTCCACCATTTTCAACGGACGGGTCCAGATCGAAGCGGGTTTTTCGGGAGGCTCTCAGGTTCCCAACAATCTGATGAATCTGGCCGCTTCCAGGACCGTCTCCTGGGATGGTAAAACCATAGATATCAACACCCTGCTCAACGTGATAGAATCCAACCAAAAGGGTACCGTGATCGCTCAGCCCACCCTGCTGGTCAGCTCCGGTAAGCGTGGATTCATCCAGGTGGGCCAGGATATATCCGTCAAAACCGTCGATGAGGCCGGCAACACCACCGATACCTTCTTCGCCACTGGTGTGATTATGGATGTGACCCCCACCATCGTGAAAGTGGACACTATCGAGGCCGTCCATCTGGTCACCAGCATCGAACGCAGTTCTGGAACTCCCGGAAACGTGAGCACCATTATCAACAGGAGCAAATCTGACACGGACCTGGTGCTTTACAGCGGAGAAGAGATCGTGATCGGGGGCCTCTATGACACCGATGAGATTCGCACCCGCAGCGGTATCCCTATCCTCAAAGACCTGCCCTGGTGGGTGTTTGGGATCCGTTATCTGACCGGCTACTATAAATACGAAAAGAAAGAACGCGAGCTGGTGATCATCATGAAGGTGGAGATCGTGCCCAACGTGGTGGAGAGACAGAAGATGGACAAGCTGGAAAAGCAGGCTGCTGGACAGTAAGCGAGTGCCTGGCCTCAGAGCATTAGAGAAAACTGGCGAAGCCAAAGCCTGACATGCCCCCGGTGGAGTTCAAGCGGCCACGATAAAGGTATGCGTGGCAACGAGTTTAGGGCAGAATTCACCTCACGTTTTGAGCCCCGTCAGGGGCGGCATTTCAGCTAGACTATGCGTATCCAAGCTTGGATTGAGCTCCGTCAGGGGCGCAGAGTGTTGACAAAGCCCTGTTCCAAAACCGAGAAAACATTACTGGAATAACCAACAAAGCAATAGAAATGACAGATAACCATGTGATTAATGACTTTAGGACGCCTTGATGTCTTTTCTTTTTGAAAACAGAGAAACAGAGGAACAGAGGAATGGAAGTCACTTGTAATGATCTGACATACAGCCTATTACAATGTCCGGAATCTTGATGATCGTGTCATCCTGTCATCTGCGTTCTATCTGATTTGATACTTTGTCAACAGCCTGAGCCCCGTCAGGGGCGGCAGTTTAGCTAGGTATGCGAGGCTTCTGTCACCTATTTGAGTCCCATCGGGACGGTAGTTTAGATTAGACCACTACGATGGTAATGAGTTATAATTATATGCATTTATCTATCTAAACTGCCGTCCCTACAGGACTCATCTTTGTTTGGGACACCGGATCTATCTAAACTGTCGTCCCGCTGGGACTCGTAAGGGATGATGCCAAGATTATTAGTTTTCGCACAAGCTCCTCCTCGGGAATGACAGCAAGGCCGGCGCGCTTTACCATCATCCTCCTATCCCGTCCATCACGCACGCGCCACCCATGCCAAAGCACGCGATAGGCGTGCGATAAGCGTGCGATAAGCACGGGATAGTCGCAAGAGACAAAGGGGAGAGCTTATGGGGTTGGAGTTGCTTGCACCCGGAGCGTATTCTTGAAATGCAGCTTGGCCACTTCATTCAGACGGTCCAGGCCATGCAGCTTCACAAATTCCCGGGCGGCCTTGTCCACATTGGATCCCGCACCCAAAGGCAGATCGATCTTGTAGCGCTTGCTGAGTTCCTTCATGGCCCCCAGAAACTGATATCTGGCCAGGATCGACGCCGCGGCCACAGCCAGATCGCTTTCCGCGCCGCTGCGTTCCACCACTCTGAGGTCGGGTTGTTTGGTCTTGAAGGCGGCTGCCACTTTTTTGCTTTTGGAAAACTGGTCCACCAGGATGCCGTCCACGGGCTGGCTGGCATCCAGCAGGTTCTGGATCACGCCGCAGTGTTGCCAGGCCAGGAGGTCGTTGAGGTTGCGGCTGTTTGATTTCATATCATCCATGATCTGGTTGTAGCGGGCTGGTTTGAGGACGATGCCGCTCATGCGGCCAGGAAACTGCTGGTAGAGAGAGGTGGCGATCTGGATGATCTGGCTGTCGCGCAGCTGTTTGCTATCTCTCACTCCCAGGGCCCTGAGTTCCGCGGTCTGCTCATTGCTGGCTTTGAAAGCGCAGACCACCAGGGGGCCAAAGTAATCTCCCTTGCCGCATTCGTCGGAGCCGATCCAAAGCCTCCAGTCGTGTTTTGCCAGCTCCGGGGCCTGGTCTTGCAGGTCCAGCTCCGTCTGGTCCCGGATGGTTTCCAGAATGGCTTTGATGCCGCTTCCGGGTTTTGCTCCGATCACGAACGAGATCCCCTTGCGGGCCGACCAATAGAGGTTGAGGGTGGCCTTTTCCCCCAGGCTGGAGAGCCGCAGTTGTTCTCCGTAGGCGATGGAAGACTGCTCTTCCACTCTGATGCCCCGCATAGCCAGTTGGGGCAGGATTTCAGCGAGTTTGGCTTCGATGTGTTTATCCAGTTTCAGATTCTCCTGATCTAGGTTTTTATCTTGCGGCGCAATAAATTGGCGTTTGTGACCACGGTTACGGAAGAACTGGCCATGGCGATCTCGGCGATGATGGGATGCAGGATGCCCAGCACGGCCAGAGGGATGGCAATGAGGTTGTAAAAGAAGGCCCAAAAGAGGTTTTGGCGGATCTTGCGGAAGGTCTGGATGGAGAGTTCCACGGCGATGGGAAGACTGCGCAGATCGTCTCTCACGATCGTGATATCAGCCGCCTCGATGGCGATATCGGTGCCCTGGCCCATGGCGATTCCGATATCGGCAGTTTTGAGGGCGGGAGCGTCGTTGATGCCGTCTCCCACCATGGCCACTCTGCCGTATTCCTTTTGTAAGGTCTTGATCATATTGGCCTTATGCTCAGGAAGCGCTTGGGCAAAAAAGCGCGCGATCCCCACCTGATTGGCAATCGCCTGAGCGGTTTCCTGTTTGTCGCCGCTCAGCATAATCGGCTCTATGCCCATGGATTTGAGCGTCTTAACCACTTCCGCGGCCTCGGGCCTGATGCCATCGGCAATATAGAAGGTTGCCAGCACTCTGCTGTGGTCGGCCAGCCATACCTGGCTGGCATAGGAAGCCGCGGCGGAGATTCTCATTCCATCGGGTTCCAGGCCGTTTTCCCGGATGAATTCCAGGCTGCCGATGCGGTATGCCACCTCAGCTACCGAAGCTGTGATTCCCTTGCCGGTGTGATAGCTGAAGTCTTTGATGGCCAAAGGCTTCATGTTTTTGGAGCGGGCGGCTTTTACCAGGGCCTGGCCCAGCGGATGCGATGATCCGGATTCCAGGGCGGCCGCGATGCTCAAAGCTTGATCGGGATCGAGGTCCCGGGTGATCGTTTCAATCAAATCAGGCTTGCCGTGAGTGAGAGTGCCGGTCTTGTCAAACACGATGGCCTTCACGTCCTTCATGGTCTGCAGAGCTTCGCCGTTGCGTACCAGGACGCCCTTTTTGGCCCCAATCCCGCTGCCCACCATCAGAGCCGTGGGTGTGGCCAATCCCAGAGCGCAGGGGCAGGCAATCACCAGAGTGGCGATCGAGGCCATCAAAGCGGCTGCCAATCCGGTTTCGGGAGAATTGAGCGGCAAGAATCTCAGGATGAAAGAGCTAATGCTTTGCGCCACATCTGGAAAGAGCATCCAGCCGGCGAAGGTGAGCAGGGCCAGAATGATGATCACCGGCACGAAAATGGCGGTAACTTTATCTGCCAGAAGCTGAATTGGCACTTTGGAATGCTGGGCATCCTGGACCAGTCTGATTACCTGGGCCAGAAAGGTGTCGTTGCCCACTTTTTCGGCTTTGATCCTGATCAAACCGTCCAGATTGAGGGTGGCGCCCAGGACCCGGTCTCCCGGCTTGCGGTTTACCGGCATCGATTCTCCCGTCACCAAAGCTTCATCCAGATTGGCGCTGCCTTCCAGGATCACTCCGTCGGTGGGAACTTTCAGGCCCGCTTTCACGATCAAAATATCACCGGCCTTGACTTTGCGGATGGATACTTCTTTCTCTTCACCGTCTTGATAGAGGATAGCCGTTTTCGCGCCCAGGTCCATCAGTTTGCGGATCGCCTCGGAGGCCTTTCCTCTGGCCTGGCTTTCCAGATATCTGCCGGTGAGATGGAAGGCCAGGATCATGGCCGCGATACCGCTAAAAGCATGGGAATCAATGCCTTTGACAACAAAGGAAAGGGGCCACACCAGCAGGGAGGCCAGGGTACCCATGGCGATCAGCACGTCCATATTGGCAGCTCCCGATCGGATAGAACGCCAGGCGGATATATAGACGCGACGGGCCGGGAAGATCATAGCCGCCAGGCTGAGGATAAAGATTGTCCAGTTGTCGGTGAGGTGGCCCAGCAGCATTTGGTCAAAAACCATGTGGCTCACCATAAATACACTCACGAT
>Ga0209311_1003004_pt1 | contig 11707 bp, 6 predicted proteins | sample AD_UKC045_MetaG_FD_184417 | JGI IMG/M metagenome (GOLD analysis project Ga0209311, IMG submission 184417) | Active sludge microbial communities of municipal wastewater-treating anaerobic digesters from USA - AD_UKC045_MetaG (SPAdes) (version 2) | ecosystem: Engineered > Bioreactor > Anaerobic >... | reverse complement strand
ATAAAGGCGTATCTTGCAATCCTCCAAGATGTTATCATCCCTTACATGTTGACAGGATGGTCACCATTACCCCAAGGTAGCAAGGTTAAGTTTTCATGTAAACTCCAACGGGGTAATGTCAGTCTCTGGGTTTTAGAGTTGTAGAGTTGTAGGGTTTTGTGGTGTCCCAAACTGATTGTAACACTGGCTTCAGCCGGTCGTTGCACTGACTTTAGTCGGTGCGTGACAATGATACTATATGCTTACTGAACATACACATCCATCTCATTATGTCTGGGCGCTTTGGACTTCAAGCAGGATATCGGAGCAATAATGTTCGAGAGTGTGCTGGTTGAAGTCCAAGCGGCGCACGGAGGAGTGATTTCCCCTTCGGTGTGCTGGTTGAAGTCCAAGCGGCCCGCAAACTCGCTGTCATGTATGCCTTTATCATGACCGCTTGAACTCCAACGGGGTAATGTCAATCGGAGCATTAATGTTCGAGAGTGTGCTGGTTGAAGTCCAAGCGGCCCGCAAACTCGCTGTCATGTATGCCTTTATCATGACCGCTTGAACTCCGTTGAATTGACTAATCCGCTACATGCAATGAAAAGCAACCTCAGTGTCATTCCCGTGAAGGAGCTGATGCGAAAATGGCGCATTGAGCCCCGTCAGGGGTGGCATTTCAGATAGACATCACCCCTGCTGGGGCTCAATGCGCCATTTTCGCGCATGTTCTGAAGCCAATGTTACGAATTATTCAACGGTCTTCTATTACAATCCATCTGGGGTAGAAATCAGCAAGCGGTTCCGACCGTGTGAAACGCGGCGGTAGCTGGAACAACAATGCCAACAACTGCACCGTTTCGAATCGGAACAACAACAACGCGACCAACACGAACAACAATATAGGCTTCCGCTGCATCAGTATCTTCATGATCAGAATCTGTCCTGCACGCATGGCAGATCAGAGAACGGGAAATCCAGATTTCTATCCTGCTCCCGGTAACGGGACGAAGAGTAAAGAGGCTTCATGGCTTAGTAGCATTGTCGAATGGCCGTGAAGCCGATATCTTTGTCGCTGCTGGAGTGGTCTTATTCCAGGTCTGGACAATTCAGCTAACAGACGACCGTTGAATTCAGACTTTCAGTCTCTTATTGTGGACGAGAATCAGACCCGGGACATTTTTCTGATCGGAGTCTTGTCACTTCAGTCGCCATTCAAATATGCATTTTCCCCTCTTTCTTCCTTGATCGCATTACGGTATCATTACGGACTCATTACGGACTTCACCCGTAATGAGTCCGTAATGATACCGTAATGCTAATAAGAGAGAAAGGAGGATCGGGATGGTGACGAGGGGATTGTTATCAGGCTAAAGTGTTGCGGCGAGAGAATATAAACGCATGTATAGCTGGGGGGGATGCCGTCCCTGGGGAGAATTGACGCCAAGAAAACACCCTGTTCCAGCTGAAAGACCTTCCCTGGTGGGACTCCCTCCGTCTGCATTGAGGCAGGTAAAGCTATGTAATCTGGATAGGATAGCTTACGATCGAGGCAAAGCCCATGCAGAATCTGGGTTCGATGCCACAGGTCCCGCTTTGCTTATTCAGTACCCGCCGCGGCGGTAAACATCTCGTTGAGCTCTGGGATGCGGCCCGCGTGCATAAAGCGTTTGGCGTAGTATTTGGTGGGATAGTTGTCGATCACGACGCCCCGGCTGGAGCTGTGGATCATCTTGATCTGGCCACCGGTGGTATCGACCACCATGCTGACGTGGCCCACCGTCCTGGAGGATGCGGAAGTGCCTGAAAAGAAGAGCAGATCGCCTTTTTGCACCTGAGAGATGGGCACCCGGGCGGTCATGGAAGACATCTGGCGCGAGGTGCGGGGCAGCTTGACCCCTTCCAGACTGTAGATATAGCCCACAAAGCCGCTGCAGTCCATGATGTCGCCCTTGGGGTTGCGGAATTTGTAGGGCCGGCCGAGGTATTGACGGCCGTTTTCGATCACCCTGTCCACCAGGTTTTCCTTGAGCAGGAGGGGATGACGGTCGCGGATAATATTGAGGATCAGGGCTTCAATCTCGTCGGCATTGGGCTCCGCGACGCAGGGTTCGGCATACACGGGAGTCAGATAAGCGGCGAAGATGAAAAGGAGCATCAGCATACTGATCCGGCAGCGGATCAGGACACTCCTGTAGTGGTATAATCTTATTTTAAACATGCAATTCCTCTTAGGTCTGGTTCGATTGACTTGTGTCTTATACACAGTGCTTTATATAGTTTAGCAATTTTCGAGCCAGAGTCTTTGAGGGGCAGAGGCTAATAGAGAATTGAGAATTGACAATTGACAATTAAGGGGGGAGATAGCTTATCTAGCATATTCTATGCAAAATATCGCCATCGGTTTCATCAGTGTTCTATGATTTATGGGACTAATCTGGGTGTCCCTGCTGGCCATGGCAAACGAGGACGCTTGCCACTCCAGTAGCCAGCTACCCTCTGCCCCTCAATTCTCAATTCTCAATTCTCAATAATCCCAGCCTCTGTACTGGTTCCCAAACACGATGCAATTCTGGAAGTCGATACCCGCGCCTTCATTGCTGAGGTTTTGCACGGAATTGTTGAAGATGGCGCACTGCGTAAAGCTGATGGCCGAGCCCACGCAATTGATCAGGTTGTTGGCATACAGACCGCCGGCGGCGTTGTTGTTCCAGATCACGCAGTTTTCGAAGCTCACGCCTTTGCTGTTGTTAAAGATGAGCAGGTCAAACTCCCGGTTGTCGTGCATCAGGCAATAGCTGAAGCTGAGATCGGAGCTTTCGAAGATGGACATAATGGAATAGCTGCAGTCACGGATGATGGTATATGATACATCGAAGCCGGAGGAGTTGTAGATGCTGAGTCCTTCGATCCCGCAGCCCCAGAGGTCGCAGTTTTTGATCTCGACGTCCTGGCATTCATTAAAGGCCAAAACTCCGCCGGTGCAGTAGCCCTCGATATCGTGTCCGCAGTTCAACCACTGCAGAGAGAGGTCTTTACACTTGTCAAAATAGATCACGTTGGCATAGCTGTAGGGGGTCAGAATCCGGGCGCGGATCTCTTCCGGACCGATGATGCTGAGGCCCTCCACGTCGTGGATCACCAGCTGCACTCCGTCGTAGGCATATTCAAAGCGGCAGTATTGATTGACGTCGCCCGCCTCAAATCCACTAAAGATAATGGGATCTATCTCATTCATGTGGATGTAGATGGTGGTGTGGGGCGCGACCGCCTCCAGAAAGGCCGCGGTGCTTTTGACGGATATTTCCCGCGGAGCGATGGCCTCGCTGCCAAAGACGGGCAAGAGTGTCAACAGGGCAAACAATAGGGTTACAACGGATTTTTTCATAGCGATACTCCAGTCTGAATTGATGGCAGGATACTTATGATGAGCTCGGAAAAGTGTCAAGGGAGAAATAACGGTACCTTCCAGACCCGATACATTTTTGGATTGACACAATTATCCATCCTTGGCGTTAGTGCCTGGCTGTGTTTACAGTGTGTAAAATGTGATATTTTTACAATACTTGGCCTGGGGTGGTATAATAGGTTCACTGAGTATGAATACCCCAATGCCCGCTCTTGCCCCAAAGAAGATACTGTATCTGTATCCTGCTATCCAGCTACCAGAAATGCCAAAATTGGAATTGACCGCCATGAAAAGAAGCATCTTCTTCCTCTTGATCTTACTGACGGGCTTTATGAGCCTCGCCTTTGCCGAAAACGTTTATTCACCTGTAACTGAGCCTTCCCGCACCGTATATACCGCACCCTACACCCAGAACTTCAATGGAAGCTGGCCCCCCACGGATTGGTATGCGCCCGATGTGTCTGTAGAAATCGGAAACACCGGATTTGACATGATTAAAACAAAGTGGGGATCTTCTGATCCCCACTTTGTTTGAAAGAACTGCTTTTCCATGAGATCAGGCGTATGTTTTTGTATCCGGACCCAGCTACCCTCTGTCTCTTGATCTTTCCCTCCCAGGCAGACACGGACGTCTGCCTCTCCACTATCCGTCAGCGCGGCTTATCTTTCAGTCTACCCCTCACCCCCATTACTTCCTGTCCAGCGTGCGGTACTGGATCGCTTCGCTGCTGTGGGTGGAATTGATATCGGTGCAGCCTTCCAGGTCGGCTATGGTGCGCGCCACTTTCAAGATGCGGTCGATGACCCTGGCGCGGTAGCCCATCTTGTCGATGGCGTTTTGCTTCAAGGCCTGGCTGGGGGTATCCTTTTTTTGATAATTCCAAGCATCCCCCCATTTTTTGAAAATCAGGCTTTTGTAAGCACTATACATTGGGCCATAGAGCTAGTACGCTTTGTTTTCATGTCTTTTTTAGGCTCAACCACACTGGCACATAATATGCTAATATACAGTTGATATATTTCAACATAGCAATAGTCGATATATACAACATTTTGCTTGCAATAAAAAGAACCCCCTGAAATATGGCATAAGCAACACGCCAACAGGAGGTTCCGCCATGCGGCACACAAAAGAGCAAAAGAATTCCACAGAGCGCATTATCTCAATGGCCAGGCAGTTTCTTGAGAACTACACTGCCAACATGAGTAAACCTGTCCAGAGATTTATTTTTCAGATGCTGTATGGCATTATCGTAAGCAGGTCTGTTATCGTCCAACAGATAGCGGTATGTCTTGATGAGAGGATCAGATTGAAAAAGCTTTGTGACCGTTTGTACAGGCATTTATCCCGGTGTTCGGTTCTTTATGATCTGCTTATGGATGCTCAGATCAGACAAGTTTCATCCCAGATAAGATCAGATAGCGCCATAATGATTGATTTATCCGACATCAACAAAGACGGGGCCACCAAGATGGAAGGCCTGGACAACGTGTGGGACGGTAGCGCTTCCAGGGCCAATAAAGGGTATTTTACGATTCAGGCGAGCGTTTGTCATTTTACCAACCCCCAGTCAGTTAGCTTATTGTTTTCTGACATTTTTAGTCTGGAGAGAGAAAACACCTCAGAGAATGAAAAGATCCTGGATTGTATCCATCGCGTTATGATCAATTCGGACAACCGTGGGATTTTTGTTATGGACCGGGGAATGGATAGCGGCATCATCTTGAAAGACTTGATAGAGAACGATGCTTCGTTCATTATCAGGGGCGACAACCGACACTTGCTATACAATGACAAGCTGATGTCATACAGAGAGATAGCCGAGGGCATGAAGTTGGTTTACACGGTGACATCAAAGAAGCGTAGCTTTAGCGCAGGGGTTGTGCCTGTTCAGCTTATACTGCCCAATGGCGAAGAAAACAAGAACCAAAGAAAGAAAAAGGCAGATTTATACCTGGTTGTGGCCCTGGAACCGGATCGTAGCTTTGTTTACTACTTATGCCGTTTCCGTGATCAGTACAGCGACCTTCAAATGGTGAATCTGGTGATCAGGTATTATGGTCTTAGATGGAGCATCGAAGAAGTTCACAGACAAATCAAACAGGATTTCCACTGGGAAGACATCCAGCTAATGAAATACTGGTCTCTGAAAAACATGAATGCGCTGCTCTGGGTTTCAGCATCCTTTTTGTACAATGAGATCAGGAGAATCACTCCCCTACTAATCCAAAACTTCAAGAGCAGAATGGTTTACAGGGACGATCACAAGGAAAGAGACAAAAACTTGATGTACCGCTTGACGGCTCTAATCAGTGATCTGTGGAGTGGATTCCATGTCGGAAGACTTATCAAATGCAGAACCCGAAAACGGAAAATCGACTGCGATGATCATGGACAATTATACCTATGCTTCGAGGCATTATAAAAATGGGGGGATGCTTGCTTCCTCTTGATCTTACTGACGGGCTTTATGAGCCTCGCCTTTGCCGAAAACGTTTATTCACCTGTATCTGAGCCTTCCCGCCCCGTATATACCGCACCCTACACCCAAAACTTCAATGGAAGCTGGCCCCCCACGGACTGGTATGCGCCCGATGTGTCTGTAGAAATCGGAAACACCGGATTTGACATGATTAAAACAAAGTGGGGATCTTCTGATCCCCACTTTGTTTGAAAGAACTGCTTTTCCATGAGATCAGGCGTATGTTTTTGTATCCGGACCCAGCTACCCTCTGTCTCTTGATCTTTCCCTCCCAGGCAGACACGGACGTCTGCCTCTCCACTATCCGTCAGCGCGGCTTATCTTTCAGTCTACCCCTCACCCCCATTACTTCCTGTCCAGCGTGCGGTACTGGATCGCTTCGCTGCTGTGGGTGGAATTGATATCGGTGCAGCCTTCCAGGTCGGCTATGGTGCGCGCCACTTTCAAGATGCGGTCGATGACCCTGGCGCGGTAGCCCATCTTGTCGATGGCGTTTTGCTTCAAGGCCTGGCTGGGGGTATCCTTTTTTTGATAATTCCAAGCATCCCCCCATTTTTTGAAAATCAGGCTTTTGTAAGCACTATACATTGGGCCATAGAGCTAGTACGCTTTGTTTTCATGTCTTTTTTAGGCTCAACCACACTGGCACATAATATGCTAATATACAGTTGATATATTTCAACATAGCAATAGTCGATATATACAACATTTTGCTTGCAATAAAAAGAACCCCCTGAAATATGGCATAAGCAACACGCCAACAGGAGGTTCCGCCATGCGGCACACAAAAGAGCAAAAGAATTCCACAGAGCGCATTATCTCAATGGCCAGGCAGTTTCTTGAGAACTACACTGCCAACATGAGTAAACCTGTCCAGAGATTTATTTTTCAGATGCTGTATGGCATTATCGTAAGCAGGTCTGTTATCGTCCAACAGATAGCGGTATGTCTTGATGAGAGGATCAGATTGAAAAAGCTTTGTGACCGTTTGTACAGGCATTTATCCCGGTGTTCGGTTCTTTATGATCTGCTTATGGATGCTCAGATCAGACAAGTTTCATCCCAGATAAGATCAGATAGCGCCATAATGATTGATTTATCCGACATCAACAAAGACGGGGCCACCAAGATGGAAGGCCTGGACAACGTGTGGGACGGTAGCGCTTCCAGGGCCAATAAAGGGTATTTTACGATTCAGGCGAGCGTTTGTCATTTTACCAACCCCCAGTCAGTTAGCTTATTGTTTTCTGACATTTTTAGTCTGGAGAGAGAAAACACCTCAGAGAATGAAAAGATCCTGGATTGTATCCATCGCGTTATGATCAATTCGGACAACCGTGGGATTTTTGTTATGGACCGGGGAATGGATAGCGGCATCATCTTGAAAGACTTGATAGAGAACGATGCTTCGTTCATTATCAGGGGCGACAACCGACACTTGCTATACAATGACAAGCTGATGTCATACAGAGAGATAGCCGAGGGCATGAAGTTGGTTTACACGGTGACATCAAAGAAGCGTAGCTTTAGCGCAGGGGTTGTGCCTGTTCAGCTTATACTGCCCAATGGCGAAGAAAACAAGAACCAAAGAAAGAAAAAGGCAGATTTATACCTGGTTGTGGCCCTGGAACCGGATCGTAGCTTTGTTTACTACTTATGCCGTTTCCGTGATCAGTACAGCGACCTTCAAATGGTGAATCTGGTGATCAGGTATTATGGTCTTAGATGGAGCATCGAAGAAGTTCACAGACAAATCAAACAGGATTTCCACTGGGAAGACATCCAGCTAATGAAATACTGGTCTCTGAAAAACATGAATGCGCTGCTCTGGGTTTCAGCATCCTTTTTGTACAATGAGATCAGGAGAATCACTCCCCTACTAATCCAAAACTTCAAGAGCAGAATGGTTTACAGGGACGATCACAAGGAAAGAGACAAAAACTTGATGTACCGCTTGACGGCTCTAATCAGTGATCTGTGGAGTGGATTCCATGTCGGAAGACTTATCAAATGCAGAACCCGAAAACGGAAAATCGACTGCGATGATCATGGACAATTATACCTATGCTTCGAGGCATTATAAAAATGGGGGGATGCTTGCTCAAAGAAATACATTGACAAAAACTCAGAACCCCCGCAACGGTGAAAAGATATTTACACAAGTAGGAGGAACAATGGCCAGAAGGATTCCCATGGAGGATTTCTTTCGCAATCCTGAAAAGTGCTATGTCATGGTCTCGCCCCGGGGGCATTATCTATCCTGGATGGAACCTTGGGAAAGAAGGCTAAACATCTACGTCAAGAACCTGCAAAGCGGTGAGGTCGTGAGGGTTACTAGTGTTTCAGAGCGGGACGTCCAGAGCTATTTCTGGGCCAACGACCAGCGGATCATCTACGCTATGGATAAAGACGGTGACGAAAACGTGAGGCTGATCGCGGTCGATTGGGATGGCGGCAATCACATCGATCTTACCCCTCTGGAAAACGTCAAATGTATGCTGCTGGATGAATTGATCAACGATGACGAACACATCCTCTTCGGCATGAACCAGCGCAATCCGGAATTGTTTGACGTCTACCGTCTCAACGTCAACACCGGCGAGATGGAGATGGTGGCTGAAAACTGGGGTGACATCACGGATTGGCTCTGCGATCACGACGGCAAGCTGCGTCTGGCCATTTCTTCAGACGGGGTCAACAACGGCGTCTTTTATCGTCCCACGGAAGCAAACGAGTGGAGCCAGATTGCCGTCTATAACTTCCGGGAGAGTTTCGCCCCCCTGTTTTTCACCTTTGACAACCGGGCCCTGTATGCCTCATCCAATGTGGGAAGGGATAAAGCGGCGATCGTGGAATACAATCTGGACAACCAGACCGAAAACAAAGTGATCTTCGCGCATCCCGAGGTGGACGTCAACACGCTGATCCGGTCCACCAAGCGCAAAGTGATCACCGGAGTGTATTTTGAGACGGACCGGGGCCAGTATCAGCTCTTCGACGATCACCGCAGACGCATTCAGGAATTTGTGGATGCCAAGCTGCCGCTCTACCAGAATGTGGTGGTGAATTCCGACCTCGATGAGAGTATCTATATCATATATTCCTCAAATGACAGAACTTATGGCAGCTACTACTGGCTGGACGTGCGCGCCTGGAAACTGAACAAGCTCTTTGACCTGGCCCCCTGGCTGCATGAAGAAGAACTTGCCGAGATGAAATCCATCCAATACAGCGCCAGAGACGGTCTGCCGATCAAGGGATACCTTAGTTTGCCGCCCGGAGTGGAACCCAACAAGCTGCCCCTGGTGGTCAATCCGCATGGCGGACCCTGGGCACGCGATTCCTGGGGGTTCAATCCGGAAGTCCAGTTCCTGGTCAACCGTGGCTATGCCGTTCTGCAGATGAACTTCCGAGGCTCGACGGGCTATGGACGCCAGTTTTGGGAGGCTTCTTTCAAGCAGTGGGGCCTGAGCATGCAGGACGATATCACGGACGGGGTGCAGTGGATGATCGATCAGGGCATCGCCGATCCCACCCGCATTGCCATATATGGCGGCAGCTATGGAGGTTACGCCACCCTGATGGGCATCGTCAAGACGCCCGACCTCTATGCCGCGGCGGTGGATTATGTGGGAGTGGCCAACCTCTTTACCTTTATGGATTCCTTCCCCGCCTATTGGAAACCGATCGTGGACATGATGCACGAGATGATCGGTCACCCGGAACAGGACGCCGAGCTCTATAAAGCCGTCTCGCCGGTCATGAATGTGGAACGGATCAAGACGCCGCTCTTTATAGCCCAGGGTGCCAACGACCCCAGGGTAAAGCAGAACGAATCCGATCAGATGGTGGAAGCCCTGCGCCAGAGAGGCATCGCGGTGGAGTATATGGTCAAGGAAAACGAGGGCCACGGCTTTGCCAATGAGGAAAACAGCTTCGATTTCTACAACGCCATGGAGGCCTTCCTGAAGAAACATATTGGCTGAGACTGATTTGATGGCCACACTACTTTAATAGGGGAGGAGCCAGCATCAGTCCAGGGTTCAGCGCCTCAGACAAAGTTGTGGCCCCATACCAAGGCTGTTCTGTCAATCCCTGAGCTTACTTGGCAGGGCATGCGTAGAAGTGGATTGTCGCATTCCAGCAGGAATCGGTTTTAATATCAATCAGGACACCTTGCGATATCAAGACTGCTCAAATCCAAGGGTGTTTGAGGTTGTCGCGCCAATTTGAACGCAGGGAGAGACTACCTTCATGTATAATTAGTAGCCTCAGGTTTGGCTGGAAGGGAGTCCGTTCAATCACATAGAAGCCTGTGTAAAGCTAAGCATGCTGAGAGGGTTTGCTTTAGTGTAAATGGCATGGATTTCCCTGTCAAAGACACCCTCACCACCTTCCCCTCATCCTCACTCCTCCCATGCCGAGGCAAAGGAGAGGCATAGGAGGGGCATAGGTGGTGTAAAGGAGGCTGAGGGGAAGTTGAAAGGGGGGAGATGGTTGAGAGGTTTGCAGGGGCCCGGAGGAGCATTCAACTCAGATACCCGCCTTTCCACAATGATCAATGAATACATGAGTACACCAAACCTAAATCTAATGCCTTCAACATATACCTGGCAATCCAGTCCCTTGGCCTTCGCTTTTTTCTTGACAAAATTGTCATCCTTCCAGAGTTGCGGTTGTAAATTGCTTATGCGCCCAAAACCTGTAGAGGGCCTTCATAAAAGTGATCACTGGAGGTGATATGAAGCTAAGCAGAGTCAGCAGCCCATATATGCAGCAGATTGTTTATTATCTCAGGCGTGAGAAGTGGTTGTTCTTAGCCGGATTTCTGGCTTTACTGCTCAGTTCAGCCAGCCAGTTGTTACCTCCGCTGATAGTAGGCCATATCATAGACAACAGCATACCCAACAAGGATATGGCCGATATGCTCCGCTATGGATTGGCTTTTGTGGCCATTATCCTGATATCGGGGTTGTTATCTTTTGCTCAGATCAACATCCTGGGAAAACTGGGTGTAAAGATAATCACCGAGTTCAAACGCAAGGTTTTCCAGCACCTGCTCAAGGCACCGGTCAGTTATTTTAACGAGCACCCGGTGGGCGAACTGATCGCCAAGGTGGAGAGCGACAGCGAACAGGTGAGAGGCTTGTTTTCCTCCACTTCCATTGCCATCTTGGGAAACCTGTTGTTTTTCACGGGCGTGTATGTGGTGCTTTTGCTGAGAGATAGCCGCATCACGCTGACACTCACTCCCCCCATTCTCGTGATCACCGTTTCGTTTTTCTTCCTGGCCCGGCTGATGACCAAAGTCTTCAAGCGGGTCAGGGAACTTTACGCGGAAATCACGGCCCGGATTACAGATTATGTCCAGGGCATGCTGGTGATCCAGGTTTTGAACCGGCAACAGAAGGTTTTCGATCAGCTATTCGGGCTTTCGCGAAGTAAAAAAGTTTTGGATACCAGGATCAATTTCATGATCTATGGAGTGTTCAACGCCTATCAGTTTATCTTCAGCGTGGTGTTCATAATCGTGATCATCAGGCTTTCCGCGCCTGGGATCATTGCCGGGATCAGCACTATCGGAACCCTGTTTATCTTCATGCAATACATCAACAGGCTGATTTCTCCGCTGATTCAGCTTTCCTTCGGCATCATAGAGATTCAGCGTTCCTTTGTGTCTCTGCAACGGATCATGGATCTCACCGGCCTGGAAACAGAGGAACAAATCCACCCCGGCTCCCTGAAACACAGCTATGAGCACGAAATCAGATTTGAGCACGTGTGGTTTGCCTACAACCGGGAGGAATGGGTGCTCAGGGATGTGAGCTTCACC
>Ga0209311_1002989_pt1 | contig 11750 bp, 19 predicted proteins | sample AD_UKC045_MetaG_FD_184417 | JGI IMG/M metagenome (GOLD analysis project Ga0209311, IMG submission 184417) | Active sludge microbial communities of municipal wastewater-treating anaerobic digesters from USA - AD_UKC045_MetaG (SPAdes) (version 2) | ecosystem: Engineered > Bioreactor > Anaerobic >... | reverse complement strand
AAGGCAACTAACTGTTTATTGTTTGCTGTATCAGTTGCCTTTGTTGAAGATGTCCACCAAGTTGCGCCACCTGCGCTAGCCGTTGCATCATATACACGCACCATTGACTTGTTAGAATTGCCAACTGTTCCAGTTAATATTTCATTTGCTGGTGCTGTTCCTGCGCCTAGATCGCTTACGTCATCCCAAGCTTCTATACGCGGACGGCTAGAACATGGGTTATCAGCAAATCTAACACAAAAGTTATACTGCTTTGCGCCATCCCCATAGTTAGGCACTTGTGCGTATACTGCGCCTGTTCCTAAAACGTCTATCCATAATTCGCTTGTGATTGCTTCGCCCGTAACAGGTGCGGGAAAAGGATCAAGCACATTGATTGTTGTGTCAACTCCTGTGCCGTGAAACTTTGATACTCCACTTGTTACTTGCGTCCAATTTGCAGGTGTTGTATCAAGATTTGCTGTTCCACCTGCTGTTTCAAAATACATTGTTACTATTGGTTCTGCCATAAAAACTCACCTAATTATATTGAAATGTCTACACTTCCGATTAATGTTTGTTTTCCGTTTGCTTCCACGTATACGCTACTTTCCAATGTGTGCGCATCGTTTGAAACAAATACATAATTTCCCGAAACTTTAATGCCAAAAAATACTTCGCCACTTGTTGCACTTTCTGGCGGTGCGTATATCAATGCCACTTGATATTTGCTATACCCGCCGATATGCCCGCCTTTCTGCATTTCGCTTCCTTCGCCAATCCCACACGTGGTTAGCCACGCACTAACAACACCGTTAGTCATATTGTTGCCTTCGCTTGCAAAAGCAACTACTTGGTGCGTATTGCTTGCCGATCCTGTTTGCAATCTTCCCGCGCTAACTCCCTGTATGATTGCATTGTATAATGGGTATTGGCTTCTGTTTTCCACGTATAGCGTTAAATATTCCTTGCCTTGCCCTATCTGACACAAGCCTAAATCCAATGGAGTGTTACTCAAAAGTATGTTGCCGTTAGCATCTGTAATCTTAATAAGTGGTGCGCCTGCAACGTTTACGCTTCCCACCAACTGTTTAGATTTCCCACCGCCATCAATGCTTACTGAACCGTCAATAAAGGTAGTAGCTTCTGTCATTAATGATATTCATTAGAATAATGCTTTATAATCAAATATTAAGAGAAAAATCTATACATACCGCATAGCCGTATATTGAATATAAATCTTGCAGGTGTGTTATCTCTTGGTGTGTATTTTACCCATACAGATAAATCCTCATTTGCGCCAATCTTCCATATCCATAGCTTGCTAGTATATGTGCCATTCTGCGTCAGGCAAAAGCTAAAACTTTGCTCAATTTCGCTTATGCTTCCTGCACCTGCGTATTTGTTTACGCACACGTCCAAAAGGCATCTTTGCATTTCTGCATTGTTAGAAGCGTTCACAATCTTCAATTCTAATGGCGCGCTACTATTAGGGTAATCAACATTGCCCATATCAACGATTGCTGTTTCGCTAAACTTATTACCGCTTCCGTCTTGGAATTGAATATCGGGAACTGTTATCATTATTACACCAAAAAGTTATTGTTACCGCTTGGGAATACGCCACGCTGAACGGCACGGCTATCTCTAAGTATTCTTGGCGGATCATCCTGTAATGGACGCTTTGCTATAAGCATAAGAAATCTGTCCGCTTCTGCTTTGTAATCATACATTGTCTTAGTCAAATTCCTAAGCTTGCTGTCTTTGTCCACGCTAACAGTTGAAACTTTGTAACTAAATCCTGCTGTGTCAATGCCTGCCAATTTCCTAACTGCATAATAGCACGTTAAATTTACAACTGCGCCCCATGCACTTTCAATCCTAAAATAGAGATTTGATGTTTCGGGTAGTGTGCCTTGCCAATATCTTGCTATATCTGCTATCTTCAACTTGGCATACGGCTTAACGTATTTTTCCGCCATATATCCTAAAACGTTCAATGTGTTTTCACTAATCTTATTGTGCGTGCTTCCAAGTGCTTCATACACATCATCATAGTTGTTTAGTAAATATAATTGGTATACCACGCTATCCCCTTTTAAAAAAAAATAAAATAAAATAATAGGTAGTTTTTGCCTAACTCATTGTTATCTTTGAACAAGTTGTTGGGTAGATGTATCCTAAACCTATCATTTCCCAACTAACAAATCCCTTTGTTAGTCCAGAATTTTCCTCAATCCTTTGTGTTGTAATTGGTAATCTTTCAGCGCCTTTGACACCCTGCTCTGCATCTACTAACCATGGTTCGTTTTCTGTTGCACCGAAATCAACGTATATGTTAGTGTTGTATTCCCCAATTGTAGTTAAGAACTGTCCATTGTCCTGTGGGAAAAACTGCCCAACTTCCTTTGCAGATGTGTAATCCCTGTTGATAACTCTTTCGTCTTTGAGCAATGTTTTCATATTTGTTGGATGCACTAAGAGTAATCTCTTTGTCTTTGGCTTGCAATACTTTGTTTCAACTACATTGCATACTGCGTCAACGATTGCATCATAATCTAACACACCGTTTGTAGCTTGTGTTGGTGTTTCCCCTGCGCCGTCAATTGCTGTGATTGTATCCCATAGATAGTTGTTTTCCCAATCAATCATTGCCTGCCCAACGCTTTTTGCTTCTTCGGCTAATAGATCAACGTTTGATGTTTCTAGATCAGGCATACCCCAAGTTGCCTTTGCATAAGGAACTCTAAGATACATCTGTGCTTCTTCATAAGTGCTTCTCTGTGTGATTAAGTTTTCTGTTAAAGTGTTTCCACCCATCTCATAAGCCATATAGCCTGTTTTCTTTGGAAATGCGATGCTTCTTGAACCAACCTTTGGAAATTTGATTAACTTGACTTCCGTTCTTAGCATTGCTAATTCGCCAATGATTGTTGAAACTTCCTGATGCCAATCGTTATCTTCCAACACGTATGCGGGAGATTGTGGTATCATTGCTAAATTTAGTTTTGTGAAATCTTCTCTAAGTTTTACCATATTTACCTGCACCCCTTAAACTCAACTGTGCATAGTCCGTTTGCGCTTCCAAGTGTGTATCCGTATGCGACAATCATTTCTGGATCATCTGGTGTTTCCCCTGTCAGCACAGCTTCCCTTAGCTGTCCTTCGTTTACTGTTGATGGCACTAATGGCACACCATACCCCGATAATTCAGCGTCCACGTATACGTTGCATAGTCCTTCAATTGTAACAGATACTGCTTGTGATGGTGCTTCTTCGTCTAGTGTATCATTGATAACTCCGTAAGTTACCTGTGCGTATGTTGTGCTTGAAATATCCCATAGCCCTGTTGTAGTGTCAATCATTACTAGATTTCCACGCTTGTATACCTGTTCCGCTGTTTGGTAAATCTCATTTCTAATCTTTGCGTGTGTGTCTATCGCACCGCCCTGATTTCCCCAATGTGTCATATTATCACCTTAAAATAAGCCCATTGCCTGCCCTAGATTTCCGCCGTTGCTTTCCATTGCAACATTTAATTTCTCGGCTAATCTGTGCTTTGGTTTTCCTGTCTTTTCGTCTTTTGCGTTCAATTCTTTGAGCATATCTTCCCACTCTTTGTTTGCGCCTGTCATCTTTGCATCACCCTGTGGTATTGTAGTTGGCATTGCACCTTCTATCATTGGTGCTTCGGCTTTGCCACCCTGTATCTCGGCTAGTTTCTGTCTTGCCATATCGCCTGTTTGCATTAGCTCGTCAGGCTTCATTGCCATTAGCTCTTGTATCCTTGCTTTAAGGTTGAACGGCTTACCTTCTTGTAGTGCTTGGAAATTCTCATAAGCAATGATATTCTGTATATAATCTTCCTGCATATCTGCTAGAAGCAATCTATACTTCTCTACCTTGCTCTCCAAGTCTTTTACATAATCTTCGTTCATAGGTTCACCTATTGCGTTATTTAATCTTGTTATTTTTGCTTGGGAGTATTGCGGATTAGCGCAAAACTTCCCCTTCACACACGGCGGGATAATCGCCAAATGATCGGCTTTCAATTCTACCGTGTGATTAGAATTATGTAATACGTCCATCCCTGCGCTTAATCTGTTCTTTGCCTTCTCAATCAATGGCAAAAACTTTTCTTGGTATTCAGGCAGGATATAGCCGTTCACGTGCAATTGATTTCCAAGCACGTATGCCAAGTTTAGTTTTCCAATGCTATCTGCGCCTTCTTCCGACACGTGCGTATCTTTCGGCGTTACGCTTTTCATATCCACGTATCTAACAGGTTTGCCTTCAAACTCTCTTGCTAGCTTTTTCAGATCGGCAACTGTTATAGTTATAGGATTAAAATGATCATCAATAAATGTGCCTTCACCTAATATAGTGGCTTCAAAATACCCACGTGTATTCCCCGCTAAATTAAGCTTTGTTACTTTCATATCTAGCATTGCTTCCATTATAACACACCGTCCGTAACTAGATTGGATAATTGTTCAATCAACTGCCCACGTGCCTTAATCAATGTGTTCTTCTGTTGCCCATCACGTGTGTTACCAATTAGATTATCCATGCTTGAAATGTTATTCTGGATTGTTGAGCATAGATTAGCTTTCTGCTGACTATCAAAAATAGATACTTCTCTAAAATCTATACGTATGCCTTCAACACCTAGAATATCCTTGTAAACTTTTTTCAGGTAGTTAGCTAGAATAATCTGATATGGTTTCACTCTATTATATATAATGAAATCCATCATCTGTCTTGATTGATTGTTATACCCTTCTGGAACTACCAACGGCTTTGGAAATCCTAGCCCGACAAACATCCTATCCATAATGTTTTTCATTAACTCATCAGGATGGAATTGATTTAATCCATTGCCTATCTGATTTATCTTATACCCTGCAGGCAAAAATATATCCATATCTGGAGGGCGATTTTTTAAAGCAAGTGCAACGTTTTGCTGTTGTGCAGGATCGCTACCTTCTGGTGCTTCAATCCACCAAGTTGGTGCGCGGTATATATCGTTCAATACCCTGTTTACTTCCCTAACTCCGATTAGATCAGTTGCCGTTTGGAACATTGGATATAATGCGCTTATGCCGTGTATATCGCCGTCAAACAGTTTATGCAAAACTAAGTATCTCATTGCTTCAACAGGTATTTCAGGCAACGGATTGCCATCCTGTGAAATAGTTTTTACTTTGTTCTTCTCGTCCATCTGGAAAGTGAAACCTTCCTTATCCCTGTTTTCGTATACTTCGGTGGTAACTTCCGCAAGCCCACAACCTTCTATAAGGGCGTTTCGCACCTGCACCATTAGCTTTTCTTCTGTCAATTCTACTTTATCGTGCCAATCCAAAACTTTTTGCAAGTTTGCTTCTAGCATTTCAGGTGTTGCACCCTTTGGCACATATCCATATTTTCTATTCTCAATAGAAACAGAAAAGCCCGCAACAACATTTTGTGCGATTGTGTTTATTCCTGTCCAGCACTCTTCAAAATTTCTATACAAAAATTTTCCGTATTTAATCATTAATTCAGGGGATAATGCATACATCTGCTCATTGCTTTGCTCGATAGTTGACTTCTTCTTTTCCTGTTCGCGTAGGTTGGCTAGGTATCCTAGCGTTGCCACCATGTCGTCCCCTGCTGTGTCCATACGTGGCACGTTCATTAAATTAGACACTACATACGGATCATTTCCCATTGCCATTAATATTGTGCATACGTGAACTGCTTTATAATCAAAACAGAAAAGAATAAAAAGCACTTGTGGTAACTAAGATATGGCAGGTGCTTCACTCCCGCCTGCCACACTATATCCTTCTATTTCTGATCAGAATTGGCATTTGCTGTTGTTTTGAGAACGGCATTATACCATCAAACATTATTTGTTTTTTCTTTTTCTTGCTGGCTTCAATGCCTTTAAGCAACGGCACGTATTGCACTTGTTGCCTTGTTACCCTAAATCCGCTTTCCCAAAATACATACATTGCAATCTTAAAGGCGTCCAATGCGTCAGGTGATGATTTGCCTGTTGGCTTCCCCCTTAGATCGTCCCACGTAAATCCTAGCAATTCGTCCAATAGTCGCCTAAACTTCTTTGGAATTTTAACTAATCTTCCCTGCATATCCTTAACTATACCGTGCATGACTTCTGTATTCCATTGTGCCGAAACTTTAATACCTAGATTTCTAACGATTGCGCCTTCACGTGATTTGCTTTTCGCAACATTTCCCACCATACGCAATCCAACAGCATCAAATTTCTTCTTTGCATCAGAAACTACTTTCGCACCTGCGCCTGTTTCGTCCAATCCGATTGCAAAAAAATTTGGAAATGTTAGTTTTCTTTGGCATATCCAATCCAATATATCATCATAACTTGTGCCCAATGGAAACTGCTTAACATTGAAAACTTCCGCAACCCCATTGTTATTCCTAATCTCACAAATTACTGTATTGTTTATATCCTTCCCTAGATCGACACCCGCAATAATTATATCTTCCGCATCCGCCCATATATCGTCAACTGTTATTAATGGCAATAGATCGTCAAATACGCCACCCTGTTTATCCATTGGGAGTAAACAATAATTGGCTAGCCACATTGGTAATCCCATCAGCATTTTGTCCTGCTCTAATTCGCTTGCCGTTATACGTGGCGTGTTTACCTTTACAATATTATAGCTTTCGTCAACTTCACACGTTGGCATATTGTATAACCACGCATCGCTAGCATTGTTTGCACGCAAATCATTTGCGAAATTAACATACCAATCAGTTGAATACCTAACTGTGCCGTTATAGGATATTGTCTTTTTCCTGCCTTCTATCGTTTGCCCACGTATAGTTGGCAAAATAAATCCAATGCTGTCATAGCTGTGATCCTGCGCTTCTTCAATATAAATATCAGTAACTCCCTTACCTGCGTGTTTCTTTCCCGCCTTCTGTTTCTGTGGTTCTGTCAGCACATCGGCTTTTATCTTTGCCCACGTGCCTTGCAAATTCGGGTGTGTAAACTCAATCTTAAATCGTGTTGTATCGCCTTTAAGCATATCAACCGCCCAATCTTGATCATACAACACATCATTTTTTAGCTTCTCTATAAATTCCTGCGCCTGCTCATCTCTTGGAGTATAAACAGTTGCATACGTTCCTTTAAAGAAATGGCACTTGTGCGTCATATCATACATAAATCCAAAAGATTTATTCATACGCCTGCCTAGATATAAAACACGCAATCCTGCTGTGCTATCCAAATACTTAGATACTTGCGGTTCTAGCCGTATACGTTTACCGTGAAATGTAAAAGTATCTTCAATCCACGTTGACGGCTTCGCTTTCCATGTCCTCAATTGGTTCAGATAATTGCTTTGTGTCATCCTTAATATCTTCCTGCGCCAATTCAATTAGATTATCATAATATCTTTGCTTGTTATCGTGGGTAATGTTTACTTCCGTTCCTTCCCTAGACAATCTAGTTGCCTTTAACTCTTTGGCGTTATTGTTCAATGCGTAGATCATCTTTGAGAAATCCCAATACCTGCCACCATTTTGTGCACGGAATTGCGCACCCCTAACTATCTGTATGTAGCCGTATGCGTGTATCTCACAATGCGTAAAATCAAAAGCCGTTACCTCTGCGCCTTCTTTGTTGATCTCACTAAGGTAACTATCCCTTAATTTGATATAATAATTGTATTCGTCATCACTTAGAAAATTCTCACGTGCACTAAGATTATCTTGCGCAGGGATTGGCTTATTCATACCGTGCACCATATTAACGCCTTTCGGTGTCAATCCGCCGTGCAGGTAGCATTTACCTTCCCCCACGTGTGGTGTGCCTTCACCTGCACTTTTCCCGCATAAGTATTTTTTCCCAAAACGCTTTTCACTCATACGTATATTAGCGTTACACTTTCCTTCCTGCGCTTCCTCAATGAAATAATCTAGCGGATCATGTGGCATAATGCGCACCTAAAAATAGTTATACTTGTAATAATCCTCAATGCTTATTATCCTGCAAATCCTAAGATATAGATTTGCTATCACTCCGCTTACGAATATAGCCATCATAATTCCTACCACCAATTTAGAATATGTCCACACGTGTATATCAGTAAAAATGTAATTCCCCCCACAAGCACGGCTTTTAAAAAAATTAAAAAAGTAAATATGGCTTCAAGCTTATTCATTAACAACTACCTTTGGTATCGGTTTTGTTGAATATTCTGTAATTATCCCATCATCAAGAGTGTATGTTACCTGCCAATCCCTTATTCTATCTGTGTATTTGCCGTTTGGCTTGTATGTAATCATTGAGTATGGAGTGTTTGGCGATTTCGGGCATCCTGTTTTTTCTTCAACAATCTGCGCCAATCCGATTATTTCCCCAAGTGTTGGTTTTGTCTTTGGATCAGGATATACAGTTTTTACTGATTTTTCTAATCTTAGTATTTCCTGCGCTGTCTTTTCTGCGTCTTTTGTTTTCAGTTTTGCAATCTCTAATTCAAGTTGCTCTATCTTTTCGGCATTGGCATTGTGCTTTGTTTCACCTGTTTTAATGGCAACTTCGTTAGTCTTGTGTGCCCTACCCTGTAACAATTTATTTATAACTCCTGCAACAACTGCAATTATTGCCGATATAATGCTTACCGAAAGTGCATCTGCCATTGTTACACCTTATTCTTCTGGCACATCGCCAAAAATTGCTTCCCTGATCTCTTTCAACTCTTTGCCTGTGATAACGCCATCTGCGCCTGCTTCAACAATCTTTTTTAAGACTAAGTATGCTTTTGCCCAATACCCGCCTGCAAAGGAAATTGCAATTGTCAATGCAAGTGCGATTAACTCATATACTGCCTGTTCTTCAAACATATTTATTCACCTGAACATTGTTTGTGCTTCTATATTCTGCACGTGGTGCGTGGTGCTACTCTGTCTAACAGGTGCTTCTTCATCTAGATCATCGTCAAATTCATCTTCATTGGTAATTGGCATAGGTTTGTAAATTGGAAATCCATTTGTTTCAACGTGTATTGCAAACATATATGGCACTACCAATTGATTATCGGGATTTGCTTTGTCAACAAAAACCCACTCTGTTGGGTGAGCTAACCTTTCTGCCATTTCCATGTCCACTAAGAGTTTGCCTTTAATTTGCGTGATGCCGATGACGCCACCTTTGCATTTCGCACCTTTTGGGAACACTTTTATTTTCCTTCCTAGCACCATAAAACTATCAACTCCCATATACTTTATAATCAAATATTATAATCCCCTGTTCAACACTTCCAATGTAAATTCCATTGGCTTCATTGGGCGGAAATTTGCATTTAGTTTTCTTTCCAACACACTTAGGAAGTTTAGCATCCACTCCTTAGTATCACGCTTTGCGCCTGATATTGTAGCTGTCCACGTGTCTAAATTGATAAATGCCAATCTATTGTCCATAAATTTATCCTGCCTTGTGCGGTATAAATTCACCTGTGTTGGAGTTTGAAACTTAAAGAACATCCCATCGTCTTTGATATGTTGCATAATCAAATCCATAATGGGATTTGTAACATCTGTTGTTGCACGCAAAACGTTTGTGCGCTTCATTGCTTCACCATGTATGGGATAATCTGCTCACGTGTAATACTATACGGTGCGTATCTTTGGCTTAACACGGTTGGCACTATTACCACTACGCTTTTTTTTTTCAAGTTTACCCAATCGTCATAGCACTTAACTTCAACAACATCCCTATTCTTGCGTGCTTCACACTCATTGCACGTTTGGGAGTTTTTGCATTTAGTCATCGTAAAACTGACACCATCGTTTTGTGGCATTTTAGCTAGCCGTGTCATTTTGTCATAAGCGCTATCTTCATTGCACGAAATCCACACGGATGCGGAAACTCCGTTTACGTTTGCACGTATGCAATAATATGTTTCATTGGTAATTTTGAACATATCCTTTTTTCACCTTCTCAAATAAATTGTGCAACTTTTCCTTTTCGCCACGCTTGTCATGAGCCTGTGCAACGGTATAGCAATCTTCACATACAGGCATAACCGCAATTGTTTTTTTCACGTTATCACGCATTTCTACATCTGTAAATGCGTGCCCACTTGCACTCATGCGCCCACAATTGCAACACTTAATATATCCTAATTTTTCCAAGATTGAAATAAAAATTTTCACTCCTATCAACTCCTATAATTTTTGTTTATCCACCGCCTTCTGGTGGTTCAACTGATGCAACACCTGCGCTAAATCCAACTGCATAACCTGCATCGTATCCTGTTTGATACCCGTTAGCTTGCCCTGCCACAAATCCCCGATCGTATGATGATGTAACTTCGCCTTCGTAGGCTTCTGCAACGCTTATAATCCCTTTCCTTTTTAGCCATCCAAAACGCTTGCCGAACTTATTTTGAAAATATCTCTTTTGAGATGCCAACAGTTCTTCCTGACTTACCATTTGTGATCACCCGCACATATATTGACAAACTGTTTTATAATCAAGCTTCACCCACCAACTCCTCAACGGCGGTGTATGTTACAGGCGTGTTGATCATTTCCTGCAATACGGTTCTGCAAAAGTGTATTGTATTCTTCTTAATTGTTCTAAGGCATAGATCGTCAAACTTAATTATCTCATCGGCTTCTTCTTCAAATATATCCTTCAAAACTGCACGTGGCAAAACTTTCATCATTGCCATTTCAATATTATTGCCTTCATCGTAAAGTTTTAGAATTGTCTTAGTTACACGTGTAGGAGTAACAAACGCCTTGCAAAACTTGGTGCTATCGTTTTGTTGCTTTTTAATTGAGTTAAACACGGCTTTGTTTGTTTCTTGGAAACTTTCGTTTACTAGCTTTGCAACATACTGCCTATTAGTGCGGGGATTGATAACGTCATACATCTTTAATACAATGCCTTCAATCTTGCAATCGCCGTATGCGCTTTTGTTTTCCAAGATGGCGTGCAATGATATGTCGCCGTTCCTAATCTCACGTGCCATATATTCCCCTAGCAACGGCACAACAGGTATTCCTATACGTGCAAATTCTTCTTCTTTCGCCTTCCTGCTTAGAAACTTTCCTGTTTCCTTTACCATTATGTCAATGCCTATTGCCATTGGGCGATGCTCGTAATACTGCAATGTGTGCTTTTTCATATACTCAACGTAATAAATGAAATCGGGGTTTATCGCGGTTCTAAGATTATCAATTATCCAAGCACGCTCGGCAACAAAAGAATGTTCCTTATCATTAGTGATGTTCAAGTTTCTGCTAGCAAAATTCAATGTGCCTTCATTGTCTAACCAAAAACTGCCATTGCCACCATCTAGCTTTTCTTCCACGTGCACGGTGTGCACATCATTTTCCACAGCGAACATTTCCCTGTTGTCTTTATCGCCAACTCCACGTATCTTTGGATACTTATACATTTCCGTAATATCACACTCCAATCTTCGCTTGTTGTAGATCGGGAATATAGTCATCCAGTGGCTTTGTGTTTTCAGTTGCAACTATTGTTTGCTCTAATTTGTATATCTTCAACGTGCGTGTCTTGGGATCAAGATGCGCCAAGCAATCATTATCAAAATCGTGGTATAGGTAGACGCTGTAAAACGCCATATACCCTATTTGATTTAGCTTGCAACGCATTGTGCCAAGTGTGCCACTCAATGCTTCTTGTAGTTGTTTTACTTTCATATTAGATAACATATACTCACGGTGTTGTCTAGGTGTCAACTATATATAAAGATTGT